>ERZ1048068.632-NODE-632-length-30923-cov-6.726804_pt1 | contig 30923 bp, 24 predicted proteins | sample MGYA00383098_ERZ1048068 | MGnify/ENA primary metagenome ERZ1048068 (study PRJEB29581, sample SAMEA5548368) | metagenome | biome: marine; feature: coastal; material: water | depth 1 m | study: Short-term variability in the microbial, nano- and picoplankton dynamics... | reverse complement strand
ATGTCGTTGATAAATCCACTTTGTTCCCCGCCCAATAAATCTCCAGCACCTCGAATCTCAAGGTCTTTCATTGCAATGTTAAAGCCACTACCAAGTGCGGTATATTGTTCCAAAGCGGAAATTCGCTTGCGGGCATCATTGGTCATGGCATGGTAATCCGGGGTGATAAAATAACAAAATGCTTTTTTGTTGCTTCGACCCACCCGACCGCGCATTTGATGCAAATCACTAAGGCCAAAATTATTGGCATTATTTATAAAAATAGTATTGGCGTTGGGAACATCCAGGCCACTTTCAACAATTGTAGTGCTCACCAAGACATCAAACGCGCCCTCCATAAAATTAAGCATGAGTTGCTCTAATTTTTTGCCCTCCAATTGCCCATGGCCAACTGCAATTTTAGCATCTGGTACCAAGCGCTGAATCATACCGGCTACCTCCCGAATATTTTCGATACGATTGTGAATAAAAAAGACTTGCCCAGCACGCTGAATCTCATAACTGATAGCATCTCTAATAATGGTTTCACTCAGTCTTATTACATGACTTTCAATGGGATATCGATTGGGTGGTGCCGTGGTAATAACAGATAAATCTCGGGCAGCCATGAGACTAAACTGCAAAGTCCGAGGAATGGGCGTTGCAGTTAAGGTGAGAACATCTACATTGTCTTTAAGGGTTTTGAGTTTGTCCTTTACAGCCACTCCAAATTTTTGTTCTTCGTCTACAATAAGTAGTCCTAAGTCCTTGAACTGAACTGATTTATTGACCAATTGATGGGTGCCAATAATAATATCTAAAGCGCCTGTGCTTAACTGCTCCAGCGTTTCGCGTTTTTGTTTTGCTGTTTTAAAACGGTTTAAATATCCAACTGTGACAGGGAATGCTTTCAAGCGCTCACCAAAAGTCTTTGCATGCTGAAAGGCTAAAATGGTCGTTGGAACCAAAACAGCAACTTGCTTTCCATTATCAACAGCTTTAAATGCAGCACGGATGGCCACCTCCGTTTTACCAAAACCAACATCACCACAAACCAAACGGTCCATAGGTCGTTCGCTTTCCATATCTGCTTTTATGGCGGCGGTGGATGTTATTTGATCGGGGGTGTCTTCATAAACAAATGAAGATTCCAGCTCCAATTGCATGGCACTGTCAGGGCGGTATTGATAACCTTTTTGCAATTTGCGTTTGGCATATAATTTTATCAAGTTAAAGGCAATTGCTTTGACTCTTGACTTGGTTTTTTGCTTTAAAGTCTTCCAGGCCTTACTCCCCAACTTATAAATTTTGGGAGGTTTGCCATCCTTCCCATTAAACTTAGTGATTTTATGCAATGAATGAATACTCAAATATAAAATATCGCGTTCACCATAAAATAACTTTATGGCTTCTTGAGATTTCCCTTCAATGTCAATCTTTTTTAGCCCTCCAAACTTCCCAATACCGTGGTCGATGTGGGTGACAAAGTCCCCAATCTCTAAACTGTTTATTTCTCTCAACGTGATGGCCTGCTTCTTGGAAAATCCATTCTTGAGCTTGAATTTGTGATAGCGTTCAAAAATTTCATGGTCGGTGTAACATGCAATTTTCAAGTCGTGATTGACGAAGCCTTGGTGTAGTGAAAGCAATAAAGTTTTATAATGAACTGCCGATTCGTACTCCTGAAAAATATCATGAAAGCGCTGGGCTTGCTGTGCATTTGCACAACAAATATAGTTTACAAATCCACCAGCATGTTTTTGATTGAGGTCGTCAATTAAAAGTTTAAATTGCTTATTGAATGCAGGTTGAGGACTTACATTTACTTCAACAATGTGTTCTGGCCCAGTGTTGTAAAATGTCTCTGATCCCAGCTCAAAGATTGAAAACTTCTCTAGAGATTGTTTAAAATCATCTGAAGTACAAAAAAGGGCATCGGGATCGCTGTACTGAATAGACTCTGCTAACAATTCATAGGCTGATTTCGCTTTTTCAAAAAGAACTTCAGTGGTTTGAAATAAAGCAGGTAGGTTTTGAGCCCAAACAACGGTATTTTGCGGAATGTACTCTAAAAATCCAATCCGGTTTTCATGCTTTAATTTATGTTCAATATTTGGAATTATTTGAAATTTGGTGTAGGGTTTGAGGGAAAGTTGGGAAGCGATATCAAACGTACGAATGCTTTCTACCTCATCACCAAAAAACTCAATGCGATAGGGCGTATCATTGGCAAATGAAAAAACATCTATAATACCACCACGGATGGAAAACTCCCCAGGCTCAGTTACAAAATCTACTCGCTTGAATTCGTATTCAAAAAGCATATTGTTTACAAAATCAAGACTCAACATATCGCCAACACTTATTTTTAAAGTGTTTTTATTCAGCTCTCTTTTTGACAATACTTTTTCAAAAAGCGCTTCGTGGTAAGTTACGATAACACTTGATTTTCTTTGGGAATTAATACGGTTGAGTACTTCCGAGCGTAACAAAACATTGGCATTATCCGTCTCCTCAATTTCGTAGGGTCTGCGGTAACTGCCTGGATAAAAAAGAACTGTTGCTTTGGGCAAGAGTAACTCTAAATCGTTGAGATAAAAAGCAGCAATTTCCTTGGATTCGAAAACGATTAAAAAGGGTTGATTTTGGTTTGAAAAAGCTGCCGCTATCGAAAATGATAAATCGCTGCCAAAAGAGCCTTTAAACTGAGACTTTTCTTGAGATATGGCAACGGATTCTCGCAGTTTTTGAAGTTTCAAAGACTGTCCAAATGCATGGCAGAGATTAACTTTACTCAACGCAAATAAATTTTTGCAAATATAAAACAATCCCTATATGACTGGTCTATAATTACAAATTAAAATTTCTATAGAATGACCATTATTTTAAAAAAAATGTAGCTTTGTATTGAACCTGAATGAAATGTTTAAAGAACGAGTGACCACTTAATACAAATAAGAATTTATGGATATTTTTTTAATTATCGTGGCATCAGGGCTAATGATCTTAGGAATCGCAGGCAGTTTTTTGCCAGTTTTACCAGGTCCAATCACAAGCTGGTTTGGCTTTTTATTACTTTTTTTCTCTAATTTGATAGAAGTCAGTAAAAAACTTTTAATTATCACATTAATTGTTGCCATCATCATTTGGATTTTGGATTATTTCATACCGGCTATTGGAACCAAAAAATTTGGCGGGTCAAAATATGGAATGATAGGAACCACAGTTGGTTTAATCATTGGGCTTATCGCACCCATCCCCGGCGGAATTCTCATAGGTCCTTTTTTAGGTGCTTTTGTTGGAGAACTACTCAATAAAAGTGACTCTAAAACAGCCGTTAAGGCGGCCTTTGGCTCATTTCTAGGCTTTTTAACTTCGGCATTTATCAAATTTATTGTGGCTATTGTGTATCTTGGCATATTCATTTCAATACTTTGGAATCAGTTGTAACATTTTAGCAGCGTTTATTTCATATAAAAAAACTAAATTCACATTCAATATTAATTCAAACTCCATCTATGACTAAATTACTTCACCGACTGACTTACATCCTAATGGTAGCCTGTATTTTTAGCGGGGCTCAAACTTCAGAAAAATCTGTTTACGATTACAATGCTGCTTTTGGGCACGGATTCTATACCAATAATGGAACTCAAACAAGGTCTGCAAGTGGAAAGCCTGGCCATGCCTATTGGCAAAACAGTGCTGACTATTTTATTCAGGTAAGCCTTGACGATCAAAGTAAAAAAATTACAGGAACTGAAACCATAACCTATATCAACAATAGCCCTGATGAACTAGATTTTCTTTGGATACAATTGGACCAAAACTTGTTTAAAAAAGATTCCAGAGGTAATGCAATCATTCCTCTTAACGGGAGTCGAAATGGTGCCAAAGGTCAGGACTTTGACGGAGGCTATGACATTAGTAAGGTGCGCTTGTCTCACAACCCACCAGGGAAAAAGTTTAAGAAAAAGTCCAAAGCTAAAGACCTTACAACGAATGCCAATTTTGAGATCACAGACACCCGCATGAAAATCAAGCTTTCAAAGCCTTTAGCGGCTAATGGAGGTGAAATAAAAATTAATATTGATTTTTCTTTCACTTCTCCTGACTACGGGTCGGACCGAATGGGGGTATTGGAAACAAAAAATGGGCGTATATTTAATATGGCACAGTGGTATCCTAGAATGTGCGTTTATGACGATATTTTAGGATGGAATACCTTGCCCTATCTTGGTGCTGGAGAGTTTTATTTAGAATATGGAACATTTGACATCCATATCAACGTACCCAAAGATCATTTGGTGGTTTGCTCAGGTGGACTGTTAAATCCTGAAGAAGTTTACACTGCCAAACAGCTCAATAATCTAAAACAAGCAGCCAACAGTGACGAAACAGTAATCATACGCGGGGCTAATGAGGTTAACAGTCAAGACTCTCGTCCACAAGCCAAAGAGCGCCTGACATGGAAGTTTAGAATTGAAAACGCAAGAGATGTCGCGTGGTCCTCATCTTCAGCCTTTATTTTTGATGCGGCACGCATCAACCTGCCCAGTGGTAAAAAAGCAATGGCCATGTCGGTCTATCCAGTTGAAAGTAATTCAAGAGATGCCTGGGCCCGATCCACAGAATACACTAAAGCATCCATAGAACACTATTCTGAAAAATGGTCGGAATACCCCTACCCCGCAGCCATTAATGTAGCTGGAAATCAAGGGGGAATGGAATACCCTGGTATTGTATTTTGTAGCTGGAAGAGTAAAAATGAATCCTTGTGGGGGGTTACAGATCATGAGTTTGGCCACATATGGTTTCCAATGATTGTGGGATCTAATGAACGACTGCACGCTTGGATGGATGAAGGCTTTAACACCTTTATAAACTCATTAAGTACAGATGCTTTTAATGGGGGCGAATACAAAGAGCGACAACGCAATATGCACCGCTTTTCAAGCTTTCTTGTCAATGACAAAATGGAGCCTATAGCCACCCCGCCAGACAATTTAAAAGAAAGGAATTTGGGTATTTTAGCCTATTACAAGCCAAGCGCTGGTTTGAGTATGTTAAGAGAGCATATTTTGGGTAAAGAACGCTTTGATGAAGCTTTTACTGAATACATCAATCGCTGGTCTTACAAACACCCGACACCCAATGATTTTTTTCGAACAATGGAGAATGTAAGTGGTGAAGAATTGAGTTGGTTTTGGCGTGGATGGTTCATTCATAATTGGAGGTTAGACCAAGGAATCAAAAAGATTAAATATGTTGATGGTGACCCTGCCAAGGGCGCCATTGTAACGATTGAAAATCTTGAAAAAATGCCGATGCCCGTCACTTTGGAATTTACAACTAAAAATGGCACAAAATCAAGACATACACTTCCAGTTGAAATATGGAAGCGCAATAAAAAGTGGTCCTTTAAATATGACTCCAAAGAAACTTTGAAAAAGGTAGTGATTGACCCCGATTATGTGCTCCCAGATGTGAACTCAGCAAACAACCGCTGGTCCCCCGAATTAGCGGCGGAAAACAAAGAAAATTTAAGCATTTATTTAGGAGAATTCAGTTCAGCTGCATTTCCAATGAGCGTTAAAATTGCCGAAGAAAATGGAGAACTTGTAGTTATCGCTGAAGGGCAACCAAAGATTCCTCTAACCAATGACGGAGACGGCAAATTTCTTTTTGAAGAAGCAGATTTAGAAATCCAATTTAATCCTGAAAAATCGGGGTTTGAAATGAGCATTGGTGGACAGATTTTTGAATTTACTAAAAAGTAAATAACCTATTCAAACTTTAGAACAAACGGCTTAGTTTTTTAACTTTAAAGCCCATTTAACTATTAAAAAAATGAAAAAGTTAATAATTATTTTTGCTTTTATAATCTTTGGCTGTTCTGCCAATAATGACATTAGTGCCCAAAAAAGTGATGGAATATTTACACTTTATTTGGTGAGACATTCCGAAAAAGATTTAAACTCCGAAAATCAAGCAGACCCTCCGCTTTCTGAATGTGGCGAAAAAAGATCAAAACATCTAAGCGATTTCCTTAAAGATATTGACCTTGATATCATTTACAGTACGAACTACACCAGAACAAAAAATACAGCTTTACCTACAGCCCAGTCAAAAGAACTTGAAATAAGACAATACAATGCACAAAAACTGAGTGATTTTTCTAAAGTATTAATAGAATCTAAGCAAAACACATTGGTTGTTGGTCACAGCAATACAACGGCTGTTTTGGCAGGCCTTCTGGTCAATCAAACGCATGGTGCTTTTGACTCGGATATTTATAATCGCATCTACATGGTCAAATTTAAAAAAAATAAGGGTGAGCTGGTTTTAATTCATTCAGATTTTGAGTGTCCGTAAAGCATCAAAAAAAACTTTTTGACATTGTGTCTTTTTGGCAAAATTTACACTGGATTTATTTTTTCAATTAATCATTAAAAAACCACAATGTACATTAGCTTTCTATCCGTAATTTCATTATTCAGAATTATGGAGGTTAAATCCTGTTAATTTTTATCTATTGGTGTATAAACATTTGTATATTAGCGCTTATTAACCCACATTAACTCTATAACAAGCGTGAGATTTTATTTACTACTACTTTGCTGTTTTTCTATTAATAGTTTTTGTTTTTCTCAGCCTGTTCAAATCGACAGCTACGCTGTCAATATTTTTGGCCAAGTTGAACTTTCAATTCAAGGCCAAGAAGGAAAATATTACATTCTTCACGCACAACACAGCGATGACTTTAATTGGGCTACATCCTTAACAATTGGTGTAGACGGAACAATGATAATTTCTGAATCCTCTAGTGCTTATACATTAAATAAATACACCATTACAGCGCACGATATTGACAACCCTGATGATTATGATCAAGATGGAATTGATGACATTACAGAGTTTAACAACATGCCAACGGATGCTCCATTTAACAAAGCCTATGCAATTGATATTGAAGATGGAGCCACTTCAATACCTGATACCGAAACATTCAATCAACTTGCTACCATAAATAACGTCGGATGGGCACCATTTCTTGACGACCAATTATATGTAAAATTTGGGATATTAGACTTGGATACTGACGAACCAAAAGTATATTTTATAAATAGCAATACGTATACCATTCACGCAAGTTTTTGGAATGGTATTGATGCAACAGTTTCTGGGGATGACGGCTCTGGGGAAATTGTTTTTAATCCTAACGAAATCTTGCCAAGTGGAGTGATTGGGACTTATTCATTTAATTTTTCTTTTGGCAACGCATATGATTTTGAAAAAACACAAAGAGCTTACGAATTTTTAGTAGCGAATATGCCATTTCTTCAAAATAATATGAATCACTTTATAGGACAAAATGATGAAGATGATCATTTGAATAATTATGCAGATGAATTCGAGGGATCGAGAATTGAAGTTGTCCTAGAAACCGATGTTTTTGCTGAAGTAAATTATATACCGCTTCACTTAGCCGAGGGCTATGGCTTTTTCAAACACATGCAAGATTTAAATGAAACTCCTGGAAGTAGAGACATTGTACTTTATGATGTGCTGCCCAACTCTTTACCAAGAGTTGGAGGCATCATCACCACAGTTGTTCAAACGCCATTGTCACACGTTAATCTAAGAGCCATACAAGACAATGTTCCAAACGCTTATATCGCCAATCCATTATCAAATGATGCAATCGCCAGCCTTTTAAATGGATATATCTATTACAAAGTAGAAAGCGACCAATACGAAATTAGAGAAGCGACGCTGGCCGAGGTCAATGATTGGTATGAAGATTTAAGACCGACAGAAACTCAATATCCAATAAGGGATTTAAGCATTACAGAAATTAAACCATTGGATGAAATAACTTTTGAGATGTCCTCATCATTTGGAGCAAAATGTTCAAATCTTGCAACAATGAGAAGTTTTGGATTTCCGGAAGGAACCATCCCAAATGGTTTTGGAATTCCATTTTACTTTTATGATGAATTCATGCAGTATAACAATTTTTATGAAGAAGCTCAGGTAATTATGGACAACCCAGCGTTTCAAAATGATATCAATTTCAGAAATGAGCGCCTTGAAGATTTTAGAAGGTCTATAAAAGATGCCCCTATGCCGCAATGGATGCTTGACGAGTTACAAGCCATGCATGACAACTTTCCAGAGGGAACAGCAGTTCGCGTTAGGTCCAGCACCAATAATGAGGATTTACCCGGGTTTAGCGGCGCTGGATTGTATACCTCAAAAACCCAATACCCAGATGAAGGACATATTTCAAAATCTGTAAAACAAGTTTATGCAAGTATGTGGAATTTTAGAGCTTATGAAGAAAGAGATTTTTACAGAATTAATCATTTCGGAGCGGCTATGGGACTGTTGTGTCACCCAAATTTTCAGGGAGAACAGTCTAATGGCGTAGGAATAAGTATTGATCCAATATATGAAACTGAAGACACATTTTATTTAAATACTCAGGTTGGAGAGTCATTGATTACAAATCCTGATCCAAATTCGGTGCCGGAAGAAATCCTTCTTTACAGAGACGCCAATCAAGGCGGAGGATATTTGGTTTTAAGACTATCAAATTTAGTAAATCCAGGAGAGCTTGTAATGGACCAGGTGTATCTTGACCAAATGAGAAATTTTTTGACTGTTATTCATGATGAGTTCGCAAGCCTATATGACGTTGTCGGAGCAGAAGGATTTGGCATGGACATTGAATACAAGGTAACAGCAGAGTACCAATTGGCAATAAAACAAGCCAGACCATGGGTTTCATTTTGGGCTGACATCAATGGGGATTATGATCTCGGCGTTGAAGCCATTGTTGAGCCCATTTCATCTGCAGATTTGGGAACTGATGAAATTGTAACTGTTTCAATTGTTAATGATGGTTTATATGATATGAGTGATTTTGACCTCGAGCTCATAGTAAACGATCAGTCAATTGAAACTCTCAATATCAGTGATACAATACAACCTTTTGAAGCATTGGATTATTCATTTACGATACCTCAAGATTTCTCAAATGTTGGTGATTATAATATCACTGTTAATGTCAGTCATCAAGATGATGAATATGAAAACAATAATTCATTAAGTTTAATTCTAAGTAAAACTTTAGAGCTTGATGGAGCTATCTCAATTGAAGAAGTAAATGTTGTTTGCAATGATGTCATTGAAATAAACGCCATAATTACTAATCAAGGTGAGACGACACTCACTGAAGTCGAAATTGAAAAAATTGTAAATGGTACTGCAATAGGTTCGGAAAATAAATCAGTAAATATCCCTTACACAGGACAGGAAATGGTTGCTTTGAGTGTTGATCAAAATATTCAAGAATTCAATGAAATCACACTTAATATCATTGGTGTGAACAACCAATCTGACGAAAATTCAACTAATAATTCTGATGCATCAAGCTCAAATTTAGAATCTAGTTATGATATCATAACCCTTGTAATAAACGCAGACAATTGGCCTGAAGAAACTTCATGGAAACTATACGATAATCAAACTAATGTGATTATAAATACCGGATCTTTGAGCTCAGGAACCGACACATACATTGAAGATATTTGTGTAAATTATGAATCTTGCCTCACTTTAGATGTATTTGATTCTTATGGAGATGGGATTTGTTGTGGATATGGCGAAGGAAACTTCCAAGTTCTTGATTCCTCTGGTAATATAATTGTTTCAAATGATGGTGAGTTTGATAATTTTGCTCAAGAAGTATTTTGTCTCGATACAGAGGAATGTATTATTACTGCTGATGTAGTCACAAACAATGCAACTACAGTTACTGCAAACGATGGCAATATTTCGATATATATCAGTTCAGGTATAAGCCCGTATCAGTATAGTATTGATGGTGGGCAAACATTTTCTGACGAAAATAATTTCAAAAATTTGTCACCGGGCATGTATGATGTAGTTATTGAAGGCGCAGGCGGGCTTTGTACTTACGGCGAATCTGTTTCAATACAAGCTTGTACTTTTACAGCTGTAGATGTTGAAGCTACGGGTGTCCCTTCTGTGACATCAAATTTGGGTAGCATTACAATAACACCAACTTCAGGAACTGGGCCTTATCAGTACAGTAATGATGGCGGACAAAATTTCTTTGATGGCAATGTATTTGAAAATTTACCTTCGGGGCTCTATAATATAGTGGTATCAGACAGTCAAAACATATGTCAATATGAGCAAAGCATAAGAGTTGAGATTGAATCCATAATTATCAATGAATTTAATCACAAGTCTAGTGGTGATTTCAACTCCAATGATTGGGTTGAACTTTATAACCCAAAATCTTCAGCTGTGGATGTTTCTAACTGGGTAATTAAAGATGATAATGTTAATAATGCCTTTGTCATTCCAGACAATACTCAAATAGCTGGTAATGGCTTTTTAGTGATCGTAAAAGATGCTAGTGATTTTAGTAATGTATATCCAGATATCCCTTTTATTGGCGAACTTGGGTTTGGATTAGGACGTACTGACGCCATTAGATTATTCAATTCTGAAAGTAAACTCACGGATGCGGTTCACTACAGTATTGATGATATAACTCCATCATGTAATCACACTTTAAATATGTATGACTCATATGGAGATGGGTGGAATGGTAATGCGGTCACGGTTATTGTTGATGGAGAGATTGTACTCTCAGAAATCACCTTTGGTAATGGTGATTTTGAGACCGCAACATTTGAAGCTACCATTGGTGATTCTATTATTTTAGAGTGGATTGATGGGCAATATTCAGAAGAGGTTTCTTGGGAAATCCTAGATGGAAGTGGTGAATTAATTATCTCTGGTAATTGGGGAGAGACCCTAGAGCAAGTGGGCATTTTAGCTGATTGTGAACCCCAATACACTTCAGATTGGCCTGTATGTGCAGATGGTACGGGAAATACATTAGAATTAATTACACCTGACTTGGATAATTCACAACCAAAAAATTGGGATTGTATCAATGCAAACGGAAGTCCTAATGCCGTCAACAGTACTGTTGCAAGCATTCCAAATATTGTAACTGACAACATTAAAGTGTATCCAAATCCAGTCAACAATATGCTGTTTATTTCGGGTAATGCGGTCTCTTACAAGATTGAAGTTTACAATTTATTAGGTCAGCGAATAATGAATGTTAATAATGTCAATCAGATTGATATGAGCCCCTATGAAAACGGGGTTTACAGCCTAAAAATAAGCACAGAAAATATGTCTGTAGTTAAACGCATCATAAAGTTGTAATTAAAAATTTAATATCCGCATTAGTTTTTTTAAAAAAGTGGTCTTATGGGCTACTTTTTTTTATAAAACTATCTTAAAATTAAAATGTAACCCCTGTGTATTTAATATTTTTAACATACCTAAAAAATTAAATATTTGTCACAAAAAATTAATATTGTTTGGTTGAAACGCGATCTTAGGACACAAGATCATGCCCCTATGTATTTTGCTGAAAAAGCAAATACTCCCTATCTCATTATTTATATTTTTGACGCTGTGTTGCTGAAGCACCCAGACGCAGGCCTGCGGCATCAACAATTTATTTATCATTCAATTCAGGCCATGAACACAAGCTTAACCCCATTCAATAAATCTGTAATTGTATTCTACGGAGATACCCTTGATGTATTTTCGTTTCTAAATAAAAAATTTAGAATTGATAATATATTCAGTTACCAAGAAAGCGGGATTGAAAAATCCTGGCAGCGTGACAAATCGGTGTCTAAATTTTTAAAAAATAAAGGGATTGAGTGGATAGAATTTCAACAAAACGGTGTCATAAGAGGGCTTAAAAACAGAAAAAACTGGGCTAAACTTTGGAATGGATATATGAGTCAACCCTTGTTTCACAATCAATTTGTAAAAAGAGAAACCATAGAACTCATACATCCTTTTAAAATTCCCGAGAAGCTCAAAAAACAACTCAAAAACTACCCTAAATTATTTCAAGCAGCTGGTGAGAAAAATGCATGGCGATATCTTGATTCTTTCCTTGAAAACCGAGGAAAAAACTACCAACGTCATATTTCCAGACCCACAGAGAGTCGAGTCAGTTGCAGCCGAATGTCTCCTTTTATTAGTTGGGGTAACCTCAGCATACGGCAAGTATTCCAATATGTAAATACCCATCCCAACAGTCAAAACCATGAACGTGCCTTTTCAGCCATGCTAACAAGATTGCACTGGCATTGTCATTTTATTCAAAAGTTTGAGATGGAATGTCAATATGAAACCCGATGTATTAATGCAGGATATGAACTTTTGAAACGCGTATACAATGAGGAATATATCAAAGCTTGGAAAACAGCTACGACAGGATATCCTTTAATCGATGCTTGTATGCGAGCTTTGGAGCACACGGGATGGATCAATTTTAGAATGCGGGCCCTTTTAGTTTCTTTTTTTACTTTAAATTTAGACCAAGACTGGCGGGATGGGGTCTATCACTTAGCACGGTTTTTTTTAGACTATGACCCTGGAATTCACTACCCTCAATTTCAAATGCAAGCCGGTACAACTGGTATCAACACCATTCGGCTTTACAACCCAATCAAGAACTCTATAGAATTAGACCCTATGGGTCGCTTTATAAAAAAATGGCTTCCAGAGCTTCAAAATGTACCCGTGGAACATATTCACGAACCTTGGAAGATGCGTCCAATGGAACAATCTTTTTGTGGTGTCTTTATTGGAAAAGATTATCCACAACCCATTGTCGATCTTCAAGAAAGTGCGAAAAAAGCAAGAGTGAAAGTTTGGGGACACAGAAAACACCCTTTGGTCCAAAAGGAAAATAAGCGCATTTTAAAAATACATGTGAAGCGGCATTAATTCAATTTATAAAAAAAGCCCTCCGTTTTACAGGAAAGCTTCTCACTGGTTTTGTCACAAACCACGGGTAATCAAATGATTACCTCAACACAACGCATTTAAATACTTTTGTGTTCTGCTAAAAGTACTTTGCGGTCTGGACGGGACTCGAACCCGCGACCCCCTGCGTGACAGGCAGGTATTCTAACCAACTGAACTACCAAACCGTTGCTTTATAGCGCATGCAAATATACGCTGCATTTTTAATACGACAAATGTTTTTATTTGTTTTTTACAAAAACTTCTGGCGCTTTTCAAAGTAGGTCATCATTACTTTATCGAAGCCATGGCGAATGTCTACGTCCACATAATTGATCTTATATTGCGCGCATTTTAAGCGCAAGGACTCAAAATAAGAATCGACTGCAGCAGTGTACTTTTTTTGAAAAGTTTTCGGAAACAAATCTAAAGAATTTCCGGTTTCAATATCGATAAAACGCTTGGGAATGTTCTCAAAATCAAAACTTAATTCTGTAGTTTTATCGTATACGTGAAATAAAACCAACTCATGTTTATTGTATTTTAAATGTCGTAGTGCTTCAAAAAGCTTCGAAGCTTCGATATCGCTTTGAAAAAGATCTGTAAACAAAAAAATCATGGATCGTCTCTGGAGTTGTTCAGCGATTTGATGCAAAACTTCATAGGTGTTTGTTGTAGTATTTTGAGAGGTTAATAGCGTCGCTTTTTCTAGGGTGTTCACCAGCATCCTGTAATGGCGTTCGCTGGCTTTTTCAGGTGCATAAAAGCTATGAGTGTGATCGTATAAACTCAAACCAGCTGCATCACGTTGTTTTTTTAGAATGTGCAATAAAACAGCTGAAGCCAAGGCTGAAAATTCTATTTTGTTAAATTCTAATTCAGGGGTCTTATTGATAGGAGGATAATGCATGGACGCACTCTGGTCCAAAATAATATGGCATCGCATGTTTGTTTCCTCTTCATAACGCTTGGTGTAAAACTTATCCGTTTTGGCAAATAATTTCCAATCGATGTGCTTTGTGCTATCGCCGTTGTTGTAAATTTTATGCTCGGCAAACTCAGCTGAAAAACCATGAAAAGGGCTTTTGTGAATGCCGGTCATATAGCCCTCCACAATCGATTGCGCCAATAATTCAAAGTTTGAAAAACGGGAATTTCCTTGGAATTTTTCTCGTATACTCATCTAGATCTAAACTAAAAAAGGTTTGCCACATGGACAAACCTTTATATTAATATTTTATGTCAAAAATTGACTATAATAAGGCATCAATAGATTCCGCATAGGCGGCTTTAGTCGCTACGCCAACTTGACGTCCCACAACTTCGCCATCTTTAAATACGAGTACTGTTGGAATATTTCTGACACCGTATTTGGCGGCAAATTCTTGATTGGCATCAACATCGACTTTACCAACAACGGCTTTACCAGCATATTCTGAACTAATTTCATCAATAATGGGACCGACCATGCGGCAAGGTCCACACCAAGCTGCCCAAAAATCGACCATTACAGGCTTATCGCTTTTTAATACTGTTTCTTCAAAATTTGCATCTGTGATTTCTAGAGCCATAAAGTATTTTTTTAGTGTTGATGCAAATTTAATTAAAAATTACGTTAATAATTTCAAAAAAAGATTACTTTTTCTTAAGCTATAATTAGGTTTCTCAATTTCAATTAATTAAGCTTAAAAAAAACATTTTGAGCTTCTAGTTCTGATAATAATTCCTGAGATATTTGTACCTTTTGTTGGCGACTTTTAAGCTCAACTTTCAAGCTTTCGTCATCGTCATATACAACAAAGTGAAGCAGGTGTTTGCCTTTATGCATGTTTAACAGCTCTTTTATTTCAATAATTTTTTGTTCGTTTATACCTTTGATATTTAGCTGAATCGATAATTTCTTGGCATAAGCATCCATGACATCGTGTAACAATTGAAAGTTGTTAAACTGCAGGCGGGGCTCACCTTTTTTTCCTGTCTCTCGGTTGACCCACCCCTCACGAACAAAAGCACGAACATAAACGAAATTGTTCAACATTAAGAAATGTCGAAATTTAAGATACTCCTCACCAAAGATTCTAAATTGATGGTTGTTTGTATAATCTTCAATGGTAAAACTTGCCCAGCCTTTTCCTTGCCTACTGACACGGTGCTCAACGTCGGTGACAACTCCACCAAAGGTAATTTCTTTGTTGATAAGTGGAATCATATTTTCAAAAACACTGACAGTTGCATTACAAAAATTTTGCATTTCAATTTTAAAATCGTCCAGCGGGTGGCCAGAAATATAAATTCCAACCACTTCTTTTTCACGCGCCAACTTTTCCATTGTAGACCAGGCATCACATGCGGGAAGTTCAGGCTCTGGAAATTGAACCTCACTGGCTTCACCAAATAAACTGACTTGTGCAGAATTTTGATTGTCCTGAAATCTATGGGCATATTTCAATGTTTTCTCTAAAAAAGTAACCCCATCCCCTTCCTCATAAAAATATTGTGCGCGGTGGGTTTTGGAAAAACAATCAAAACTCCCTGCATTGGCTAAATTTTCAAAAGCTTTCTTATTTGCAGCACGCAAATCAATGCGTTTGGCAAGGTCAAAGATTGAGCGGTAAATCCCATTGCTTTTGCGCTCTTGAACAATAGTTTTGACGGCACCGTGCCCAACCCCCTTAATAGCGCCCATTCCAAAGCGAATGGCATTGTCTTTATTGACTGAAAACTTATAATAACTTTCATTAACGTCAGGACCTAAAACATTCATTTTCATTCTTTTGGCCTCTTCCATAAAAAAGGTGACTTGTTTAATATCATTCATATTATTAGACAGTACAGCCGCCATATATTCGGCAGGGTAATGCGCTTTTAGATAGGCGGTTTGATAAGCAATCCATGCATAACATGTCGAATGGGATTTATTAAATGCATAGCTTGCAAATTTTTCCCAGTCGGTCCAAATTTTTTCTAATTTTTCGGAATCCAAGCCCTTGGCACTGGCTTGACTGATAAATTTAGGTTTCATTTTGTCCAATACAGCCCGCTGCTTTTTCCCCATAGCTTTTCGCAAAACATCGGCTTCACCCTTTGTGAAGTCAGCCAATTTTTGTGACAATAGCATCACCTGCTCCTGATAAACGGTTATTCCATAGGTTTCTTCAAGATATTCCTTCATTTCTGGAAGGTCGTAACTGATGGCTTCATCACCATGTTTTCTTCGAATAAAACTTGGAATGTATTCCAAAGGCCCTGGGCGGTACAAGGCATTCATAGCAATTAAATCTGCAAATGTAGAGGGCTTTAAATCCCGCATGTGCTTTTGCATTCCAGGAGATTCATATTGAAATATTCCCACGGTTTCACCCCGCTGAAACAATTCATAGGTAGGTACATCGTCCAGAGGAAAAGTTTCAGGATCCAGTATGATTCCGTGTTTGGCTTTGACAATCTTAACCGTATCTTTAATTAGTGTTAAAGTTTTAAGGCCTAAAAAGTCCATCTTTAAAAGTCCCGCGTCTTCCACAACAGCATTGTCAAATTGGGTGACATACAAGTCTGAATCTTTAGCGGTTGCTATTGGAACATAGTCGGTGATATCGCCTGGTGTAATAATCACACCACAAGCGTGGATACCAGTATTTCTGAGTGAGCCTTCTAAGACCTTGGCTTGATTGACTGTTTCAGCTTCCAAATCATCTCCTTCTGAAATATTGAGCAATTGATTGATCAACTCCATATCTTCTGCTCTAAACTTTTGGCGAAGGATTTTCTCTTCAACACCAAAAATCTTATTGAGTTTTGACATATTAGGCACCAACTTTGCAATGCGATCGGCATCCACCAATGGTAAGTCTAAAACTCTGGCGGTATCGCGAATGGAGGACTTGGCAGCCATGGTGCCGTAAGTTATAATTTGGGCCACCTGATTGGATCCGTATTTATTAATGACATAATCCATGACCTTACCACGACCTTCATCGTCAAAATCTATATCAATATCGGGCATACTGATTCGGTCTGGATTCAAAAAACGCTCAAAAAGCAAATTGTATTTAATGGGATCTATATTTGTAATCCATAGGCAGTAGGCAACAACGGATCCTGCTGCTGATCCTCTGCCAGGACCAACAGAAACGCCTAAATTTCGAGCCTCTCGAATAAAATCTTCAACAATTAAAAAATAACCAGGGTAGCCTGTTTTTTCTATTGTCTTTAGCTCAAAATCAATGCGTTCTTTAAGATCCTCTGAGAGTGTTTTATAACGTTTTTTAGCGCCTTCATAGGTAAGATGACGCAGGTAAGCATTTTCACCGTGTTTTGTTCTGGATTTGGCGTCATCAGAATTTATAAATTCTTTTGGAATATCAAATTTTGGAAGCAATACATCTCTGGCAAGTTCAAAAGCTTCAATTTTATCTGAAATGGCCTGCATATTAAGAATGGCCTCAGGCAAATCTTTAAACAGTTCTTTCATCGCCTCAGGGCTTTTAAAATAATATTCCTGGTTGGGTAAGCCGTAGCGATAACCACGGCCACGACCAACAGGCGTCGCCTGCTTTTCACCATCTTTAACACACAATAAAATGTCATGTGCATTGGCTTCTGTTTGATCTATGTAATAGGTATTGTTTGTTGCAACCAATGGAATGTTGTGCTTTTTTGAAAATTGAATCAATACAGGATTGACACGATCTTCGTCTTCTTGACCGTGGCGCATGAGCTCAATATAAAAATCTTCGCCAAACTGTGCTTTCCACCAAATTAAGGCTTCTTTGGCCTGCTTCTCTCCAACATTCAAAACTTTTGAAGGCACTTCACCATATAAGTTTCCAGATAAAACAATAAGGTCTTGCTTGTAGGTTTCTACAATTTTTCGATCAATTCTAGGCAGGTAATAAAATCCATCTGTAAAGGCCAAAGAGGACATTTTTACCAAGTTCTGATACCCCCTTTTATTTTTTGCCAAAAACACAATTTGATAGCCGTTGTCTTTTTGAGATTTGTTGCTGTGGTCATCGCAAACAAAAAACTCACAACCAATAATGGGCTTGATGGGTTTTTGATCAAATTCCTCTCCCAAGGCTTCCGCATCTTTTTGATGCTGTACCAAACTTTTGTTGTAGTTTCGGATTTCCTTTACAAAATGAAAGGCGCCCATCATGTTGCCATGATCCGTAAGCGCTACTGAAGTCATTCCAGCATCAGCAGTCGCCTTTACTAATTTCTTGATACTGATGGTGGATTGTAAAATCGAGAATTGGGAATGGTTGTGTAAATGAACAACAGGGGCCTCAAGCAATACAGCTGGTACATCTGCTATTTGGATTTTATTTTCGACAGCGTCTGTCTCTTTAGCAACCGCAGCCAGTGCTGAAGCGGCCTTTTTTAAATTGATATGCTTCAACCCCAAAGGAGCAATTGTATCCGGGTTTTGGGTTTGAAATTCTTGTAAGTAATCTGTACTGGCTTGTAGTTGCTCTGTTGAATAAGTCCCTCTTCTCAACAATTCTAAAAAACAACGCGTGGTAGCCTCGACATCTGCTGTTGCATTGTGAGCTTCAGCAAAAGAGGTTTCAAATAAATATTGGTGTAACTCTGTCAAGGTTGGTAACTTAAACTTTCCACCACGCCCCCCAGGCAATTGACATAAGCTTGCGGTGGTCTCGGTACAAGTATCTAAAACGGGCAGACTGTTTAATGGCGTTACGACTTGCATTCGGTGGTATTCACAACCCATGATATTGAGATCAAAACCTACATTCTGGCCCACTACAAACTTAGCCTTGTCAAGCGCTTCATTAAATTTTTCAAGCACTGAAATTAGTGGAACACCCTCAGTTGCCGCCAAGGCTGTTGAGATGCCGTGAATTTTCTCGGCATCATAAGGGATATTAAAACCATCAGGGCGAATTAGAAAATCACAATGCTCCAAGCAAACCCCTTGATCATCATGTAGTTGCCAGGCAATCTGTACACATCGTGGCCAATTATCCGCATCTGTTATTGGAGCCTTCCAACGCTTGGGAAGACCTGTGGTTTCGGTATCAAAAATCAAATACATGGCTAAATCTGTGCTTAAAAATAGAATTCTAAATATAAAATTATTTTAGGTTTAAGGCTGTTATTTTTTGAGGGATTTATGAACAAAATTCAACTGTCAAGGGCCGCATTACAACCGTATGAATTATTTAGAATATTCACAATCAATAAGCTATAAAAAAACAAGCTTTACAGCAGCAAAAACCGTGTTTTTTTCATAAGTTTATAACTCTAAATTAGACCCCAAATCTACGATCCGCATAAGAACAAACTTAATATAAAACCAAGTTCAAGATTTTTTTTGGGGATTTGTTAGACAACAACTTTAATCATGAATCCAATCTTAAAATAATCCCTATGAATTTAAATCTACTGCGCTTTTCGATAATCCTATTCATTTGTTTAAATTTAAGTTGTGGGCAAACCCATTTAAAGGATTTAAAAAGCATTCACGAAAAATTTGAGTGTAAAAATAAGGCCATCGATCCCAAACTATTGCATAAATTTCTACCGTGGCTCTCAGACAGATATCCAATTGTCACTACGGTCAATATAGCGGCGGCTTATAGAACCAATGAATACTCAGAGTACACTGGAATAACCACTGAAGAAAATGGATATGTAAAAGTTACATTTGAAGATGGAAATTATACAAGATATAAATGGTTTGGGAAGTTAGATAATGACATCCATTTGGTAGTAGTGGATGAGGGTAGCCGCCGTGGAACTGGTGTGTTTTCAAGTCTACTGCTATTAAATTTTGATGTGAATAAAAAAAAACAAGACCCAAATTTAAACATGAATTTAATAGGCCATTATCTGCTGGGAGACAGAATAAAATACGAAATCACAACATTAAAGAATAAAATTTTTATTGAGAATGAAATCTATGAAAACAACAAACTAGTTCTCAAATGCAAAAAAGACTATTGCTATGAGGTGAAAAAGTAGCTTTTATAACCAAAAAAGCGTGAAGACGCGTGTTGACTATAACTCAGTATATGGTAAATTATAAAATATACCCTGTGAAAAATTCATGTATTTGGTGCCAGAGTCGTCATAGGAATTGAAATAAAAAGTACCTCTTATGGTCTTATTATCCTCGTTTATAGATTCAATAGTAACTTGACCATCGCCTAAATACACAGGATATTCCTCGCCGTTATTCTGAGTGGAATAAGTTGTATTAACCTCCGTGTATGTAATCGTTGCAAGTTTACCTTCACCTAGTTCATAAGACCCAATATTAGCTTCAGGTAAGCTAATAATCATACTGCCATAGCCGTCGCTACCAGAAATATTCAAAATTCCAGTGCTTTGAATCGTGGCTGTACGTGCTGTCGAACGCCAAACATAATCACCATGACGAAGGCCTTGAAATGTAGGATTACTAGACTGAATGTCGTCTTGACAACCAGTCAAAGAAAAAACGGCAAAAATTAAAACAAGATATCTCATATGGAATTGAAAAGAATTTACGCTTTAGGATTTGTAAACACATCAAAAATATAAAAAATAAATGAATGTTTTAGTATTGAAAAAATATACTATATTTGCCGCTCATTAATAACCAAGGTCGAGAACCTTACAAATTAATTTTTATGCCTGTAAAACTAAGACTACAAAGACACGGAAAAAAAGGAAAGCCATTTTATTGGATTGTTGCGGCCGATAGCCGTTCAAAAAGAGATGGCCGTTTTCTTGAGAAATTAGGAACCTACAACCCAAACACCAATCCTGCTCAAGTTGAAATCAACATCGATAGCGCTGTACAGTGGTTAGAAAATGGCGCTCAGCCAACTGACACAACACGAGCTATCTTATCATACGAAGGTGTTTTATTAAAAAAACATTTGGCAGGCGGCGTTAAAAAAGGAGCCCTGACAGAAGAACAAGCAGAAGAGAAATTTCAGGCTTGGAAAACTGAAAAGCTATCCAAAATCGACTCCAAAAAATCGGACATTCAAAAAGCCAAAGAAGCAGAAGCAGCTAAAGCGCTTGCCGCTGAAAAAGCAGCTAATGATGCACGAATCGCTGCTGCAGTACCGGTCCCAGAAGAAACAACTGAAGAAGCCACTGCTGAAACCGCACAAGCTTCAGAAGAAGAAGAATAAAACTATTTATTTTTATATCTTTAAACCTGACTTATGTCAGGTTTTTTTTTGATATTTTATGAAGAAAGAAAAGTGTTTTTACCTCGGTAAAATTGTAAAAAAGTATAGCTTTAAAGGAGAAATTTTAGCAAAACTGGACACTGATCAACCTCAGTTGTACGAAAATATTGAAACCATCTTTTTAGACATCAATAACCGATTGATTCCTTATTTTGTAATGGCATCAAGACTCCACAAGTCTAATTTATTGCGTTTAAAATTAGAAGATGTGAACACAGAGTCGGAAGCTGATGAATTGCTAAGAAAAGAAGTTTACCTCCCGCTTGATCTACTTCCAAAATTAAATGGAAAAGCCTTCTACTACCACGAAGTCATAGGATTTGAAATATGGGATAAAGCCCATGGGAAAGTAGGTATTTTAAAGGGAGTCAATGACCAATCTGCACAAGCTTTGTTTGAAATTGAAAGACATGGCCTAGAGATTTTAATTCCCATTCACGATGAATTCATTATGAATGTTAATCGCAACAAAAAAATAATTAATGTTACGACGCCCCCTGGTCTCATTGATTTGTACATTGAGTAATGGCTTTGGAAGCATTTCACTTCAAACAATTTAGTGTTTCACACGACCGCTGTGCCATGAAAGTAGGAACAGATGCTGTTTTGCTCGGTGCATGGGCGCCTGTAAATCCCACAACAAAATCAATATTAGACATTGGCGCTGGCTCTGGAATTTTAGCACTCATGCTTGCGCAACGTAGCAATGCAGAGCTTATTGATGGCTTGGAAATTGATGGGGAAGCGTACGAACAATGCGTGACAAATTTCGAATCATCTCCGTGGGCAGACCGCTTGTTTTGTTACCATGCCAGTCTTAAAGCATTTTCCAATGAAATAGATATTAAATATGACTTTATCATTTCCAATCCTCCATTTTATAATGCGACTTACACTACCAACAATGAAAGCAGAAATACGGCCCGTTTTGAAGCGGCGATGCCCTTTAATAAATTGCTTGAATCCGTAAGGAAATTACTGTCTAAAAATGGGACGTTTTGTGTAATAATCCCATTCAAATTAGAAAAAAAATTTGTTGAAATAGGAAAAGAAAACACTCTTTTTAGTGATAAAATCCTCAGAGTACGGGGAAAGAAAAACAGTGTTATAAAACGGAGTTTGATGGCGTTTTCATTTGAGAAAAATCCTGTAAAAGTAAAAGAAATATACCTCGAAAGAAAACGCCACGTATATAGCAAAGATTTCATTAATTTAACAAAAGAATTTTATTTAAAATTCTAAGATTCAGTAAATTTGTAAGTAAATTTGTTTAATTAAAAAGCTTATTTAGTTGTTGTTTCAGCTAATCTTTAAATTTACTTAAAAATTTCATTATATGAAGCCAGATGTATTTGAAGCACCCGATTATTACAATCTAGATGATTTATTAAGTGAAGAGCACAAACTTGTGAGGGAAGCGGCTCGGGATTGGGTCAAAAGAGACATATCTCCTATCATTGAAACTTATACCCAAAAAGCAGAATTCCCAAAACAAATTCTTAGTGGTCTGGCAGAAATAGGTGCTTTTGGGCCCTACATCCCGGAAAAATATGGAGGAGCAGGATTGGATCAAATTGCTTACGGTTTGATCATGCAAGAAATTGAACGTGGAGATTCAGGTGTTAGAAGTACTGCCTCCGTACAGTCATCTCTGGTGATGTACCCCATTTGGAAGTACGGAAATGAAACTCAACGCCAAAAATACTTACCAAAATTAGCCTCCGGAGAATTTATGGGTGCCTTTGGACTTACTGAGCCTGACCACGGAAGTAATCCAGGAGGAATGACCACTAACTTTAAAGACATGGGTGATCATTTTTTACTGAATGGTGCTAAGCTATGGATTTCAAACGCGCCATTTTGTGACATTGCAGTTGTTTGGGCAAAAAATGAAGAAGGGCGCATTCATGGCCTTATTGTCGAGCGCTACATGGAAGGGTTTTCAACACCTGAAACACATAACAAATGGTCGCTTAGAGCCAGTGCTACAGGAGAGCTTATTTTTCAAGATGTTAAAGTTCCTAAAGAAAATATCTTGCCCAATAAAAGTGGATTGGGTGCTCCACTTGGATGTTTAGACTCTGCACGTTACGGCATAGCTTGGGGTGCTATTGGTGCTGCCATGGATTGTTATGATACAGCCTTGCGCTATGCCAAAGAACGCATTCAATTTGGAAAGCCCATAGCAGGATTCCAATTGCAACAAAAGAAATTGGCGGAAATGATTACGGAAATCACCAAGGCACAGTTATTAGCTTTGAGGCTAGGACAACTCAAAAATGAAAATAAAGCCAGTACGGCTCAAATATCCATGGCGAAAAGAAACAATGTTGAAATGGCTTTGAAAATTGCCCGTGAAGCACGTCAAATTCTTGGAGGTATGGGAATTACTGGTGAGTACAGTATCATGCGCCATATGATGAATTTGGAAAGCGTTGTGACTTATGAAGGGACGCACGATATTCATTTGCTAATCACAGGTCTAGACATCACAGGGTTAAATGCCTTTAAATAAAGCCTCTTTAATTTATTGTGTTGGGACATTGGTCTCAACTACACTATTACTAAGTTGTTACAATAAAACTAGCGTTGGCTATTCAAACGCACAAAGTAGTGCATCTGCTGAAATATTAGAAACCCTAAATATTCCTGAAAACTTTAAACTTTTGGCTCTAGGTGACAGCTATACCATAGGTGAAAACGTCTGTACAAGTTGTCGTTTTCCAGAACAACTTAAAGACAGTTTGATGGTGAATTTTGACGCACAAGACTCCTTCTCTTTAGAAATCATCGCACAAACAGGATGGACAACAACCAATCTCATATCGGCGATCGGAGCGTCCAACCCTACATCTGATCATGATTTGGTAACGCTATTAATTGGAGTAAACAACCAATACCAAGGCAAGCCATTTGCATTGTATGAAACAGAGTTTATAACATTGGTAAACACTGCCATTGGGCTGGCTGGTAATGATCCATCAAATCTCATTGTTGTTTCCATCCCTGACTATGCGTACACACCCTTTGGTCAAAACTTTACCCCAGAATATATAAGTGAACAGTTGGATTTTTACAACCTTTACGCAAAAAATTATTGCCAAGACAATGGGTTGTCATATGTTTACATTACTGACATTACACGTCAAGGCTTAGCAAATCCAGAGCTGGTTGCCAATGACAATTTACATCCCTCGGGATTGGCCTATTCAAAATTTGTAGAGCGGATATTACCATTGGCATTAGAAAAATTAAACTAAGTTCATTCTTCTGGAGCCAATTCTACTTCCAAACCATCCATTTGATTATTGATTTGAATTTGACACCCCAAGCGACTGTTAGGCTGAACGTTGAACGCCTCGCTGAGCATGGCTTCTTCATCGGCTGTTTTTTCGCTAAGTTGATGTGAACTTTGCACATAACATTGACAAGAAGCACACATGGCCATACCACCACAAATCCCGATGGTACCATCTGGAGCAAGCTCATATAAACGAACAACCTCCATAAGATTGAGAGCCATATCTGTTGGTGCATTAATGGTGTGCATGACACCTGAGCGATCGGTAATTTTTATAGAGATATCCAAAGACATCAGTCAATTGATTTTACTACACTTTTTGGGGCCTCTTTACGTGTGCCGTCAAAGCCGTCGATGCCAGTGACGGTAGTATATTTTAACACCAAACGTTTCCCGGGGTTAATAATCTTATAGGCTGATTGACACATTAAGGTGGCTTCGTGAAAACCACATAAAATGAGTTTTAACTTTCCAGGGTAGGTGTTCACATCTCCAATAGCAAAAATACCTGGAATATTAGTTTGATAATCTAATGCATTGTTAACTTTAATTGCATTTTTCTCAATTTCAAGACCCCAATTTGCAATGGGGCCTAATTTAGGAGATAAACCAAATAATGGTATAAAAAAGTCAGTATTAATACGTTTTTCATCACCATTTGAAACACTATATGTAATCGAATCTAATTTATTACCACCATAGAGTCCTGTAACTTCAGCAGGTGTAATTAAATCGATAACACCTTTGTCTTTGAGTGCTTGAACTTTTTCTACGGAGTCCAAAGCCCCTCTAAATTCGGTTCTTCTATGTATCAAAGTCACACTACTGGCAACCTGACTTAAAAAAATAGTCCAGTCTAAAGCTGAATCTCCACCACCAGCAATAACAACTCTCTTGTTGCGATAAACTTCTGGGTCTTTGATCATATAGGCAACCCCATGGTCTTCATAATCTGAAAGATTTTTAATGGCGGGTTTTCGAGGCTCAAAACTTCCGAGTCCACCTGCAATCGCCACTACTGGGGCGTTGTGTTGGGTGCCCTTGTTTGTAGTAACCAAGAAAGTACCATCTGCTTGTTTTTCAATCGTCTCTGCACGTTCACCTAAGGTAAAACCTGGTTTAAATTGTTTGGATTGTTCCAATAATTTCTTAGTTAAATCGCCAGCTAAAATTTCTGGGTAAGCAGGGATATCATAAATTGGCTTTTTAGGATAGATTTCAGAACATTGACCTCCAGGTTCAGCCAATGCGTCAATGAGATGGCATTTTAGCTTAAGAAGTCCAGCTTCAAAGACAGCAAATAAGCCCGTTGGCCCAGCGCCGATGATAAGGATATCTGTCTTGATCATTTTAGGCCTCAATATTTATAACAGACTGAATTTGAGGTGCATATTTTTTAATGGTCATTTCTACCCCAGACTTTAAAGTCATTTGATTGACCGTACATGATGAGCATGCGCCAATAAGTTGGACTTTAACAATTTCACCATTTTCAATGCCAATGAGGTTGATATTTCCTCCGTCATTTTGGAGAAAAGGTCGAATTTCATCCAGTGCTTTTTCAACATTTTTTTGAAGATCTTCTGAGCTCATAATCATTTTATTTATTTTTCACAGTACTACAACCTGCCATTGTTGTTATTTTCACAACTTCTGTAGGTGGCAAGTCTTTATGTCGTTTAACAGTTTCTTTTACAATTTCTTGTGTTAGTGATTTAAAAGCCAACGCTGTTTGAGTCCCCTCTTGCAATGCTGCTGGTCTTCCGTAATCCCCTGCCTCTCTTATGCTTTGAACAATAGGTATTTCCCCTAAAAAAGGAACCGCTAAATCCAAAGCTAAATGTTTTGCGCCTTCTTGCCCAAATATATAATATTTATTTTCAGGAAGTTCCTCAGCTACAAAATAGGCCATATTTTCTATGATTCCAAGAACAGGGACATTGATGTTCTCTTGTTGAAACATGGCTACGCCTTTTTTGGCATCCGAGAGCGCCACATTTTGGGGCGTGCTCACAACCACAGCGCCTGTAATAGGCAGCGACTGCATGATACTCAAGTGGATGTCTCCCGTGCCAGGGGGCAAGTCGATGAGTAAAAAATCTAGGGGACCCCAAGCGACATCAAATATCATTTGATTGAGAGCCTTGGATGCCATAGGGCCTCTCCAAATAACAGCTTGATTTGGTTTTGTAAAAAACCCTATAGATAAAATTTTAACACCATAACTTTCAACAGGTTTCATTTTTGAAGCGCCATCGACCTGAACTGCTAATGGTTTGTCAGAAACAACATCAAACATGATGGGAATGGAGGGACCATAAATATCGGCATCTAGGACTCCAACTTTGAAGCCCATATTGGCTAAAGTCACTGCAATATTTGAGGTAACGGTAGATTTTCCTACGCCACCTTTTCCCGAAGCAATTGCAATAATATTTTGAATACCAGGAATGGGTTTACCCTTGATTTCATTTTTTGGCTGAGCAGGGACATCAACTTTTACATTGATTTTAATCTTTGCTTTAGCGTATACCAAATCATGAATGGCTTTCATGATATTAACCTCAGTGCGTTTTCTGGCTTGAAGCGTGGGATTGGAAATATTGATATCAACAACAACTTCATCGTTAAAAATAACAACATTTTTGACAGCTTTACTTTCAACCATATTTTTTCCTTCACCGGGAACGGTGATGGTTTCCAAAGCCCTTAAGATGTCTTTTTTTGTGAACTTCAAAGCGTGAAATAAAGATTGATTGTTGGGTACAAATATACGCTTGATTTGCTAAAAAAACTAAAGTTCTTTTGAGGGATCCCAAAAAACAGTTTTAAAATTTTGAATTTGATTGTCTTTGACTTCAACACCCTCACTTTTAAGCAATTGTTCCATCATATTAATGCCTTCAAAATGGTGTTTTCCTGTCAGAAATCCTTTGCGATTTACCACGCGATGGGCTGGCACATCTTTTCCGTGAGATGCAGTCATAGCATAGCCAACCATTCGAGCACTTTTTAAAGCCCCTAAGTGTTTTGCGATAGCCCCATAACTCGTCACACGTCCAAATGGGATTTGACGAGCAATTTCGTAACAACGTTCGAAAAAATTTGAGTTCATAGCCATAGCAAATCAAATCAAATTAACAAATGTAATAGTGGCAACGGCCAAGGTAATCAACGCAATGCAGTAATTCATGTTTTTTGGAGAGGTGATTTTATTATTTTTAATGCTGTCAAAGAACAAAATATAAATGTAAAGCGCAATAAAACTTCCCATGACAGCCCCGGCGATGTAAGCGCCAATACTGCTAGGGTCAAGCTGCAACCAATCTACTGACAATAAGGAGGTGACAACATAGGCTTGGAAAGGAATAGGGAACATATTAAGTGCAGACATAAAAACCCCTTGAAAAAACCGGCTTTGTTTACTTCTCATTCTAGCATCCACATTTACAACAGATGTTTTCTTTTTTGCCGTAAAGAAAAAGTAAAAAGAAATTAGTAAAAAAATGACGACTGCCACCCGCTTGAGAATACTTGTGACATCTGGATGTTGATTTAGATATTTTGCAAAAATTGTGGCAACATAAGTTTGTAGGCCTACCACAATACAAACACCAATTGAAAACATAAAACTGCGATTATGGCCTTCCTCGAGACTGATTCTAGCAGCCGACATATTGAGCATACCAGGTGGCATCACCCCTAAAAAAGAGATTAATAGGCTAAGAAAAAAAATTAAAGTAATGTCCAAGAGTTAGTGTATTTTAAATCTAAGATACGTAATTGCTTTTCCTTGCTCCAAATAGGTCTTCTCGTAGAAGGTTTCAATCCCAGTTACCACTTCAGGACTTCCCTCTTGGCGATACACATCGTGGTTTGCATATTGAATGTCATAGCCAAGCCCTTCAAGTAGTCCCAAAGTATAGCCATGCATGTATTCACTGTCTGTTTTTAGATGTACCACCCCATCAGCTTTAAGAATATGCTTATAGCGATTTAAAAATGTAGGATTGGTTAAGCGATGCTTGCTGCGTTTGTATTTGATCTGAGGGTCTGGAAATGTTATCCAAATTTCATCAACCTCATGGGCTTCAAAAAGGCCTTCAATCAGCTCTATTTGGGCACGAACAAATGCGACATTACGCAATTTATTTTCCAGAGCTGTCTTGGCGCCTCTCCAGAAGCGGGCTCCTTTAATGTCAATGCCAATGTAATTCTTATTTGGGTCTCTTTCGGCTAATCCAACTGTATACTCTCCTTTTCCACATCCCAATTCTAACACTAAGGGATGGTTGTTTTTAAAAAACTCAGCACACCACTGCCCTTTCAAAGAAAATTTATTTTCAACAAGTGTTTCGCGCGTGGGTTGGAAAACATTGGGAAATGTTTCGTTTTCTTTAAACCGTTTTAATTTATTCTTACTCCCCACAAGTAGTTGTTTTGTGCAAAAATACACAAAGCAAAGTGATTAATTTATTTCTAATGGTAGCGTAAATGAAAATTCACTACCTATTCCGTATTTACTGTCTACGAAGATATTTTCCTGATGGGCGTCAATGATATGCTTTACAATAGACAAGCCTAGGCCAGAGCCCCCCTCACTTCGAGCACCACTTTTATCTACACGATAAAAACGTTCAAATAATCGAGAAATATGCTGATCTTCAATACCTTCGCCATTGTCCGTTACGCGAACCACTACTTTATAATCTCCAAGCGGTTCAACACTGACCTCTGCGGTACCATTGTTATGACCGTATTTAATGGAATTTACCACAAGATTGGTTAAAACTTGTTGAATGCGCTCACGGTCTGCATGGACTATTAATTTCGTTTGTTCAGAATTTTCAAGGGATAGTGCAATGTTTTTCTTTACAGCTTTCATCTCTAGTTCTTCAAAGACATTGTGAATCAACTCTAAAATATCAAAATTTGAGGTTTCTAATTTTGATTCACCAAATTCAATTTTTGTTATCATGTCCAAATCTTGAACAATGTATATCAAGCGTTCAACGCCCTTATCTGCTCTTTTTAAATATTTCTTTAAAACTTCTGGATCGCTCATCGCACCATCCAGTAGAGTGGAAATATAACCCTGAACCGTAAACAATGGTGTTTTTAATTCGTGAGCTACGTTTCCTACAAACTCTTTTCTAAATTCTTCTCTTGCTTGAAACGACTGGACTTCTTGTTTTTTTAATTTGGCGTATTTGCTAATTTCACTAGCCAGAAAGTCCATGTCTGCAGAAATGGGAACATTTTGTACAGGACTGGTTTTGGATTCTAAAATCATAATATCCTTATATATTTTTTCGATGCGCTTAAAAATATATTTTTTGATACTGTACTGATAAATTAAAAACACCACAATGAATGTGATACCTAAAAAACCCAAAGAAATTTTAATGTCAAAACTGTTTTTGAAATACAAAAAAACACTCAAAGTGAGTGTTAAGACAAGAGACGTTAGCAGCGCGGTAATGATTGCAAAAGCATATGACTTTTTTGAAAATGATCTCATTGATTTTGAAACTTATAACCAACGCCTTTAATCGTTTTAAATTTAGAGTCACCTAATTTTTCACGCAGTTTCCTTATATGAACATCAATGGTGCGCCCCCCAACAACAACTTCGTTACCCCATATTTTTTCCAAGATAACATCGCGTTTAAAAACTTTTCCGGGCTTGGATGCCAACAAATATAGCAATTCAAATTCTTTTCTTGGTAAAACCATATCTAGGCCTTTATAATTGATTTTATAGGCTTCTCTATCAATAGTAAGGCCATCTAAAACAATGGGGACGTCTGAAATTGAATCACTTTGGGTTTTTAAACGTCTGAGCAAGGATTTAATTTTACTGACCAAAACTTTGGGCTTGATGGGTTTTGTAATGTAGTCATCGGCCCCGGCCTCAAAGCCGGCAACCTGAGAATAGTCTTCACCTCTTGCTGTCAGAAAAGTAATAAGCGTATTTTCAAGTTCAGGAATTTTTCTAATTTGTTCACAAGCTTCAATGCCGTCCATTTCGGGCATCATCACATCCAAAATGATTAGATGGGGTGTTTCTTTTTTGGCTTTCTTTATGGCTTTTAGACCATTATTGGCTGTAAAAACAGTGTATCCTTGGGCTGTTAGGTTGTAGCTAATAATTTCTAAAATATCGGGCTCATCATCGACGAGTAATATTTTAATGTTTTTATCCTTCATATTAAACCAAAATAGTAAAGTAAATATATAGATTATAGCGCAAACTATAAAAAATGAATGCAGAGTTAAACTTAATTTAAAATTTCGTTAACATTAACTGAACTTTTAGCCTTAATACTGAGCGTAATTTTATTTTTACATTAACGTAATATTCTCAAAAGATAAAAATTCTAATTAAAACCCGTATTAGCACTAAACTTAATTTAGAAATTGCCTAAAAAAACCTATATTTGGGGATATCAATTTTAAAAAAATTACAATGAAAAAATTTTACTTTCTGCTTTTTACACTTTTTGCTTTTAACTTGTCTTTTGGGCAAGGCTTAGAAGATTTTA
>ERZ1048068.627-NODE-627-length-31022-cov-11.236478_pt1 | contig 31022 bp, 27 predicted proteins | sample MGYA00383098_ERZ1048068 | MGnify/ENA primary metagenome ERZ1048068 (study PRJEB29581, sample SAMEA5548368) | metagenome | biome: marine; feature: coastal; material: water | depth 1 m | study: Short-term variability in the microbial, nano- and picoplankton... | reverse complement strand
AGGCGCATCAAATCCGCGACCCAGCGCTCTTTCAAAAGATTATCACCGATCGCAATTGCCAAAGTTCGATGACCTGCATCATGCAAGATGTGGTTCGTTAGCGCAGGATCCATAGTAATGTCACGGTGATTACTGATAAACAGCCAAGATTCGGTTGGGTTAAGTGACTCTAAACCATCGGAGCTAAGGCGCACGGTTCGGGTCACCATATTGGCCAACAGCGGCCTTAACTGCATTTGTACCGCGTCGACCGTCGTAAGAGGTCTGAGTCGCCGGCTTAGCCACATTTTCACGAGAGCACGGGCGAGCGTGGGCAAAAATCGGTACACAGGCCCCAACTTCCACTCAGCCAGCGTATTGATCAGGCCGGGCTCACTTCGAAGCCTCAGTAAAACATCCGCTACTTCATTATCGCGATACGGGCGAATATCCAAATAGGGATCATTGACCTCTTTCATTGTTATTGTGGTGCCCTTTTGTCGATGGCGTACTTCTTTTGGCATTCTACCCTGCCCCAAAGCCGTCGGTTTCTGATAATCTCCGTCGCCGTTGACATAGACTTCCGAGAAATCGAAATGGACGCTTCAAGCGCACTTTTAATGACCCTAGGGGCGGCAGCCCTTTTAATCAGTTGGATTCTGTTACTCATCGTCTCCTGGAAGGATGACTACGCCTGGGGTCTATTTTCGCTGCTTTTACCCCCCGCCGGCTACACTTACGGCTTATTTCGCCTCGATAAAGCAGGACAGAGCGTTCTTTTGGCGGTTTTAGGCTGGGCACTCGTCTATTTGGGTTGGTAATGTTTGCTGAGGCCCGCCCGTACCGTGGGAAGAAGTGCTCAGCATTACCGCCAAATCCACATTGACAGCCGCCCCCGGTTTGCGGACAATTCGCCGCTCTTTTTCTGACCCTTCCCTGGAGAGTCCCTTTGGCCAATTCACCACAAGCCCGCAAGCGCGCCCGTCAAAACGATAAGCGTCGGGCCCGTAATTCCAGTCTTCGTTCACTGGTTCGCACGAAGATCAAGCACGTGATCGCTGCAATTGGCACGGGAGACTTTGATGCGTCTACCGCTGCTTATGCCGAAGCGGTGCCAGTCATCGATAAAATGGTGACCAAGGGCATTATTGAGAAAAATAAAGCAGCACGACATAAAAGCCGATTAAACGCCAAAGTTAAGGCTTTAGCTGCAGCATGACCTCTAAGGCGCGGCTAGCCGCGCCTCTAAGTGCTCGTGAATGGCTTTTTCAAGCTGCCCCTTGAAGGGCCTCGCTAACAATCCCAAACTGATATAGCCCTTGGCTAATCCAGGCGATATCGACACGGTGCCTTTGTAGCCACGCCCAGAAAAAGTCAGTTGGTCGTCCTCTATGGCCACATCTGCGCCAATATCCTGCAGATAGGCCGACAGGTCGTCCAGTGCGGCAGCGCGCTCCTGATCAGACAAGTGGTGCCGTCTGGTAATATCAATTTTGCTCATTTCTTCTCCGGTAATTCGATCTTGCTCTCACCCACCCGTTGGAATCTTCCGTGCCTAGCCCTAACCTACTTGTATGAACCTATACGATTCTAGCCTGAGATTTCTATTTGATGAGGCCGATATCCGTGGCGAATGCGTTGTGCTCGATAACGCCATTGGTGAGATGACTTCGGTTCATCACTACAGCGACAGCATCAAGCAGCTATTAGGCGAATTTGCTGCAGCAGCAGTCCTCATCAGCAACAACCTTAAATATAACGGCAAGATAGTACTGCAAGCGCGGGCCAGTGGTCCTGTAGAACTCGTTATGGTCGAATGTACCAACGATCTTAAACTTCGCGGCATCGCTAGAGGTCATCTCGATGCTGAAGCGACAACGCCACTGAATCTGTTAAGCGAAGGGCAACTCGCCATCACAATAGAGCGTGACGGCGGACAGCGGTATCAAGGGATTGTTGCTCTGGAATCCCCCACTCTCGCGGGCGCTCTCGAAAGTTACTTCCTGCAAAGTGAGCAACTGCACACACGCTTTTGGCTAACCGCGCAACAAGGACGCGCGGCGGGGATGATGCTTCAACAGCTGCCGGCACAGCTACAGCAGCACGCCGCTGCACGGCAGGATCAGTGGGAAACGGCGTGCATTCTCGCCGAGACAATCACCCCCGGTGAATTGGTTGAACTCCCTCCAGCCACGTTATTACACCGCCTTTTTAATGAGACACCCGTTCGCCTGTTCACGCCAGCCACAGTCACTTTTAGCTGCTCCTGCTCTAGGGAGCGCAGTCTTAATGCACTCGCACTGCTGCCCGAGACCGAGCTAGTCGACCTGCTTGCCGATGAGGGCGCAATTACCCTCCACTGCGATATGTGCGGAACCGATTATCGCTTCGTCCAATCAGACATTCCGGCGCTCGCAGAAAATGGGCGCGTGCATTAGACTGACCACCCTGCAAATTTGCTCCCAGACAGACAGCCACGGATTTCGAAGATGAGCCAAGACAGCAACGCCAACAATCCCCAAAAACACAGCGACCTGCCCCCTTCAAAGCTTATTGAACTAGCCTTAGCACGCGGCGAAGGCACGCTTTCGGATACCGGCGCGCTGCGCGTGGAAACCGGCGCCAGAACCGGGCGCTCTCCCGCAGACCGATTTGTAGTTAAAGAGGTGTCCTCACAGGATGATATTGACTGGGGCTCGGTTAACAAAGCCTTTGAAAGCGACCGATTCGACGCGCTTTGGGCACGCGTTAAAGCGTTTGCCAGTGAGACGACTACGTTCGTTCAACACCTGCATGTTGGAGAGCACAGCGAGCACTATCTGCCTGTTCGCGCCACAACAACAACGGCTTGGCAGTCACTTTTCGCAAGAAATATGTTTATTCGCCCCGACACCTACAACCCCACCAACAAGCCTGAGTGGAAGATTCTCAATGTCCCCGGCTTTGTCTGCGACCCTCTACGGGACGGCACAAATTCTGAAGCCACGGTCATCGTCAATTTCGGTCAGCGTAAAGTGCTTATTGCAGGCATGCGATACGCAGGAGAAATGAAAAAGGCCATGTTTTCGGTGCAGAACTTCTTGCTGCCGGAAAAAGATGTCATGCCGATGCATTGTTCAGCTAACGTGGGAGAGGATGGCCAAACCACACTATTCTTCGGGCTATCTGGAACCGGTAAAACGACACTTTCTGCTGATCCATCACGCTATTTAATCGGTGATGATGAGCACGGGTGGGCTAAGGGTGCCGTGTTCAACATTGAAGGTGGCTGCTACGCCAAGACCATCAATCTGAGCCAGAAGAACGAACCTATTATCTGGGATGCCATTCGCTTTGGCGCTATCGTGGAAAACGTGGTTTTAAATGAGCAACGTCACGCTGACTACAACGACACCAGTCTTTCAGAGAATGGTCGCTGCTGTTATCCGTTAGAGCATGTGGTGCGCCGCGTGCCGCAAAACAGTGGCGGCGAGCCCAAGTGCGTGATCTTCCTCACCTGTGACGTCTCAGGGGTATTACCTCCGATCTCGATTTTGTCCAAGGAAGCGGCTGCCTTTCACTTCCTGTCGGGCTATACCGCCCGGGTTGGCTCTACTGAAGTCGGTGCAGCTGCTGGCATCCACCCCACGTTTTCCACCTGTTTTGGCGCCCCGTTCATGCCCCGTCCCGCTGGGGATTATGCAGAATTGCTAATGAAGCGCATTGAAGATTTCGGCAGCCAAGTTTACCTGGTCAATACGGGCTGGGCTGGTGGCTCAGGTGGTGCTGAAGGCCGAGGCGCAAGGTTCCCTATCCCCGTCACGCGAGCCGTGGTCAATGCCGCGCAAAGCGGTTGTCTGATAGACGGAGAGACCCAGCACCTCGACACCCTCAACCTTACATTTCCTAGCGTTATTCCCGGGGTAGACGAAAAGTACATCAACCCAAAGGCGGGCTGGGGTGACGATGACGCCTACGAAGCTCAAGCAAAAAAATTAGCGGCCCTCTTCCAAGACAATATCAATAACTTTGATGTCAGCGACGCCATTATTGCCGCAGGCCCCAAAGCACCCTGAAGCGGTGAGTCTTTGGCAGGTACAGCGGCGCTGCGCGGGAATCTTGTCTTACCAACAGACACTGCGCCGCCACTTGCCATGACCGAGGGCCAGGAAGAGAAAAGCGACGTCAATCCGCTACAGACGCAGTCAGCGCCCAACGTAACAAAACAGCTGACTCGTCTGCGCCTTGAACCCAGCTCCAGAGATTTTTACATTTGTGAATTTCCCAAGTCGGGCGTGACCTTTCTCACCGTTCTAATTGCAAACGCGCTGCTTATTGCCAACGGGTACAGAGCTAAGGCCACCTTTGCCTCAGTCCGCAATTATATTGCTGACCTGTGTGTTGGCGAGCAAGTCACATCCCACACCTTCCAAGACCCGCCGACCAGGTTTTATAAAATACACTCGGTATTTTCGCCGCAGTTTATCCATAGCCTTTACCTTGTCAGGCATCCGGTCGATGTCATGGCCAGTAATCTACGCTACGCCATTGGCAGGGGCTGGTGGCAATCCGATAATACTGAGGACTTCTTGGATCATCCCATACTGGGCATAGAAGCGTGGAAGCGGCACGTTCAGGGGTGGCTGGTAGATAATAGCTTTGCATCAGATGTCATCTTTATCCATCTCTTGCGCTACGAAGATCTGGTTGCAAACAGCGAAAAGGAGTTGCGTGCCATAGACGCAAACTTTGGGTGGCAATTGCCCGAAGACGCCATCACTGGGGCAGTGGAAGCTGCCTCAAGAGAGAATATGCGTATTCAAGAAGCAACTTACCGCCAGCACAACCCCAATCATCAATTTGAATTTGTTTCTCCGTCCGGGTCTGAGGTGGCGCCCGACTTTCGCCAGCGAATTATGACTTGCTGCGACAAAGAACTGCAGCTGCTGGGCTATTGAGTTACCGCCCAACGCCCAGTAATCAGGGCCGTAGAATCCAGCCTCATAGCTTCACGCCACGCTACGTTAATGAAACCATAGCGCGACGCTCAATGCGCTGTCGTTACGACCGAGGAATCAGTGGCTTCCGAGACTTTGTCTCCCCCTAGCAGTCGCTGTAGCAAACCCGCTACGTCATCTCCGACCAAATAAAGCGCTGGAACCAAAACAAGGGTCACACCGGTGGCAAATAAAACGCCAAATGCCAAGGATGTGACCATTGGAATCAAAAACTGAGCCTGAACGCTTGTCTCAGACATTATGGGCAGCAGCCCCACGAATGTGGTCAAAGACGTCAAAATAATGGGGCGGAACCTATCCTCTGCGCCTTGCAGCAACGCATCCCAAAGTTCGTAGCCTTGCTCGCGCAAATGGTTAATGCGATCAATTAGCACCAGGTTGTCGTTGACCACGACGCCAGCGCAGGCAATAACACCCATCATGGAGAAGATACTGACTTCCCAGTCGAGCAAGGCGTGGCCAAAAATGGCCCCCATGATGCCAAAAGGAATGGCGGTCAGTACCAAAAAGGGCTGCCAATAGGATTTGAAGGCAATCGCCATAAGGCCAAAAATTACAAGCATGGCCAACCCCATGAACATCAGCATAGAACTTTTAAACTCGGCCTCTTCCTGAAGTTCTCCGTCTAAATTTAGCTCCAGGCCCGGGTACTCTTGCTGCCACAAAGGCAGCTTATTGACGACAATGCCGTCTACCACTGCACGGGGGCTGGCACCATCGGCCCGAACGTCGGCGCCAATCTCTAGGGTGCGCATGCGGTTTAAACGCTCTAACTTCTGATACCCCGGTTCAATGCGATATGTTGCCACTACCCCAAACGGCACCTCCTTGCCGGTAGGTGTGCGAATGTACATTTCGTCGAGGTTAGCTAGTGAACGCCGCTCGCTCTCGGGATAACGAACCATGACCTTAACGTCCTCACGACCCCTTGGAATACGTTGCGCCTCTGCACCATAAAACGCCTGCCGAACCTGCTTCGCGACACTCGCCAGCGTCACACCCAACGCCTCCGCTGCAGGCTTAAGGTCTAGCACCACCTCATCCCGGGGTGAATCAAAACTATCGCTGACATCGAAAACGCCCGGATAAGCGAGCAAAGCCGCTCGTACTCTGGGCGCCAAATCTTCCAAATCTTGAGTGTCACGCGACGCGAACAGCAGTTTAATCTGCTTGCCCGGATCCTGAATGGTAAAATCCATCCGAATTTCTTTCGCCTGAGGCACCGGACCCACGAGGTCGCGAAAGTCCAGGGCAATCTGTTCTGTATCGACGCCCTCTGACACCGTCCCAATCTCAATATTTATTTTATTGTCGTTGGTGGTCGCCGAGACATGGCTGATAGCAGGCGTCACGAAAAATTCGGGACGCGCATTCCAGTCTGCCTTTAAAACTTGCGCGGCCGCGACCATGCGATCTCGCAACGCCACGGTATCGGAATAAGGTCCGCCCTCAGGCATTTCAACTGAGGCTACAACATAATCGCTATTTACCTTTGGAAAAAACGCTGAACGCACCCAGCCACCACCGTAGAGCGCAATGCTCATGGAGAAGGCGACCAAGAAGACACCCGCCGCCGCGTAATGATGGCTTAGCGCCCAGCGAAGGAACGGTCTATAACGATACCTTGCAAACCAAACCATGCCTGACGCACAAGCCTGCCTCCAACCTGCGAGGCGCTGCATGACGCGTGTTTTAGGTTCTTTTTCAGGGCCTAAATGTGCCAAGTGTGCGGGCAAAATCAGCAGACATTCGACGAGAGAAAATGCGAGGGCCAGCAGCACAACGACAGGTATTGATCGGGCAGCCGTTGACCAATCTCCCGGGAGTAAAAGCATGGGCACAAAGAAAATCATGGTACTGATAACAGCGAACATCACCGGTTTAAAAACGCCCCTGACACCTAGCAGTGCACCGACGTGACCTCGTTCCCCGCGTGCCTGGTGAGTGTGAATTGACTCCCCAACGATAATGGCGTCGTCAACCACAATTCCAAGGACTAGGAGGAAGGCAAACAGGGAAATCATATTGAGACTTATCCCGGTAAACTGCAGCATGAAGAGGGTTCCCAGAAAAGCTACCGCGATTCCACTACCCACCCAAAATGCCAACTTAGGTCTCAAAAACAGCACCAAGACAGCGGCCACTAATAGCAAACCACCGATCCCGTTCTCCAAGAGTGTTGTCACCCGCCCACGAAAAGACTTAGAAATGTCCCGCCAAATGGTTAGGCTCACCCCCGGCGGCAAGCTGAGCTGCTGCTCGGCCACCCAATCCTTGACGACTTGATTAGTTTTGAGCACATCGGGGTTAGAGGTTACATAGACTCTAAGCCCCAACGCAGGATTCTCATCGAAAGTGACATTGAGATCTAAATCCACAAAGCCGTCTTCGATAATGGCCACGTCACCCAGAAGCAATTCCGTCCCGTCTGTTTGCGTCAGTAGTGTGATGCGCTCAAAATCTGCTCTGCCGTATGCTTGCCCGCGAGTTTGTACCCGAACATCACCTTCCTGAGTTTTTATCGCGCCTGCGGGAAGGTTGAGAGAGGTCCCCTGAATCGCCGCAACCACCTGATCAAAAGTAAGCCCGTACCGCCGCAGCATGGTCTCAGAGATATTGATGGAAACCTCATAGGGTCGCGCCGTTATGAGATCGACCATAGACACCCAAGGCTGTCTGGCGAGGTCATCCCTCAAAGATTCACCCAACTCTTTGAGCTCGTATTCGTCTAAGTCCCCCGCAAGCTGTACCACCGTCATCAAATGGCGATAGGTAATTTCGGTGACAATGGGTCGCTCTGCATCAGCGGGGAAGCTATTGATGGCATCAACCCGCGTCTTAATATCAGAGGTCAATCGCTGCATGGGATAATTCTGCGTGGCCTCAACCATCACCGTGCCAAGCCCCTGTACCGCCGTCGAGCGAATTTCCTTGATACCGTTTAAATCGTGTATCGCCTCCTCAATACGGACGGAAATTTGCTCTTCCACCTCCGCAGGACCCGCACCAGGAAATGGCATTGTCACGCTCACCTGGTTGATTTGAGCGGTAGGAAAAAACTGCTTATCGAGGCTAGGGGTCGTCAGGACACCGCCAATGATCAAGAGCAGCATCAGCAGGTTGGCGGCGATAGGATTTTTGATCATCCAGCTCAAAGGACCGTGCATAACTAGCTATCCCCCAAAGCAACAGCAGTCCCAGAAACCTCAACAGTGAGGCCTGCAACCAACAGTCCTGTCTGAGCGCGAACAACGCGGCTTCCCAGAGTGAGACCAGAGACCCAAGCCCACTGCTCGGTCCGGCGTTGTACCGTCACAGACTGGCGATCAAGCTTGTCGCCTTTGCCAACGACCAAGACGGTGTTGTCCGAGCGCAGCGCTGACGCCGGTAATTGCACCAAGTCAGGCATTGGGGGGGTGGGTATTTCAGCTCGAACAAACATACCTGGCGTTAGTGGGGGGCGCCCCGAGGCTGCTGAGTCAAAAGGCTGCAGCACCTCAGCAATAGCATTGACTGTTCTGGACTGCCTATCTACCACCGCCTGAACCCTTTTAATTTGAGCCTGCCACTGCCACTCGCGTCCGCCAAAATCAGTGCTAAGTGTGACCGGAGTAGCCAAAGCCACATTGGCATTCATCGGCAATTTTAGTGCCGCCAGCTGACTGTCATTTAAGGGTAAGGCGACATCAACGATATCGGTCGCGTAAATTTCGGCGACCGCCGTCCCGGGTGCAATATACTGCCCTAGATCTACGCGTTTAGATTCAATGCGACCACTAAAAGGCGCCCGAATCTCGGTTCTAGACAGCGCTAATTGGGCGGCGGACAAATCTGCCACCGCCGCCTTCAATGCCGCCTCAGCGGCTTTCATCTGCGGCTGCCGCAGGAACAATGCGTTGGCTTCAACGGTCCCTAGCTCGCGCCATTCACGCTTCGCTTGCCGGTTTCTGCCGCGCTCCTCGGCAAGTCGCTGCTCTGCCGCAGCGACTTGCGACTGAGCCCTAGCGATCGCAAACTCGTAGTCTGCTTGCTCAAGCTGCAGTAGCGTGTCGCCCGCATCAAAAAACGCACCTTCTTCAAATTGGCCTGCTACCGTCGCTACTTTGCCCGCGACCTCGGCCACTAAGCTGATCCGCCGTCGCGCCTCAACAGTGCCCTGTGTGTTTACCGCTAGAGAAATTGCCGAAGGCTGAGCGTAGAGCACCGATACCACAGGCCTTAGAGGTTCTGGGGGCACGTTGGCCACCGGCGCTGGCTTTCCGGTCAGAACCAGGCCCGAAACCAGCAGGCCCACGCCTGTGATCAATGCAGCAATCAGAAACTTTTTAATTGTCAGGCGTTGCCGGCCTGGGCTCTGCGTAGAGTTTGTTGTCACTATCATTACCATCGCTAAATATGTGTACCGTTAAACAAAGCGCGCATTGCTTTGTTTTTAACACTGCTTATACGTACCCATCAGGGATTTACGTCTGTTAAAAATTAACTAATTTTTTAGAAAGTATTTTCTAATTACAAAGGCGATTCTTGCCGGGTTGGGTAAGCAAGCACACCGCTTACACCCTTTAAGTTAATGTTTAAAACGGAGAGATTTATCATGGCTGACACTAAAGCTACCCCTAAAGCACGCAAGACACCGGCCAAGAAGTCTGTTGCGAGCAAGAAAATTGCGCCCAAGAAAGCCGCTGCTAAAAAACCAGCTGCCAAGAAGGCACCCGCCAAGGCTGCAACAGCGAAAACACGCGCCAAGCGCCCAGCTGCTGCTAGCAAAGCCGCTTCTCGTGATCTACGCGCCGTGGCTGTTGAAACCAGTCGCAATGCACTGCGCGCTGGTCTGGGCGTTTACGGCATGGCCTACGATCAAATGCTCGAGCAACTGGAAATGTTACAAAGCCAGGTAGACGATGCCCAGGGCAAGCTCAATGAGCGTCGCAAGCAAGCTGAAGCTGTTTACGAAACTCTCGTAAAGCGCGGCACCGCTGTCGAAAAAGATGCTCTTAAAGCCTTCGAAGATCTGGAGCTAGACGCTCTCACCGACCGAACCATGCTCGACGAGCAAATGAGCAAGGCTAAAGCGCGATTTGATGATCTGCGCGCTAAGGTGACCAAAACTGCATAAACCCAGTCCTGCAGAGTTCAGGGAGGCGCTGCCTCCCTTTTTTTGGCTTAAAAATCGCCGACTTCCAGCGACTCAGCGATCAAAAACCCGGCGCCAGCACAGGGCCGGAGCGGACTCCGCTGAACAGCTAAGGTAAGCTGCCTGTCATACTTCTTGGCAAGCCTTAGGAGCCTGCTGTGACTGTGAAGACCCCAGAACACATTCTAGAAACCACGAGGTCTCTGTTTAACGCTCGCGGAGAGGGCTCAGTGACGGCCTCTGACGTCGCACTGGAGTTGGGGATCAGCACGGGTAACCTTTACTACCATTTCAAAGGCAAAGAAGCGCTACATCTTGCGCTCTTCGCCAAAATGCAGCGAGAAATGGTTGTTCTCATGGGGCCTGCCGTTCAGCCTCCGGGATTGTTTACCGGCGATCGGTCGACTACTTCCATAGAAACCAGCTGGCTGTTCCTGACCGTCATTTTAGAAAAAATGCTGAAATATCGCTATTTGTATGAGAATCCCCGTGGTGTCATGGCGCGCTTTACTGACATAGATCGCGGCTTTCGACGGTTACTAAGAATGAAACAGAAAGTTTGCGGAAACATAGCCGAAGAACTTATTCCGATTGCTGGCAGAGACACAGACCCCCAATTAGCGACAGTCACTAATACGATGACACTGTGCATGAACTGCTGGCTTAGTTACGACCCCATACTCAACCCTCAAGATCCCGAAGCTTTGTTAGTTCACCGCGGCGTTCTACAAATTTTGTCTCACTGCGCACCCTACCTCGGGAATGAACAACGCAACTTCTACAATATTTGCGAGCAACTTTACCAACAAATGGTCGACGAGGAGGCCACTCCACTGGACTGATCCGCCGGTATACGTTACAAAACACGCCCGTTTTATTTATTCAGGAAAATCCTATGACAATTGCAATCGGCGATACCATCCCTGCAGCCAATCTCATGGTGATGGGCGAAAGTGGCCCAGGCGGCGTAACCACCAGCGAACTGTTCGATGGAAAAAAAGTACTTCTTTTTGCCGTGCCCGGAGCATTCACCCCCGGCTGTTCCATGACTCACCTACCCGGCTACGTAGCCCATGCCGATCAAATCAAAGCCGCCGGCATAGATAGCATCATCTGTTTGTCAGTTAACGATGCCTTTGTCATGGGAGCTTGGGGCGAGGCACACAATGCCGACCACATAACAATGCTGGCTGACGGTAATGGTGAGCTCACCAGCAAGCTTGGTCTAGAGCTTGATGGCAGCGGATTTGGGCTGGGCACACGTTCGCAACGCTATGCCATGGTTGTCGACAACGGCACTGTGACGCACCTCAACATCGAAGAAGGTCCCGGTGTGGACGTGAGTTCCGCTGAGACCATGCTAGCGCAGCTGTAAATCAGCCGTAGCCATCGTTCGGGACGTTTACCACGCGAACGATGGCTATCTACGCAGCGTCATTGCCTTAATGATGTCCTCGTTGCTACTGCGGCAGCAGCCACCATAACCCCAACGACACTACAAATGCTCCCACTAGGTTGAGCAGCAGACCCTCCCGAAACATTGTGCTTATAGCGACCCTGTCGGTACCGTAGATCACGGCGTTGGGGGCCGTCGCTACGGGCAACATAAAGGCGCAGCTGGCACTCATCGCAGCCGGCACCATCAGCAATAAAGGCTCCACTCCCGCGGCAATCGCAGCAGCGGCCAAGATTGGCATTAACAGCGCCGTTGTCGCCGTATTGGAAGTGGCTTCGGTCATGAAAGTCACCGCAAGGCAGATGAACAGCAGCATGAGATAGATCGGCAAGTTAGCCAATGCCGCCAGAGCCTCGCCGGCGAACGCCGAGAGGCCCGACGCCACAAAAGCGCTCGCCAGGCAAATACCCCCTGCAAACAACAATAAAACCCCCCAAGGAATACTGGCAGCTGTCTGCCAGGTAATCAGCGGCGCTCCTTCATCATCTCGTGACATAAATAAAACGATCACCGCCAAAAAGGCCACTGAAGCATCGTTGGCACTAGGTACACCCAGCAGCTCTCGCCAGCCGCCAAAAGGCTGTGCCCGCGTCATCCACATAAAGGCTGTGACACCAAAGATCATGAAAACCCTTTTCTCAGCACTGTGCCATGCCTTTGCATCGGGCAGGGTCACCTTGATTTTTTCAGGCAAAGATCGAGTCAACCAAAGCGCCGCAACGGCAATCATAGTCGCGACAATTGGCACCCCCCATGACATCCACTGGATAAAGCCAATGGTCAGCCCCGTTGTATCCTCGTACACCTGCATAAAAATTAAATTGGGCGGCGTACCAATCGGGGTTCCCATCCCCCCGATAGAACATGACCAAGCCAGGCCAAGTAACAGCGGTGCGGCCAAGCGCTCCTTCTGTTCGGCACTATCGAGAACCGCCAATGCAACCGGCAGCAGCATCAACACAGTGGCAGTATTGGAAACCCACATGCTCAATACCGCACCCGAAACCATAAAACCCAGCACCAAACGACGGGGGCTGTCCGACCCCACCAGGCGAATGACGCCTAGGGCTACCCGCTCATGGGCGCCGGTAGACTCCATCCCACGGGATAGAATAAAGGCGCCCAACAACAGTAAAATAAGGGGCGAGCCATAGGCAGCCCCCGTTTGAGCTGGGGTAAGCACCCCAAACATCGGCATCAAAGCGAGGGGTAATAAAGACGTAACGGGAATGGGTATGGGCTTGAAAATCCACCAGACTATGCACAAGGTGGCCGTCACTGACGTGACAACCATGTCCTGAGAAAGCCCGTAATGAAGCTCTAGCAATGCCATCAGGGCTGCCAGAATAAGGCCGGGAACAACGGATGTGTTTGGGTTTAGCACTTTTTAATTTAAACGCCCGATTAACGAATACTCGATACTGAATCACAGCTAAGAAAGTGTAAACTCTCGCGATGACTCAAAGCACTCCCCTACAATTAATTGACAGCTTTAATCGCCGCATTGATTACGTGCGCCTGTCGGTAACCGATCGGTGTGACTTTCGCTGCACCTACTGTATGGCAGAAGAAATGACGTTTTTGCCCCGCAGCAAGGTACTCAGCCTCGAGGAAATCGCGCGCATTGCGCGGGTATTTGTCCAATTAGGCGTTGCTAAGCTTCGTGTGACTGGTGGCGAGCCTTTAGTGCGCAGAGACGTCACCACGCTGTTTCAGGAGTTGGGGTCACTGCGGTCCGAAGACGGGCTGAAAGAGCTAGCCGTCACCACTAACGGCAGTCAACTGGTGCGCTTCGCCCCTGCGTTACGAGCTGCCGGCGTGACCACCCTCAACGTTAGCCTGGACACTCTAGATGCTGCGCGATTTCGGGCATTGACGCGAACGGGCACTCTTGAAGACGTCATCGCGGGTATTGACGCAGCCAGAGAACAAGATTTCCCCCGAATACGCATCAATGCGGTGGTTTTACGCGGTAGTAACGAGGGCGACATACGGCCCCTACTCGACTTCGCCTTGAATCGCGGTCTCGATATCGCTTTCATCGAGGAGATGCCTCTAGGGCAAGTCAACCTCGCAGGAAAGCCTCTTGAATACCTGCCTAGCGACACCATCCTTAGCGAGGTGAAGCAACACTACAATCTCAATAGCGAAGCCACACCTGAACACAGCGGGCCCGCCCGATACTGGCGGGTCGATGGTTCATCGAGCCGTATGGGCCTAATATCGCCCCACAGCAATAATTTCTGCGCCAGCTGTAATCGGTTACGAGTGACTGCTGAGGGGCAACTCCTTCTGTGCCTAGGCAATGAACACTCCATCAGCCTGCGCGACCTGCTTCGTGACGGCGCTAGCGATTTTGAACTGAGTAGCGCGATTGTTGCGGCATTAAATGACAAGCCCGAGCAACACGTTTTTGACCAACCAGACCAACCCCAAATCATGCGCTTCATGAATGCTTCGGGCGGCTGAACACTTAGGATATAAACTTGGACACCACCTTATACCCCCAACTCGATGACGTGAATGCCATCAGCACCGCCTTTGGTGAAGCTGGCTACATTTGCACGCCTAGAATCGCTACGGTCGTTTACCTTGCTGCAGCACTCAACAAACCGATTTTGGTTGAAGGCCCCCCCGGGGTTGGTAAAACTGAATTGGCTAAAACCTGTGCCGAGGTAATCGCAAAGCCTTTAGTCAGGCTTCAATGCTACGAGGGGCTGGATGAGGCAAAAGCGCTGTACGAGTGGAAGTACGGCAAACAGCTGCTTTACACCCAAATACTCAAGGAGCAATTAGGCGACATCCTCGATGGCGCAAAAGGACTCAAAGAATCGATACAACGCCTACACAGCACCGGCGATGTTTTTTATGCCAAAGAATTCCTCGAGCCACGCCCGCTGCTGCGCGCTATGGAGCAAGATGATGGCGCAGTTTTACTCATCGATGAAATCGATAAAGCCGATTTCGAATTTGAATCCTTACTACTGGAAGTGCTATCTGACTATCAAATATCCATCCCAGAGATAGGCACGATTCAAGCGCGTTCTAAGCCCATGGTATTCCTAACCAGTAACGATACCCGGGATTTATCGGACGCTCTCAAGCGCCGCTGTTTGCATTTACACATTCCATTTCCGTCCATCGAACTAGAAGGTCGCATCGTTACGGCCCGGGTACCCGATCTTGAAAGTCACCTCAGCGATCAATTGGTCCGTTTTGTACACGCCATCCGCGAGCTGGATTTAAAAAAGGCGCCGGCTATCTCCGAAACACTAGACTGGGCTAGAAGTCTGGTGCTACTGCACGCCAACCAACTCGATGCGGGTTTAGTGCACGACACCTTAAATGTGCTGCTCAAGTATGAGGAGGACATCGTGGAGGCTGAAGGCCAGCTGGGCAAACTTTTGAAAATTGCAGATGGCTTATGACCCCAGGCACTGGAAGCTCTCAGCTACTGGCGTTCATAAAGTTCCTTCGTAGCAAAGATGTTCCCGTTTCCCCCGCCGATACCCTAGATGCGGTGCACGCTGCAGGGCTTTTGGGCTATGAGGATCGCACGAAGCTAAGAGACGGTCTCGCCGCTGTGTTGGCGAAGAGTACCTTTGAACAATCAGCTTACTTAGAAGCTTTTGATCTTTTTTTTGCACCCCAGCACCCTGACGATAAAACCTCAGAGGGCCCAGAGGCAGAAAATAGCGCTTCAGAATCTACGCAAACCGACGCTCAAGATAACCCCTCGACGAGTACTGAATCGACACCGAGCTTAGAGGATCTGCTGCAGAACCCTTCAGCACAGGACGATCCAACCCTTGCCGGCCTCATGAGCTCAGACCTCATGAATGCCCTACAAGACGGTGACGAAAGCACACTGGCTATGGCGATTGAAGCCGCTGCCGAAGCCGCCAGAATCGATGAGATACGCCTGTTCACCCAGCGAGGTCAATTCACCCGAAAACTGCTTGATGCTCTGGGTGAGACCGCCTTGCGGGATGCCGCGATCGAACTTGAAGGTAACCAACCGAAAGCCTTTCAGGAAATTCAACGACTAAGAGAGAGCCTCCGCCACCGGGCCCGTGATCGCGTTGAGCGTGCCTATCTGGTCCACGCCGCCGGCGATACCGAAGACTTTTTGGATGAGGCCCTATCAGAAGTTAGGCTGGCCAATATCAGCCCTCATCAGATGGCGAGAATGCGCAAGTTAATGGATCGGATGGCCCGAAAGTTAGCGAGTCGACACGGTAGACGGCGACGGAAAAAGCGTCGCGGCCAGCTTAACGTTCCGATGACACTGCGGGCCTCTGTAGCGACAGACGGCATTCCTTTTAATACCCATTGGCGGCAGATACAGAAAAAAAGACCCCAGGTAATGGCTATCTGCGACGTAAGTGGCTCAGTTGCAACCTACGCTAAGTTTTTGCTGATGTTCCTTTATGCCCTGCAAGACGTACTGCCACGCACACGCAGCTTCGCTTTTTCTAGCTCACTGGGCGAGGTCACCGACTGGTTCAGCGAACTTTCTGTTGAAGAAGCCGTGTCTCGAGTAAATCGCGTGTACGGCGGTGCCACAGATTATGCTCGTGCTCTATCCGATTTTAATGAGCTGGCCCTGCAAGACATTAACAAAGCCACCACTGTGATCATTCTGGGGGATGCACGGAACAATAACTCCGACCTCAGGCTAGACCTGTTGGCAGAGATCAAGGCGAAATGTAAGCGTCTTATCTGGTTGAATCCCGAGCCTAGGCTGGCCTGGGGAACCGGCGACTCGGCTATGCTGCCCGTTACACAGCACTGTCACCTAGCGACAGAATGTAATAACCTCAAGCAACTGGAACGTATTATCGACACTTTACTGTCAGCAATGCATGGGAATTAGAACGCCAAATTAGTGCCCGAGCATACTGTGCCGAAACCGAATGGACGCGGGGTGAGCAGTGAGCAATCAGGAAACCACCAAGGACGGTGGGAGGTTACCGCTAACGCGGTCGCTAGAGGCAAAGGTGCTCGCTAACTACACCGGCGAGGCCTTTCAGGACGGTCTGAGGGCTGCCGACCTACTCCCCACACTAGCGCAACTTAACTCCGATCAACCCAACCTACTCAATGCACTTAGTGAGGTGGGCAGTGAATGCCTAGACCGAGACAGTCTGGCCACGCTCTGCTGGATTGACGCCACCTTTACATGCTGGGAAAACAGAGCCACATTGGCTCCCGAAATGCAGCAACTGGCAAATCGTTGTCGACCTTTAGCCGCGGCATTTGCACTAACAGACTCTCGTTTTTTTACTCCAGGAGGCCATGGTTTACACCGCCTTCTCGACGTTTTTTACGATTTCGCCAAAGGTTGGCATAGCGGTCTAGGTAACGCCGGGCTCAAAATGCTAACGACGGCATCAGATGCCGTAGACCGTATTAATGATGACTTCCCCAGCGAGGCACGGGTTGATGAGACTCGGATTTTTTTAGAGCAAAAAATACACGACCACCAGACACACCTTGAAAAACTCGACGCCCTTCTTTTGCAACGGGAATTAGCCAGCTTGGGAAATGATGCCACTCAACAAGCCGTGGCGTGGCTCATTAACACGGCTATAAGCCAAATGGCATTGCCGGGGTCTGTCGCCCAATTTGTCGCGTCAGATTGGTACGCGAGTGGGGTGTGTATTGCGCAAGCACAAGGCTTTGAAAGCCCAGAGTGGCGCACATTTATGGATACGACCCAGCTTCTGGTCGATGCCGTTCAACCGGTGAATCTAAACAATGGTGCCGAGCTGCACCGGCTGTACATGGCCATGCAGCAAATTTCGATCACCCTATCAAAGCAATTAGTCAGTTTGCAGGGCGATACTGTGGCCATCGCAGACGCCGTTGGCTTGATTGAATATGCCATGCTGCGAAATTTGCGTGGAGAGGATCTGGGATTGCAACATATCGATCCCGTGATAGGGAGTGTGGGTGAGAGCCTGCCAATTACCTCCGACGACCTTAAAGCATTGAACCTGGTTCCCGGTCACTGGTTCTTAATGCAGACCCCAGAGCAGACGATACGGCTTCGCTTTGCAGGCACACTCATCAACAACCACTTCCTGCTTTTTATGGACCCACTTGGAAACCGGGCGCTGCGCCGATCACTGGTTGAATTCCGATCATTAGTGACCTCAGGCGAAGCCCGCTGCCTAGAAGCCCAAGATAGCTTCTGTCTGGCAATGACCGATGCCATCGAGCTACACCAACACAGCAAAATCGATTCCCCCCCCCAATCCGAGCCTCAATTCAGTGACGCTGAGAGCCGATCAACCCCACTTGATCAGCCCAACCCGCCCGGAGATCAATGCGTTGCAAACACACACGATGCCGCGAGCGGGAATAAAGCCCCTGAGCAAAGGCCGGCACCGTTACAAACCCCAAAAAATCCGGCTCCGCGGTTCAACGAGAGCCATTACGATAGCGATGCGATCGTGAAACTACAGATCCCGATGGGTACCTGGCTGGGATTCCATGATCGGGACCCACCCCTGATGGCAAAAATCGTGGCCTGTGATTTGGACAAGAACAGTTATATTTTTACCAATAGGGATGGCATCAAGATTCGGGAGCTTACTGTTCCCCAGCTTGTTGCACTCATTGATAGGGATATGGTGGACATCCTAGAGCGAAAAACCAACTTTCGTGAATCTGTCAGCCAACTGTTTCAACAACAGGAACGCCTTGAACCCCACACACGATGACCCGGCAAAACTGGCCTCAGTTAATATCCTCCAGTGACAACCCACCGGTTTCTCCTAAGCTGCCATCGTCCTTGGCTAGTTTAAATCGCAGTCTCAAGTTATTGCCGGAATCTGCATTTTTCAACGCCTCTTCCTCGGTAATCTTTCCGGCCTTAACTAAATCAAAGAGCGCCTTATCAAAGGTTTTCATTCCAATATTTTCAGACTTTTCCATCATCTCCTTGATACCCGCAATTTCCCCGCGAATAATCAATTCCTGAATACTGGGGGTACCCAGTAAAATTTCGACAGCGGCTGCGCGCCCACCATCTTTTGCGGGTAGGAGACGCTGGGATACAAAAGCGCGCAAATTTAGAGACAAATCTAACAACAATTGCGAACGCTTCGCTTCAGGGAAAAAGTTGATAATACGGTCTAAGGCCTGATTTGCATTGTTGGCATGCAGCGTTGAAATACATAGGTGCCCCGTTTCGGCAAAAGAAATCGCTTGCTCCATGGTCTCACGATCACGAATTTCTCCAATCAGAATTGCATCCGGTGCCTGCCGTAAGGTGTTTTTCAGCGCGTTATGCCAGCTTCGGGTATCCACTCCGACCTCGCGCTGATTGACGATAGAACGCTTATGCCGATGTACAAACTCAATAGGATCTTCGATAGTGACGATGTGCCCAGCATTATTGGCATTGCGGTAATCGATCAAGGCCGCCAGAGATGTTGATTTTCCCGACCCGGTAGCGCCGACAAAAAGTAGAAGCCCCCTTTTTTCCATAATGAGTTCAGTAAGCAGCGGCGGCAGCCCCAAATCTTCCCAGTTCGGAATGTCCGTCACGATATGTCTCGCAACAATGGACACTTGGTTACGCTGATTGAAAACATTGACCCTGAAGCGCCCCACGCCCGATATCGAGACGGCAAGATTGAGCTCTAACTCATTACGAAACTCCTCCCGCTGGGTGTCGTCCATAATTTCGTCAGCGATGACCGCAATTTCACCGGGTTTTAATACGTCTGCAGCAACGGGCCTCAATTGCCCATCAAATTTTGCACAGGGTGGCGCGCCCGTACTGAGAAAGAGGTCTGACCCCCCTTGCTCTGCTAAAATCGTTAACCAAGCTTCAATTTTCATGCCCCACCTCCATGTCGGCCAAATTCCATTGAGACTTTTTGCTCTCCGTCTGTACCCCGACGAAGCCAGCACTTACACTTGCAACGCTATTAAACCTGACTGGCGCCTTTAATACATCCCAAAGCGCCGCTGTCTCTGGAGACTTAGACGCCCTTGGACTTACCCCTGACTGCTAAATACGACCTCGTTTCAGGCTCTGGCAAACACTTGTTGGCCGGTATTTGCCGGGGTATAGAAAAAGAAGGGCTGCGCGTTAATGCGTCTACGGGAATGCTTGCCCAAAGCCCGCATCCACCGACACTGGGGTCTGCACTCACACACCCCTCTATTACCACTGACTATTCCGAGTCACTTTTAGAATTTATTACGCCAGTGGCCCACGATGTTGAGCTCACACTGGCCCAACTTGATGCAATACACAGGTTTACCGCTTCGCAATTGAACGGCGAGCTGATCTGGGGCGCTAGCATGCCGTGCATCGTTGCTGGCGATCGCAGTATCCCTATTGCCCACTATGGCACTTCAAATGTGGGGCAAATGAAACGTGTTTATCGGAATGGCCTTGGCGTTCGTTACGGGCGAATGATGCAGGCCATTGCGGGAATCCACTACAATTTTTCAATGCCCGAAGCATTTTGGCGCGCAGCCTGGGAGCGTGAGGGCAGCAAGGGATCGCTCAAAGACTTCCAAACCGCCGGCTATTTAGGGCTGATAAGAAACTTTTTCGATCGCGCATGGTTACTCATTTATTTGTTAGGAGCCTCACCGGCAGTTTGTGCCAGCTTTCTAGCGGGCAATCGCGAACACCCCTTAGTCCCCTTCGATGCTAGCGGCACTAGCCTTTACATGCCCAACGCTACTTCGCTGCGGATGGGTGATTTGGGTTACACCAGCAACGCCCAATCCAGCCTCAATGTTTGCTACAACAATCTTGAAAATTATTTGGCTACGCTCAGCAGCGCCATCGTCACGCCACATGCTGACTATGCACAATTTGACGTTACCGAGACTGGCGAGCAAGCACAGCTCAATGACTCTTTGCTGCAAATTGAAAATGAGTTCTACAGTCCCATACGACCCAAGCGGGTTGCCCAATCAGGGGAAGCCCCTGTTATCGCCCTTAAACGCGGCGGTATCGAATACATCGAAATTCGCTGTATCGACATAAATCCCTTCTTGCCCTTGGGAATCGATGCCGAGACCATGCGGTTAATCGATGTGTTTCTTGTCGACGCCATCCTGTCGCAGAGCCCACTTTGCAATGAAGACGGACAACGGCGCAATCAGGAAAATCTGCGCCGGGTTGTTAACGAGGGCCGCTCCCCTGAAGTGCGGCTACTGACGCCTGAGGGCGATCAACCCCTAGAGGTTGTTGCCCATCGACTGCTCGACAGTATGTCCAAAACAGCAGAGACCATGGATGCCGAGGCAGGTTCAAACCTGCACCAGCAGGCAGTCAAAGCTGCCTCCGCACGAATCGCCGATCCTGAACTCACACCGTCGGGGCGGGTTCTACGAGAGATGCGCGACACGAACACTCCTTTCTGGCAATTAGCGCTCAATTACTCCAAGCAGTGGCAGAAAGACTTTTTAGCGGCGCCACTAGGCCCTATTGAAACAGCTGAATTTCAGACCGCGACAGAGGTTTCATTGCATCAGCAGAAAGCCATGGAGCAAAACAGCAAAGAGTCCTTTCAGACGTATCTCGATCGATTTTACAGCCAGTACAACGTGGTAAAAGACTGACCAACACCTCGCAGAATTCCCTGGCAGCCGAGGAGTTCTCGAGAATCTGCAAAATGGCTCCCCGCATCCGTCTATTTAGTGCGCCGCGCTGGGAAGAACCTGCTCTGCAAGAGGCCATTGGGCCTTTACCCCCACTGCAGGAAGACCCCCCCAAAAAAAACCCGGTCAGTGAGACCGGGCTTCTGTCGTGCGCTTGTTACGCCGCTATGCTCAGCGCATGACGGTTTTTATGACTCTGAAGCAACGATAGCGACCAGCTCAACATCAAAAATAAGCGTGGCGTTTGGGCCAATAACTTGCCCAGCACCACCGGCTCCGTAGGCAAGATCACTGGGAATGTACAACTTGTAGGTCGCACCTTCTTGCATCAGCTGCAGCGCTTCGGTCCAGCCAGCAATCACTTGCGTGACGCCAAAAGTCACGGTTTGGCCGCGATCGTAAGAACTATCAAATACGGTCCCGTCAATCAGCGTACCTCGGTAGTGAACCTCCACCTGGTCGTCTACACCCGGAGTCGCACCGGTGCCTGCTTTCACGACTTCATATTGAAGTCCTGATTCGGTCACTGTGACACCCTCACGCTGAGCGTTTTCAGCGAGGAAAGCCGCTCCAGCTTCTGAATTTCCTTCAGATAAAGCCGCTTGCTCACCCGCACGCTCGGCTTCCATTTTTTCCTGAAACGCCATCATCTCAGCGGTAATTTCTTCCTCGGTCAGTCGCGCCTCGGCACCGTCAAATGCGTCTCGCATTCCCAGTGCATAAGCATCAACATCCATCGCCATGCCATCCGCGACCATACGCTCACCCATTCGCAGGGCAATACCATAGGATAAACGCTTCTCAGGGGTATCTAGTGTCATGGGGTCGGGCTCCTTAGCCTGTTCCTGACAAGCGGACAAAGCGCCCACCAGAACCGGCGCCATCAAAAAAGTCGCTATGCGACCAGTAGTCATTCGAAACATGGTTTCTTCCTGCAAAAAGTGATCGACGTCTTGTGACATCGGAGAAGGTACCCCGCCATTTTAAAGGGAGTATCGCGCTTGTGCCACCGTTAACCTACCACCAAGGGTGACCGGCGCTTAAGGGACGGAAAATACTGGTTAAGATAATAACGCCCCCAGACCGGCTATACGCTGCCGAGGAACTGGTTTCGCGGCAACTGAGAGCGCTATACCAAGGTTATCAATCACCCTCGACTCTTCCATCAAAACTAGCTCACTTGGCCCAAGTACAGCCAAGGATCCAAAATATAGTTCAGCCAAGGCATATTCAGCTTTAAGCTCAAGTCGTTGTAGCTGCTGACGCTGGCTTGCCAGGCCGTCATTTTCACGCCAACCACGGCGCGTGCTACGCAAAGGAATAACCACACCGTCGAGCCAAGGCGCCGCCGTAGTGGCAAGTGCATGCCGGGCCTCAGGGGTCACCGCCCAACCTTGTAGGCCCAGCCAGCCCATCAGTAGCAGCTCCAATACGGTGCACCCATGCTCCTCCTGTAATGCCATCATTTCTGTTGCCACCACTGGATCTGTCCACTGCGCGACTGCCCAGCTCCAAAAAGTATCCACGTTGAGGGTATTAGGGGCCGTCATCTTTTTCCTCTGCGATGAGCCTTTGCTTGTCTTGCCGGGACAGTCGACGCGTCTGGGCTTCAAACTGCTGCGCCTCGCTGCGTGAGCTCGCCGACTTTTTCCATACCAATTCCACCGGCCTTCTGACACGCGTGTAACGCGCACCTCCTGCCAACTCCCCGTTATGCTGCCGCACGCGCCTTAGAAGATTCACCGTGACACCACAGTAAAGCGTGTGGTCCGCGCAGCGCACCAAATACACCCACCAACACGCGGACTCCGAGGGGCATTTTTCATCAGCCCTAGGGGTGCTATTATACTGCGTCATCTACCCACCTAATTTACGTTTCTATTTCAGGGAGTCCCTATGACCCAAAGCATCGTCCATGTCAGCGAAGCCACTTTTGACGCTGAGGTATTGTCTTCAGAGCTACCCGTGTTAGTGGACTTTTGGGCCGAGTGGTGTGGTCCGTGCAAAATGATAGCGCCTATTCTCGACGAACTCGCCACCGAATACGATGGGCGTTTAAAAATTTGTAAGGTTGACGTCGATGCCAACCCCGGCATTCCTGAAAAGTTTGCCATCCGAGGCATTCCAACCTTGATTATCTTCAAAGATGGCAATGCCGTCGAAACCAAAGTCGGGGCGCTAAGCAAATCCCAACTTGCTGCATTTGTCGACGAGTGCCTGTAGCTTTATCCTTTGCTAGCCCCTCTATTGAGGGGCTACACACAACAATGTTTTAAAAAAAGATAGCCAAAGGGGGCTGGACGCTTCCTTTTCGCAGTGCTAGTTTACAGATGTGGCGCGACCAGCCTGGTCCAGCCTTTGTTCCTTTCCAACATTTTTATGCCTCAGGCTACCCACTTAAGTCGGGTGTTTGTGCAAAGCGTCGGATAAGGTCAGACCGTACCTGCAGTGGATTCCTACCACGGCAGCACCTCCTTCTTAATGAATCCGGACTTTACTTGTGGATGAAAACAATAGCTCAATGAGCAACAACGTTGAGGCAGCAAATGCCTCAGAAACACCTGCCGCTACCGAAGCCGCAGCCAAATCGGCCCCTGAGGCTACGGCGAACAAAACAACAGCCGAACCAACCTCCCCCGATGTTGCTGCAGCGAAAGCGAAAGACGCTCCCGATACCGCCGCCAGTGATAGTGCGACGGAGACTGACGCCGACGCAGGGCAAACCAAAACTCTGAAATTAAATCGCACCGAAGGCGCTGAGACATCAAGTCCCGAGCAGCCAACTCCTGAGGCGACTTCAGAAAACACGGAAGCCAGCGAAAAAGACAACGGTGGTAATAACAACCGTAGAGGGCGTAACCGACGACAGCGTCGACGAGAACCCAGCACACCCAGTGCCAACCCATTGAGCTTGACCGAGCTAAAAGATAAGCCCACCCAAGAGCTGATTGATATGGCTCAGGAAATGGGCCTCGAAAATATGGCGCGGTCACGCAAGCAGGATATTATTTTCGCACTGCTCAAGCGTCACGCCAAAAGCGGCGAGGATATTTGGGGCGATGGTGTTCTTGAGATCCTGCAAGACGGTTTCGGATTCCTTCGCTCATCGGACTCATCCTACCTCGCCGGCCCCGACGATATTTACGTAAGTCCCAGCCAGATTCGACGATTCAACCTGCGCACGGGCGATACGATTACCGGCATGATCCGCCCGCCAAAAGACTCTGAGCGGTACTTTGCGTTACTGAAAGTAAAAGATGTCAACTTTGAAGTGCCCGAAAGCGCGAAAAGTAAGATCCTCTTCGAAAACTTGACGCCACTCTTTCCCAATGAGCGCCTATCACTCGAAAAAGGCAACGGGTCTACCGAAGACTTGACCGGTAGGATCATCGACCTTGTAGCGCCTATTGGTAAGGGTCAGCGCGGATTATTAGTCGCCCCTCCTAAGGCGGGTAAGACCATCATGATGCAAAACGTAGCGCAGGCGATTATCACGAATAATCCCGAATGCTATGTGATCGTGCTGCTCATTGACGAGCGTCCGGAAGAAGTCACCGAAATGCAGCGTTCGGTGGGCGCCCGGGGAGCCGAAGTTGTGGCCTCGACGTTTGATGAGCCGCCCTCACGGCACGTGCAGGTCGCCGATATGGTGATTGAAAAAGCTAAACGACTGGTTGAACACAAACGCGATGTTGTCATTCTTCTAGATTCTATTACCCGCCTTGCACGTGCCTACAACACCGTTGTACCGAGCTCAGGCAAGGTGTTAACGGGTGGTGTGGACGCCCATGCCCTCGAGCGTCCAAAACGGTTTTTTGGCGCAGCACGAAATATTGAGGAAGGTGGCAGCCTCTCCATTATTGCCACAGCCCTCATCGATACCGGTTCCAAGATGGACGAGGTAATTTATGAAGAGTTCAAAGGCACCGGCAACCTTGAGTTACACCTAGACCGGAAAATAGCCGAGAAGCGAATTTATCCTGCGATTAATATTCGTCGCTCGGGTACCCGCCGAGAGGAACTGCTCACCGGTGAAGATGAACTTCAACGCATGTGGATTCTGCGTAAGTTGCTGCACGGTATGGAAGATCTACCCGCCGTTGAATTTTTGCTGGATAAACTCAAAAACACCAATTCCAACGAAGAATTCTTTAAGTCAATGAAGCGAAAATAAGCGCCGGGGGCAGTAAGCAACAGCCCCTCGCCAGCTGCTATCTTTTGGCCCCTAGCTCCCTAGGGGCATACCAACGCTCCCAGTGAGGACAATTTATGGCCGCACAATTCACCGATTTGCGGGACTTCATTGCCACCCTCGAAGCGGAGGGGCAATTAGTTCGTATTACCGCGGAAGTTGACCCCAACTTGGAAATGACCGAAATCGCCGACCGCACATTGCGGGGCGGTGGGCCCGCTCTCCTGTTTGAAAATCCCAAGGGATACAGCATGCCGGTACTGGCCAACTTGTTTGGTACGGAAACCCGAGTAGCGCGTGGGATGGGAGCAACGTCAACGAAGGCCTTGAGAGAAATCGGTGAGTTATTAGCCTACTTGCGGCAACCCGACCCGCCCAAAGGCATGCGCGACCTCATCGACAAAGCCCCCTTACTCAAAAAGGTCCTGAATATGGGGCCGAAAACCATTAAGCGTCCGCCTTGTCAGGAGGTGGTGCTCGAGGGGGACGCAGTGGACCTAACCACCATCCCGGTTCAAACCTGCTGGCCCGGGGATGTCGCCCCTCTCATCACTTGGCCGCTAGTGATCACACGCGGCCCAGAAAAACCAAGAATGAATCTTGGCATTTACCGGATGCAGCGCCTAGGCCCACGCAAGTTGATCATGCGTTGGCTGTCCCATCGTGGCGGGGCACTCGACTTTAGAGATTGGACACTTAAGCACCCTGGTGAACCCTACCCGGTAGCCATTGCGCTGGGAGCCGACCCGGCGACAACCTTGGGGGCGGTAACACCCGTCCCAGACGCATTGTCCGAATACGCTTTCGCCGGCTTATTACGTGGCAGTAAAACCGAGCTCGCCGAGTGCCTGACCGATCGCTGCAAAGCCAATGATCTTCGCGTTCCAGCTCACGCAGAAATTATTCTTGAGGGATACATAGACCCCAGCGAAGAGGCCGAGGAAGGTCCCTATGGCGACCACACCGGCTACTACAACGAAGTCGAACGCTTTCCCGTGTTTACCGTTGAAAAAATGACGACTCGTAAAAACCCTATCTACCACAGTACTTATACCGGACGCCCACCCGATGAACCTGCAATTTTAGGCGTCGCTCTCAATGAAGTTTTCGTACCACTGCTGCAGAAGCAATTTCCAGAGATCGTCGATTTTTACCTCCCACCTGAGGGTTGCTCTTACCGAATGGCGGTTGTCACGATTCGCAAGGAATACCCCGGACACGCCAAGCGCGTTATGTTGGGAATTTGGTCTTTCCTGCGTCAGTTTATGTACACCAAGTTCATCATTGTCGCTGACGAAGATATTAATGCTCGCTCCTGGGAGGACGTTATCTGGGCGATGACGACAAGAATGGACCCTCGCAGAGACTGCGTATTCATCGACAACACGCCCATCGACTATCTTGATTTTGCATCCCCTGTCCCCGGCCTTGGGTCTAAAGTTGGCATGGATGCAACCAACAAATGGGAAGGTGAGACTGATCGGGAGTGGGGTGAAGCCATCGCTATGGACAGCACTGTAAAAGATCGTATTGACGAAATCTGGCAGGAGCTCAACATCGAGCTCCCGGGACGTTAAAACACTCAGATTGCGTGATTACTGCCCTTCTTTAGAATCGGGCAATGGCACCTCGGGCAGTGGCGCAAGACTCAACCCTACAGCCTCTGCCGACAGAGCACTGGCTCGCTCGTGGTCGCCCCTTGCAGCGCAAAAGCGCGCCAGCTCACAACAGTTTTCAGGGGTAGCCCCTCGCTGATGCGCCTGTTCGAGCCAGGTGCCCGCGGTTTCCCAATCTCCAGCGTGGAGTGCCACTCTAGCTGCGGCTAAAAGCAATGCTCCATCATGGCTAGGCGCGTCCAGCCATTTTCGAACTATTTTAAGAAGCTTGCGCGGATTGTCAGGGGGAAAGCGCCCCAGAAACGCCACCAGCTCAGGCTGCCAATCTTTTCCCAGCCAGCTAACGATGTGTTTTTCTGCCTCGCCATAACCACGGAGTGTGATCAGGGCATCGAGGTAGCAAATCCTCAGCGGCAATTGCTCGCGCTGCGCACGGGGCATATCACGCCACAGCACCTCGAGGTCCTTAACACTGCCATTCGACTGCTCAGCAATTGACCGGATAAGCGCATGCCAGAGCTCCCCCTCAAGGCCTCTCAGTGCAACGTCTTCTAGTAAGCCGTATTTCCGCAGCTCAGGTAACAGCGGGCGCAGTGCATCCCATTCACCTAAATGCCGGTGAGCTCTTGCCAACAGTGCTAAAACGTAAGGGTGTTTTGCGGCGTTAGCCCGGGCCCGGACTAAAGTTGCCAGCGCCTGCTCGTAGTTACCTGCCGATAACTGAAGTTCCGCCTGCGTTAGCTCAACCGCCACGCCGGCATCTGCCTCAACACTCTCGGCCTTTCCCAGCTGCTCCTTGGCTTCGTCAATGTTCCCCAACCTAAAACTCGCGCGCGCAGCAATAAGATGATTCACCAAAGGGGCATCGCTGTAGCGCGCCGAGCGCAGCAACTGCGTCCGCGCCCGCTCCCAATTTCCCTCGATAAAACTGATGAGACCGCGATTTGTGAGTGCCGTGGCGTTACGACTTTTCCGCTGGCCCATCCAACCGCTCAACACACGCTGGGTACCCCACACTCGCCGAACAGCGCCGAATAAGAGTGCTATCAGCCCCCAGCTGATCAACCACGCTAATAGGGCAAACCAAACACTCGTCTCCACCACCACATCACCGAGACTGGCGTAGACATAACCGCCATCTTGGTCGACCTGATTTACCAGTGCGGCACCCAATATCAGGCCCAAGACTGCCAAGACGATGAATCCACGCATCGTTAGTCGACCTCCGCCGGAGCCGCCACGCCCATGACGTTATCGCCGCTGTCTATCGCTCTGATGGCATCGGCCAACGCAGCGCGAGAGGCCAATAAATCAGGTATTTCAGGCGCGATATTGAGGGCCGCTAGCCCATCGAGCTCGGCGACCATGGCCGCAACCCGATCGGGATCAGTGTCTGTAAAAACCTCTATGGATGCCCGGGCTCGGGCGACGGCGTGTTGAAACAGGGTCGCGTTGGCAGACAGCGCTGCAATTTGAGCCTGCTCAAGGGACATGCGAAGATTTTGGCGAATCAAATTCTCCCAATCAGGCGTCAGCAGCCCGGCCCGCTCATCGCTACGGCGCTGCACCACGAGGTAACGTGACAATTTATCAAGCGCCGCGCGCCAGCCAGCATTCGCCTGAGACCATAAGCCCTCACTCGCTGGTACTGGGGGCTCTGGTGCCTTGGCAACCCGAACCTGTAATAAAGCGGCCTGCTCAATGAGTGCGGCAAACCGAGCGTATAGACCTACCGAATCAACCCTTGGGGCCACTGCAAGACGCGCTAAGTCGGCAGCAAGCGCTCGCCGTGCGGTGATAAATCGCGGGTCATTGACCTCCATGAGTAAAGCATCTGCATTAGCCAGCAGCGCTTGCGCGGCGTCGATATCTCTAGACACCAGCAACCGCTGTGCCGACAGCCTGACCAAAAAAGCGGCCTCGTTGGCCAACCAAGCCCGTCGATCAGTAGCCGTGAGCCTAGCGAGCCGGATGTCGACTCGCTCAAGACGCTCTGACATCAGTTGGGCCACGCTTTCCTGTTCTAGCAGACGTTGAGATTGCCGCGCTGCTGAGGCTTGCAATGCTGCCGACGTTAACGCCTGAGACTCTGCCATTTGTTGCTCAAACCCCAAAGCAAGCTCACGGGCAAGAGTATCCGGTGAACCCTCTAAAGCGGCCAGTCGAGCGTCGCTAGCTTCAAGCTGTAACATTAATTCTTGATAGCGAGGTAAACCGTAGGCCCAGCCAAGATAAGCACCACCACCGAGCACCAATAGCAGCAACACGAGCAGCGTCCTAGCAAAACGGTCACTGCTGCGTTTGGATGCCGGCGTGCTGACGGGATCAGCCGCAGCTGGTTTCTTCGCAGGTTTGGCCTCGGGTATTGGTGCTAATTCACTGTTAGCGTCATTAGGGCTTTCGGCCACCATACCGTTTTGCTCCTTCAGTGGTTCGTTTAGCCGCGTTTGTTCCTTAATCTGCTGACTTTGCAGGGGCTCAATGGCCGCAAGAAACGAATCATCACCCGCACCGGCTGCCGTGATGATACGGCTCCAACCCAGCCCCGCTGCAATTTTAGCAACACGCTTCGAAGGCACAATCACAGGACTATCTAGCAGGTTGGGCTGACCGCCCCGCCCCAGTAGATCGGTTAATTGTTCAACAATCTCTCCAGAGCTCGCCTGAAAAACCAAGTGTTCTTTTTCACACAACTGCCAGCAAAACTGACCGGCATCAATCTCCGTTGGAGCTCGCCGGTAACACACGTAGCTGACGACCTCGGCTCCTCGCTCACGCAAAGCCTCAGCGAGCAAACCACGGCCACCCTCGCCTTTGACGAGAACAATTTGCTTGCCCTTGACGCCGTGCAGAATATCAAGATCCAACAAGCCCTCAGAGTCAGCCTGTGAAGGCACGCTGACATCAAATCCTGCCGACGATATGGCGCTTGCTGTCGCTCGACCTACCGCCAGAATTGGACACCCTAGCTCGCGTAACTGTGGCGCTAAATTAGCAAGGCCCTGTTCGACAGCATTCACGCTGATAAAAATACAAATATCACCGGGGTAAAGCGTTATCAGCTCTCTGTCCTCGACAGAAATCGATGCAATGTTAATTAAGGGCTGCACAATGCTGTCAACACCACGCTGTTCAAGCACGATCCGCAGGGGCTCAACTACCCCCCCGGGCCGTGTCAGGACCGCTGTTAGGGTCACCCTCGCGCGGCCTCGAGCAGTTCTGCTGCACCTCCATCGAGCAAGGCCTGCGCAACCTCTCGACCCAGCTCTTCAGCTTCGGTGCCTCGAGCTTGGGCCGTAAGCACAGAGCTGCCGTCAACGGAACCCACCAATGCCCGCAGCCAAAGCTCATTGTTCTCTTGTACCGCGTAGCTGGCGATCGGAACATCACAACCACCATCCAGCACTCTCACGACTGCGCGCTCAGCAGTTACACATTTGGCCGTGAGGGGGTCGTTCAGGGGTGCTAGCAGCTCAGCCACTCGATCATCATCACTGCGATACTCAATACCGACAGCACCCTGGCCACCGGCAGGTAGTGAAACCTCAGGCTCTATACGCGCGCCGATTCGCGACTCAAAGCCCAACCTCACTAAACCCGCTGTGGCGAGAATAATGGCATCGAACTCACCCGCATCTAGCTTCGCCAATCGGGTATTCACATTGCCTCGTAAAAAGCCAATATCTAAATCAGGGCGTACGCGCCTTATCTGGCAGGCCCTGCGCAAACTCGATGTTCCAAAGCGGGCACCCTCATCAAGCTCAGATAGAGCCGATATACCAACAAGGGCATCTCTAGGATCTTCACGCTCGCAGATAACGCCCAGCGTAAGGCCGGGAGGCAGCGACATGGGTACGTCTTTCATAGAGTGCACTGCGATATCTGCGCGGCCATCGAGCAGTGCTGTTTCTAACTCCTTAACGAACAGCCCTTTCCCCCCGACTTTGTAGAGAGGTTTATCGAGTAATTGATCTCCGCGAGAGGTCATACCCAACAGTTCTACCGTGAG
>ERZ1048068.624-NODE-624-length-31041-cov-46.099852_pt1 | contig 31041 bp, 36 predicted proteins | sample MGYA00383098_ERZ1048068 | MGnify/ENA primary metagenome ERZ1048068 (study PRJEB29581, sample SAMEA5548368) | metagenome | biome: marine; feature: coastal; material: water | depth 1 m | study: Short-term variability in the microbial, nano- and picoplankton... | reverse complement strand
GATGATGAAACAGAAGATAGATTGCAAGCATGGCTACATCCTATACCAGATGCATCATTTAGAGCAGAAGCAAAACGTGGTGCTGAACAAGGCACTGTGTTTGGAAAAGAAAATAAAAACAAGCCCGAAGTTCTTGCACTTATTAACGACTTTGATTGGCTAGAGGAACAATTCCAAAATAGTTATGATTAGGGAATACTTAGACAGCATAACAGCATTACATATTGAGCTTACAGATAAATGTCAAGCGGCTTGTCCTATGTGTGCTAGAAACATTAATGGCGGCGCAGATAGACCGTTTATTAAAAATGCTGACATAAGCATTGATCAATTTGTACAATGGTTTACACCTAAGTTTTTATCTAAACTAAACAATTTTTATAGTTGCGGCAACTATGGCGATCCTGCTTTTGCTAAAGACTGTTTAGAAATTTACACTTATGTAAGACGGTGCAATCCTACAGCAAGATTAGCATTACACACTAATGGTAGTTTGCGAACTAAAGATTGGTGGCAAGCACTTGCAAAAATTATTAATCCTAATGGACAAGTTATATTTGCTGTAGACGGGTTTGCTGGTAAGCATGAATTATATAGACGTCATACTAAATTTGAAAAAGTAATTGAAAGTATTAAAGCATTTGTTGATGCGGGCGGAGATGCAAGAGTAGACAGTTTAGTGTTTGCACATAACGAACACGAAACAAAAGAATTAGAAAAATATCTATTAGACTTAGGTGTTACTGAAGTAAACTTTAAATCTACAAAAAGGTTTTATAACTTAGGAGGCTTTCCCGTACAAAATAAAGATGGAAGTCATGCATACGATTTACATCAAGCAACCTTGCCAGAATGGAACAACGGATTTAAAGATGATATTGAAAAGTTTTTATCACCAGATGCTATACAACAATTAATAGATAAATCAACAATAGAACCACAGTGCGTTACTAAGAATGAATTATATGTTGATCCCTATGGTAATCTATTACCGTGCTGTTGGATAGGGAGCGATTGGATTGAAGAACCAATTAACGGAAATATGGTGCTACAAAAATTACGTGACCTAACAGTTGAAAACAGTCAAATGATAATGACAGATGTAGGCGTACCAAATTTAAATAATGCTAATATAGATGATACACTTGCAAATCAAAGCATGTGGGAAAAGTTAGAATCATATTGGATAGGAGAAAACAAGTGTATTACGTGTGTAAAAAATTGTTCAGGAGCATTGTATGAGCAATAATTACGATCAAATACCATGGCAAGATATTACTGAGTTTGGCCAGAAAACTCTCCTAGAGAGCCATCTTTTCACAGTCTCTTGGATCACCACTAGATATTGTAATTATTCGTGCAGTTATTGCTGGCCTCACGCAAGATCTAGTGTCCCTGACACGAAGCCTACAGAATTATACTTAAACACCATGGATAGTATCAAAGCACAAGCTCGTGCTAATAACTTTACAGACTTCCATTTTAGTTTTAGCGGCGGAGAACCTACAGCAAATAAACAGTTTATGCCGTTGGTTGAACATTACTGTAATGATGACAAAGCTGAATATCAAAGCATACATATGACCACAAACCTATCACCTGGACCTATTTGGTGGGATAAGTACATACGTAGTACAAAAAGTTTACAGCGTCGAAGTATTACAGCAAGTTTTCATGCAGAGTTTGCAGATGAACAAAAGTTCGGCGATACATGTTTACAACTCATGGAAGGAGGAGTATTTGTTACAATTAACCAAGTTATGGTTCCGCAAATGTTTGAAGATCTTTACGAAAGGCTTGAGCGATTTGCCGCCAGAGGTATTAACGTCACTCTCAAGCCCCAGTCCGATCCAACCGCCTCCCACGTGGTACATGGATACACTGAAGACCAGATCACAACAATGCGACAAGGCTTCCCACAACACTGGGAAGGAGAACAAGTCGCACAAGTCTTACTCAAAGATGCTCAAGGAGTAGAGTACGAAGTAGATCAAGCAGAACGTTTTAATGCGTTTGGCTTTAATAAATTCCAAGGATGGTCTTGCAATGCAGGCTATCAAGGTATTATTATACGCGATACTGAAGTAAGGCGTAGTCATAGTTGTCATGATGAACTACTAGGCACTACAACAGACGGGTTTGAAATATTTAAACAACCGAAAGCATGTATAACTCCGAGCTGTATGAGTAGTGCAGATAGCAAACTACCAAAGAGGAAACAATGAAATTTGGAATATTAGGATATGGATATGTAGGTAAAGCTACACACAAGGGTTTGCTTCGTGATGCAAGAACTGTTGTGCATGACATAACATTCGATACAGAAAAAATAATTTTAAAAGAATGCGATACAATATTTGTATGCATACCAACTGAAACACAAACAGATATTAATACTGTTATTTCTGAGATAGCTGAAATACAAGAATTTAATCCTTCTGCAACATTCGTGATTCGTAGTACATTACCGTTAGGTGCATGTGAACGTATTCAAAGCCGTGTTGGTAATATAATTTACATACCAGAATTTTTACGTGAACGATATTGGGATACAGATTGCCTTAAGCGTCCATTAGTTGTAGGGTGTGATAGCAAGGTTCTACCACAGTGGTTATTAGATGAAGAAATTAAAACTTGCTCTACAAAAGAAGCAGAGCTTGTAAAAATGTTTTCAAATAATTTTGCAGTAATGCGAATTGCATTTGCTAACGTATTTTATGATTTATCAGAAGATGTTGGCGCAGACTATAACAAAATATTAGACATGTATGTAGATGTACAACAAGATCAAACTTACATGGAAGTTCCAGGACATGACGGCACACGAGGATTTGGCGGCAAGTGCTTACCTAAGGATTTAGACTTCCTTATTGAAACACTAGATCAAAAAGGCATAAACCAAAATTGGTTTAAACATATTAGAGAGTTAAACAAAGGATGGAAAGAAAAGTTCTAACAGGTCATAAAGGATTCATAGGAAGTCATTATTACAATTATGTAAAAGACACTTATGAGGTATATCCGTATGATCGTAAGAATGGCACAGTTAATGATCTAAGCAACAGCAATGTAACTAGCAAAATGCCGGACTGTGATATTGTAGTACATTTAGCAGCCACTAACGGCACACGATTGTTTTATCAACAGCCTACTGATATTTTAATTAATAATACATTACCTACTATTAACCTAATTGAGCGTTATAGAAATACAAACACTAAATTTGTATTTGCCAGCACTTGTGAAATATTCAACAGCACAATTGACAACGGCTACTATCACGTGCCTACAGATGAAGCAGTGCCTGTAATGTACAATGACATTACCAATCCACGTTGGAGTTATAGTATACCAAAAGCACTAGGCGAAAACCTAGTTGCTAATAGCGGACTTGAGTATCTTATCATACGTTACTTTAATGTATACGGTCCAGGACAAACAGATCACTTTGTAAATGAGTTTGTAGCACGTTGTAAACAAGGCGAATATTATATTAACGGCAATGACACACGTAGTTTTTGCTACGTAGACGATGCTGTACGCATGACAGATATACTAGTAAAAACTACTAGTAACAATACCGTAAACGTAGGACAAGACGTAGAAACACGTATAAGTATTGTAGCAAAACTAATAATGGGGTATATGGGAATTAATCCAGACAGACTTGAAATACGTCCTGCACCGAATGGTAGTGCAACACGTAGGTGTCCTGATACAACATTAGTACAAACGCTTACAGGATTTACAGATTATACACCTTTAGAAGTAGGCCTAAAAAAGACATTGGAAAGTTTATTATGAAAGTAGATATGCAAGATGTATTATTTTGGATGGATGCTATTCGTAATAGTGAAGATAGATATCGTACACTCGAAAGTTTTTGGAAAGGTCAAGTAAACAGTAAAGTATGGCTAGCTGAGAACTTATTAGAATTTGTACCCGTTAGACCGTTAAATATCGTCATATACGGTGGTTGGAACGGAGTGCTGGCAAGTATACTCTTTAACTCTAATATTGCTGTACAGCGCATTACAAGCGTTGATATAGACCCTGTGTGCGAAGATATAGCAAACACTGTAAACAGACGTTACTTAGATGAAAACAAATTTAGTGCTGTAACAGCAGATATGTGCGAATACACTAGTGATGCTGATGTAGTTATTAATACAAGTTGCGAGCATATTACACAAGATCAATACAACAAATGGTTAAGCAATCAACCAAATGATGCTACAATTGTATTGCAGAGCAATAATTATTTTGAATTAGAAGAACATGTACGATGTGCAACAGACTTAAATAACTTTATGCGTATGAGCAACATTAAACCTTATTTGTGCAAAACATTAGAAACACTCAAGTATGATCGTTATATGTTAATAGGTAAAAAGAAATGAACTATTGGTACGATAAAGAAGGTTCACGTCTAGGGGATTTTCAACGAGAAGTTGAATCCAAAGCAAGTTGTACTTTCTGTGTACTTCCGTGGATACACTTAGCAACTCGACCTAACGGAGATATGCGACTTTGTTGTACAGCTAATGCTAGTGGAGCCGGAGTTGATCACGAAGTTGGACTTGTTAAAATGGAAGACGGTAAGCCTGCAAACTTTGCACGTAACACACCGTTAGAAGCATTTAATAATGACTATATGAAAAGTGTACGTAAGACAATGTTAAAGGGAGAAATCCCAGCAAGTTGCACAGGATGTTTTAATGAAGAAGCACAAGGAATTGTTAGTAAGCGTATTTGGGAAACCGCTACATGGATGAAAGACGAAGGTGTTGATGTAGAGGAACTTATCGCTCAAACTAATGAAGATGGTACAGTTCCGGAGAAACTACAGTATTTAGATCTACGCTTAGGACATACATGTAATATTAAATGTGTAATGTGTAGTCCACACGATTCAAGTAAGTGGGTAGCAGATCATAAAAAACTTATTCCTGTATTGCAAGATCCTGAAGTAAAAAGACAAATGCAATGGGATCGAAAACAATTTAATAATAAGTGGCACGAGAAAGAATCGTTTTGGAAAGAGTTGTATGCACAAATACCTAATCTAAAACAAGTTTACTTTGCTGGCGGCGAACCTTTAATGATTAAAGAACATAAAATGTTTATTGAAGAAATCATTAGGCAAGGTTATCAAGACAATGTATTATTACGTTACAACTCAAATGGTATTCTTGTAGATGAAGAATTAATTGAGCTATGGTCAAAGTTTCATAAAGTTAAATTTGCTGTTAGTGTTGATGCAAGTTTTGAACGTGACGATTATATACGCTTCCCTGGAAAGTTTTCAGAAGTAGAACGCACTTTACATATGCTAGACAACACACCTGATAACATACACGTTAGTATGGCAACAGCGGTACAAATATTCAACATCAAACATATTCCAGACTTTTTAAAATGGAAAGTAAACAGTAACTTTAAGAAGATGAATGTTGGTTTAATAAATGGTGTAACAATGGGCGGCGGCTTAGTTAATGCACACTTAGTTCACATACCTACTTTCCTTAACATTACAATATTGCCAGAACAAGATAAACAAGAAGTGCGTGAACGTTTTGCAGAACTTAAAACATGGCTATGGAACAACTATACACAAGACGATGAATTTTGGATACACAACCCTAAAGGCTGGCGTCAATGGGAAGGCTTATTAGCACACATGGACTCAGCAGATAACAGTCATCTACTTCCAGGATTTAAAGAATATACTAATAAGTTAGATAATATTAGAGGACTAAACGCGGCAACCGTGTTTCCTGAGTTAGCGCATCTGCTCTAAGAGTAAAATTAATCTTAACATTGGATAATTTACTGTGTAGACAATATTCCAGTAAACTTTCTGATTTAATTCTATCTTCCAAACTATATTGTGCAACAGTTCCTTCGTAACAAAATATATTAGATAAGTTTACTAGTGTTTTCATTTTAGGATCTAAGTGGTCTACAATTGATAACTCTTCTAGTAAGTTAGTGTACACAAACACATACTCTATGTGTTCCTTACGTGGACATACTTCTTTCCAATAGTCTAGAGCTTTTTGATTATAGTCATAAAATACCACACGACCAGCATCAATTAAATCTAAGTATAATGTTCCACTAGCAGGTAAAACAACTTGTTCGTACTTTTCATCTATACCTGTAGACCATTCAGTGTTGTTTGTATGTACAAACTCGTTCTTACAGTAATCTAGTTTTTCTTGTATCAAATGACAATGTTTATAATAGTCATCTTTGCTTTCAGGATAATAATGTATTTTGTTGTTTCTAATACTGTCATCAAAAACAACTACAGGCAGATCGTTTTCAAATGCTATTTTTAGTAAATTCCAACCATGACATTTATGCTCGTATGTTACTTTATTAATTCCTGTGCTAACAAATTTAGGGGTATAATCGTCGTGTATATTGTTTAAACTACGTGTAGGTTCTAGTTGGGTATGTTGTACGTCTTTTTCAAAACAACCTACTGTAGGGCCCTTATATGCGTTATAAACCGCCATATTAACCACATAGCACTGATGATGTAGTTCGTAGTATGCATTGTGCATAGTTCTATCTAATACATGTCCTGCTATAAAAAAGTCTCTTTTTACAAGTTCTTCTATTGCTTCAAAAAACGCAACTCCGTTAATTATTTCTGTACCAGGACTCATTACAACAGCATAATCGTATCTGTTTGCAAGTTGTAAAAGTTCATCTTCATTGTTCCCTACTAGAACTTCATAACCTTTTGTTTTTATGTTTGCGATTGTAAAATTTGCTATATTAGTAATTGTTCTTTTGATATCTTCAGAACTATAACTATCTATATCATTAACTATGCAAAAAACGATTGCCATTTTATTTTACCTTTGTAAGCGGTATATCAGCGGCACATGTACACCATTTGCGTGTACAAATAATCGATTGTGTTGGGTAATCAAAACTACCGTTGTATATGTTACCTAAACTTCCACCAACTCTACATGTTGCTCTATGTACTTCACCGTCCCAGTTAATCATTAAACTTTCTACACCAGCATTACATTTCCAACCTTCAAACGAATTTAATTTTTCTTTTATTACATCATTAGCATGCATTTCTTTGTCATTGTCAATAATTACATTAGGTTTTGCTGTTGCTGTTTTATCAAGAATCCATTTTAAGTCATCGCCTTTATATCGCATATCGTCAAACCAGTCACGGTCGTCTGCGTCAGTCCATCGTATTCGTCTAATGACATACGGTACAATATGAGTGTCAAACATGCGTGTAACTTCTCTTACCTTTTCCATATGTTTGTGGTGTGCCATAATATTAAGTTGGAAAGGTAAGTTATCAACTTCGTTGTTTTGTGCCCATACTAAAACGTTGCTTACAACTTTATCAACAACATCGTTGTCAAAATGTATACTAAACACGTAATGGTTTACCGGCAACTTAATATAGAAATCAAATGGTAGTGTACCGTTTGTTGTAATGTTTATCCATTCAACTTTATCTCTTGCATATGCAAGTATTTCTTTTATATTAGGATGTACACACGGTTCTCCGCCTGTAAAACTTAATCTTATAGGTTTGCCTATTTCTACTAACTTGTCTATTGCATCTTTAAATGTTTGCAAAGGTGTATGCGGGCTAAAGTTATCATGTATTTCAGCTGGACAATATCCGCAATCTAAATTGCATCGTTTGCCCATATTCCATTCAACGTGAATACTATCTTGGTGAGGCCACTTGCTTATAATTTTATACATACAACTTAAACTCTGGATTTGCACTTAGGAAATCTTGGTTTCGTGTTTTGTCTAATCTTTTGTTGAATTCTATACAGTCTTGCCAATGTGTGTCGTACATACATTTTGATTGTAAAAAATTAATATTATCTTGTATCTGCTGTAGTGTAACTTTTTTAAGTAAATCGTTTTCTTGTACTAGTTTATAACTTAGAACTTTTTCTTTCATGTCCTCTAAATCACTTACAACTTTTTTCTTTAGCTCTGGCGGTAATACTTGTGCAGATAGCGACATAGGATAATTTACTCTATGCGAATAAAATATAATACCCATTTCTTCTAAGAAGTATTCGATAACTTTATCTATCTGCATAATATTGTTTGCTTGCACAGTAAATGCACCAACTACTCTACTTACATTAGGAAAACTTTTGAATATTTTAACATTTTCTTCTATTTCACTAAACTTACCATTGCCTCTAATATATTCGTAGACATCGTGTATACCGTCTATGCTTACGTTTACAGCTACACTTTTAAACTTAGGCCAATAGTCGTGTATAGTACGTCCGCCTTTAATGCCTAGTGTAGTGCCGTTTGTAGCGTACTTGATTTCAATGTTATCTCCGTACGGTGCAAGTTTGTCTAGTATTTTATAGTGGTATGGATCCATTAACGGTTCACCGCCTGCAAACTCTACACGTCTAAAGAACGGTAGTAATTTTTCAAATGATGTCCACCAGTTATCTGAATTATCAAACGGGCCAATATATTGTCCTGGCTTGTCTACTAGTTTGTCTACAATTGGTATTAGTATATTATTTTCTTTTTTGTAAAACTCTGTAACTTGATTCCAGTCTTTCCAACTTGTACTATCTAGTGGATTGCACATACGACATTTTAAATTACATAAGTTATTGAGCTTAATCTCCATTGTAGGAAGCTCAAAAGGCATACTATAGTCGTCTTCTAACGCATCTAATGCATCTGGGTATAAGTTGACTCTTGCTTCTGGTATAACTCCTGCTATATGACGCTGTCGTAAGCTCTGTACACCCTGATCTTCAAGGTCAAAGCACGGTTTACATACATCTGGACGTTCGTTGTTAAGTACTTGCTTACGTACTTCACGCATCTTATCGCCATTCCAAACTTCTTCTAATGTTTCATTTTGTATATAACCAATAGGCTGGCTACGACAACAAACTTTAATAGCACCGTCTTCTCGTGTAGCAAGTCCTGTAAAAGGGTGCATACAAAATGTACAACTATTTGACTTGTTCAATTGCCCACTCCCGTTCCTTACACCAAAAACATTCTCCACATACTGGAACATCTTGGCCAGGTGTATATGTTGTATAATCCAAACCTTCAAACTCTCCTTCACAACTACGAGTAAGATTTAATAAATCTACAATATCGTTATCGTAGTATTGTTGTATAATCCAGTCCTTTCTAATATGTACAAAAGGATGACAAATATGAATCCCGTTATGTACAAAATAAGGAGACAACACACCTTCGTTGCGTTCTTCCATTTCTCCAGGTATAGTTATATCTGGATTCATATTTACTCCACCGTATAAGGCATCTAAGTTATATTTGTGTGCAATATATTCGTTGTGTGAACGTAGTATGATTCTATTACCCGACTTCATTTTTCCATATTCGTCCTCAATTAGGGTAGTGTGAGGTTCTTCTAATTCAGGCGGAATAACATTTTTATGTACTGTAAACTTATTGTCAAACTTATTTTCAAACCAGTCAATTACTCTGTCAACAACAGGCCCTTGCCACGGTCTTGTTTTCCACATGCGTACCTGATTAGTAATATGTATATCTGTAGTTGTACTCACGGTTTTACATATTAGATAAGCAAGTAACGCACTATCTGCGCCACCACTGAGGCTTATTCCGATCTTGGACCATTCCTCGTTCAAATACAGTTTCATAACAATACTTATGCCATAAATATTAGCATGTTACACAAGACTGAATACTCTGTAAGTCTACCTAGCAAGGGCTTTAATTTTCAAGAAGCAAAAACAACTCTAAACGAGCCATTAGGTAGATTTTTTTATGACCCTTGGCAAGTAAAACCTGAATATAAAAATACTATATGGGAAGATTTGCTAAAGTCGTTACCTGTTGATCAGGGCGAAGCAAGGGTTATTAAATTAGATTATGGCACAACATATATGAGCCATACAGATATTGACGACCGCTGGCATTTAACATTACAAGGTAAAAGATCTTATCTAATCGACTTAGATGAAGAACAAATGTTTCTTACGCAACCAGACGGTAACTGGTATGAAATGAACGCTGGCAAAAGACATGTTGCTAGTAATTACGGAAACATACATCGATATCAGTTAGTAGTTAGAAAACTATTAATTGAGTCAGAGCATGACAATTTAGTTAATATAAAAATACAACCAGTTGAAGAATTGTTTGATACTAGATATCAGTTTGATAATCTAATCAGTCCTTGGTTAAATACAATTAACAAGCAAGGCGCAATGAAAGATTTTAACTACGAAAATGTAACAGTAACTTTTAAAATTACTCCTGCCGCACTTGCAACTTTTCCAAAACAAGAATTATTTAAGGTAATAACATGAACTGGGAACCGTATTTAAAATTAGATACTTATGGAAGCCCATGTATGGCACAGCAAACATACGAACCTCTAGTAAGTAGTGATGGTAAAACATTTTGTAAAAATTATAATTTTCCAAATGATTATCAGTACATAGAAACAACAGATAGGCCTTTATATACACAAGATGTATGTGATTGGTTTTTTCAAAACGAATTAGACTATATAAAAAAGTTTGAAGGCAAACCTTATGCACCTGAAATTATAGATATAAAAGATAAACGTATCTATTTAAAATGGTATAGTAAAAGTTGTAACCAAATAATATATGGTTCGAATTTTTGGCCAGAAGGCGACTGGCGACAACAAATTAAAGAGATTATGTTAGATCAATATAATGAAGGAACATATAAACTAACAATGTATCCGCACTGTCATTATACTGATAGTCAAGGTCAAATGCGAGCTATAGACTGGTACGGTTGCGTACCTGTTGATAAACCTTACATAGAAGAAAAATATATGCAAGGTATAATACATGATACAGCACAATTTAGATTAGAAGAAACTGGTAAAGCTGTAGACAGTGTATTAAATTTAGAAACTATGTTCAAACGTAGTTTAGGTACTCATGTTCTTTGGGGAGAACGAGATATGAGTTACATATATAAGGAATTATTTAATGCCTAAACACATTGGTACTACTAACGGAATAATTGATTGGGATCCCATTGTACAAATTTGTAAAGATTGTACAACAGGTGACTATAATTCAGTTAAGTCTGTTGTAGAAAGATCAGAAGGAAATTGGAGAGACAATCCCAATTTGCTAGGAAAGTACCACGAAATTATAAACACATGGGACAATGCAGGATATAATTTACAAGATATTGAATGGTGGGATTATTATCCTGGAGAACATTTTGATATTGAAATACAAAACAAGTTTGCTAAAATTATAGATGCAGAACCTTTAAGAGTTTTTGTTAGTGATGTACGCCCTGGTACAAATGTACCTTATCATTGGGACGTAGAAGATAACGAAGAAGAATGGCTAGCACAAGGCGAACTTAAACGTTGGGTATGCTTTATAGATAAGCCTCGTTGGGGAACTGTGCTAATACTCGAAGATGAATGTTTTCACAATGTAGAGCAAGGCAAAATATACGAATGGGATAATTACAGAAGTTATCATGCAGGAACTAGTATGGGCATTCATCATCAATACTTGTTTCATTTTTTAGGAAGGCCAAACAAATGAAAAATTTAGGTGTATGCGATACTATAAATTGGGATAAAGTTATTAAACAATGTGCAAGTGTTGAGCCTGAATTTGTAGGGCCAAGTCATAAACGTGGAGATAATATTCCTGGATTAGATCCTATATTAGACATGTGGGAACTGGCAGGATACAAAACTGTACACAAAGGTGGTTCAGCAGGCTGGGATATGTTTATACCTGGTAAACAGTTTGATCAAACTGTAGTTGATACATGGAATACTTATTACGGACTAGACTGTAAGAACGTATGGATTAGTAGAGTATGGCCTGGTATGTTTGCACCAATTCACTGGGACGTCCATGATGACGAAGCAAACTTAGAAGATTGTCCAAGGTACCATTGCCATATAGGTAAACCACAGTGGGGACATATTTTTATTGCTGACGAACAAGCATTTTATAATCAACCACAAGGTACAACGTATGAATGGACAGATAGAAAAATATGGCATGCCGGAACAAATTGCGGCTTAGAGCCTAAATACATATGGAACGCTTGGTAAAGGAATAACGATGGAAAAAGTATTATTAAATATGCCACGTATATCAGTTTTTACTGATGTACTTACTGACGAAGAGTCAGACTACTATGTAAAAAAGTATACAGAAGTTGGCATGAATCCAGACGCAGGATTGGAATCTCGTGAACAAACATACGGGCAAATTACAGAAGAAGTAGAACAGCGTAGTATTAGTTGGGACACATCACCTGAGGATAGAGAATTCTTTAAAAAGCGATTAGCCGAAACAGTAGGATTTCCAATTGAAAATATTGAAGCAGGAGATATTTATAGATATCAACCTGGGCAATACTTTGGATTACATCACGACTTTCCTTACACACCTAAAGATATTGCATATTACGAAAACGGTGGAGATAGAAAAGCAACAGGAATATTTTGGCTAACTGATGGGTATGAAGGTGGCGCATGCGACTTTCCAGAATTAGGTGTAACAGTAGAGCCAGTTAAGAATGGTATGTTTTACTTTGAATACGATTATGAAGATGAAGCAATTAACCAGTCTACTATACACGAAGCAATGCCTATTACAAAAGGGGAAAAATGGATTGCGGCATTTTTTATTGCTAATGGTCCTAGAGTAGAATGAAATTTTACATAACAGGTAGTACAAGAGGTTTAGGAGAATATCTAGCCGAACATTTTAAATGTAAGAGTTTTAACAAGCCACTTGAAATAAATGATGACGTTGATATGATTTGTGATACTATTGAAGAAGGTAGTACAGTAATTTTAAATGCACATGCAAGTCAATTAGAATATATAGAACGTCTTAAAGATAAATGTAAACTAGTTGTTATGGGTAGTATTGCCGCTGTAAATTTTGATAGAGATATGCCAGAGTATAGTAAACAGAAATGGGAACTTGAAAAGACTGTACAGCAATTAGCACTTCACAGTAAATATCCTATGTTATACTTACAACTAACAAGTAGTAGTTATAAAAATTATAAAATGGTTGCAAATAGTATAGAATTTTGGATTAATAATCCAGACACAACTTTTATAGGATACAATATAAATGACTAAGAAAATAGTAATTACAGGACACACAAGCGGTATTGGTAAAGCAATATTTGATAAATTTACAGAAGTAAGTTGTCACGATATTATAGGTATGAGTCGTAGCAACGGTTATGACATTGATAAAGATTTTGATAAAGTTGTAGAAGAAGCCACTGGCGCAGAAATTTTTATAAACAATGCTTACCGTGATTCACAACAACTAAAACTATTTCATGCACTAAAAGATAAGGTTGGTTCTATAGTAGTGATGGGAAGTGTAAGTAGACATTATCCTGAATTAATTCCTACAGACTATGTACACGATAAACAAGCACTAGCAGAAGCGTGTAGATTAGAAAGTATCAACCCAGACGGAATAGCTGTATTACATTTAGATTTAGGATTTTTAGAAGGCACTGAAATTGACGATAATGAACCAACAGCATTTAAAAGTGATTACAATACACCATTAGAAGATATAGTAGAAACAATTATATTTTGGGCAAGAACACCAACAATACGACAAGTTGAATTTAAATGGCAGTTAACATCATTTGTTAAAAGTGAATTAGAACGTATAAATCCTAACGTAGATTTTTCAAGAGTCGAATAAGTTATAAAACTCTTCGAGCCAAACTTCAACTTCTTCTCTGTTTAAAACATATTTCCATTTATCTCTTTCTGGATAATTTTCTAAAGTTTTAGAGTATGGTATATTTAACTTTTGACATACCTGTGGCCAATCTTGTAAATCTTCAAAATTAATTTCATGACAATATGTAAACGGTGTTGGATCAAGCGAATCTACTTGTTTATGACACGAACGTATCATTAGTGCAGTTATAAAAAGCGTTTCTTTATCTATAGTAAATTCTTTGTAATTATGCTCGCTGTAATTATAATTAATTGTTCTTTGACATAAACTTAGTATGTGATCAACTTCATCAATGCGTTTAAGTTTTATTAGTGTCCAACCTCGTGGATCAAACGTAGGAAAAAATTCTTTTATTGGATCTGGTATCAAAAATGTGTCTTCAAATTTTACAACCAAAGACTTGTCTTGAGCAGCTACATCTATGCCGTAATCACCTGTAATCACCTGCCCATCTAAACATTGTGCTATGTAATTTGCTAGTATTGTACTACCTGTTCTTGGCGCACAAAATATTAAAACATTTTTTGATAGCATTTAAGTCCGCCTTGTGTAAGAGTCAAATAAGTGTGGTTGTAAGCGGATACAAATAAAAAGCCAATCTTCGTTTGATGGGTTCCATAATGCATGTGGACTATTTGTTGCATCAAAAATATATGCATCGTATAAACCCATATCGTCAATCCTGTCGTCTACTTTTAATTTAACTTCATTATTACTTTTGATGTTTACTAGCAACGAATAATTAGGAGTTCCGTCATCACCATCGGTATGAGTATGTAATATACTAGAAGGAGAGAACCAAAAAATTAATGCTTCTCTAGCAATATTGCATTTATCTAAATATAAATTTTGTTCTTTTAATAAATTGTTCACATACGGATGCGTCCAGTCTTTATCTGAGTGATAAGAATAAATTACTCTCCATTCAGATTCTTGTTTTAATAGGTGTCGACTTTCCTTAGGAAAATTATACATTAGTTCTTCTGTTATCTCGTCACTTTCAGTTTCACAGGACGAAGTAAGATGTGACATATTATCTTTATATTGTAAAAAACTCCAAGATTCAAAATCATGGTAAGTTGGATTTTTCAATATGTTTTCTTTAATGTCATTAACATCTAAGTTTTCAAAGTTTGTTTTTACGTATTTTACTAATTCTTTTATTTTAGATAGTTTTTCACCTTCTAAAACTTTCTTTACACCAGCGTCTTGTTTTATGTCCATTTTTCAAATCTTTCTAAATTAGCAAAAAATGCATCAGGGTGTATTTCCCAAACAGTTTGATCAGTATGCCTATAATGAACATCTTTAATTTTTTCAACTATGCCTAATTTAGCAAGAGTAGGAAAATAGTAACTGTGTACTAGACGTTGACTTGCTTCCTTACTAGCATTTGATGTTGCAAACATTCTTCCACGTCCTGAAACCCATTCAATACATTGTGGCAACATAAATTGATCTGTTAAATTTTGATGTTGTGCTACAAGACGTTTAGGTGTAATTAATCCTTTGTCTTTACGTTCTTCGGCAAACGTACAAACACGAGTAAGAATACGGTAGCCACCTGGCATAACATCATCAAACGAGTGTGCTGCTACACTCCCAATTGCTTTATCATCATTATAGAGTATCCAAGCATTCCATTCACGTTCGTTACGAAAACAATCAATCATTGTTTTTTGACTATTGTTATTTTTAAAGCCTCGGCGATCAGCTTCTGTATAAAACTCAGACAAGTCTAAATCTTTATGCCACTCAACTAGTTTGAACATATAGTTCCTTTGCTTTTTCCATTAAGTCATCACTAAAGTTTGTTTTAAAACTATCAAACGCTAGTTGTTGTATTTCTTTATGCGGAGTAGGAGCATCAACATCAATACCAGATGACTCCATTTTAGGAAATAAGTCTGCTTGCCTATCTTCACTTATATGACTCATAACACTACGTAAACTAATAGGAGCGTCTTTGCCTTCGATGTATGTAAAAAAGTAATTCATACTTTTTAGTTTACCGTCTACTAGAAAATAACTACTAGGGTGTAAACTGTATTTGAATAATCCTATGTCTTTATGAGCTTGCATAATGCGTAACATTTGATCGTCAAAGTCTGGAACAACTTGTGAATAGTCATTGCCTTCGCACCCTGCAAGTTCCCATATATCAGGACCGTCTATTTCTAAATAAATTTTCTTCTCATTTAAGTCAACATGAAAGTTTGGAATAAGATCGCCATAGCCGTGATCATGCATATAAAATAAACCTTCATACTCTCTACGGAATTTTTCATCCATAAGTTCAGGATCAACTACTTGATTATGTCCGCCATGATATCCTTCATCATTGTAGAACCATTGACAAAAAGTTTTCTTATCTTTGCTAATTAAACTGGTATAAATTAGATTGTTACGGCAAAGTCCTTTGCCTGGAACGTTGTTATAATAATATGAAAAATCAGTGTTCAAAGTTTACTACCTTAATATTTTGTGTTTGTGTTATATCGTAATTATGTGTTGTTTCTGTTTTAATTAAATGTATTTGCTGATCGTTATATGATAAAATGAAATTACCATCATTAAAATTTTGCTGTATTCTAAATACGTTGTCTGCATTTATTACTATAGCATATTGTGCAAACTGTCCCCAGTTGTCGCATACGTCAGTGTATAACTTATGTTCTTTGTATTCCATACCTGTTCTAAATATAAACAAGTAATTTTTAGTAGACTCTAAATCTATATTCCAGTCTATTTTAGTTTCTAAAGATATAGGTTGATTGATATCTATTGTATAACTTTGTTCCGGTATTCGATCGTGTATATTACAAACGTCTAGTACTTGATTTAGATTATGAAAAGTTAATCCGTGTAGACCTGGTGTTAATTCTATTTCTTTTTTGTTTAGTATTTTATTAATTGTTTTAGAAAACTTATCGTCGATAGCAATTCCAGGATTACAGATACTGTTGTCATCTGTAAGCAATCTTTTAGCATAGTTATTACTAATCTCAATTGCATGCACTTCTAAAAAGTATTTATTAGGAATAATTTCTGGTAATGTATGGTCAATTACATTGAGTAATGATTCTCCCCAAAGAGTGTGATTGATTGTCTCTGTAAAAATATAATCAATATTATCGTGATTTGAAATTTTATTTGATTCGAATCTTTCGCCTATTAGTGTTATTTTGTCTTGTAGGTTTAATTCTGTTATTACTTTAGTTCCTAGATCATATGTCTCTAGATCTTCTTCGTATGCTACTATATGTTTAGCACCTGCTTCAACGGCAAGAATAGACAAGATGCCAGAACCAAATCCTATTTCTAAGCATATCTTGTCTTTAGTGTCTTGTAAAATTGTTTTATAAAATCTATTACGTACCACATCATTAATCATCGGTAAGCCGTATTTTAGATGTTTATATTGCATTATCGTTTCCTATTTAACATATATACTTACCTGATAAGTATATGTATGATAAAAGGTATTGGCGGGAAAAAATATATTGATCTAGATCCGCACCTAGATATTGAAGGGTTTCGCAATTTGCACCCAGAAATATGCAGAGGCTTTGCACTAGCAAGAGACTATGCAAAAGAAGGCACATGGATGGCGCCTGGTTTTGAATGGAAAGATAGTAGTTACATACTAGACTGGAAGCCTATATACAAAGCATGGGCTGAGTATCAGGAATTACCTGATAACGATCCTATTAAGATTGAAGGTAATAAAATATTGCCTACAGACTTTAGCGATTATAAACAGCGTAATATTTTTACACGTTACTTAAAAACTACACTAGGAGCAAACGATCCATACATATATTATTTTTTATGGAACGAAGGTGACTGGAATAAACGCAGTGCTGAACGACAAAAAACAGAAGAAGCAAGTTATTTTCCGGGTGTAGTTGAGTGGATAGAAAATTTACAAACACAGGGTATTATTGATCGAATAGGTAGAGTTATCTTTTTCCATTGTGATCATAATGGAAGAGCTTTTGAACATAGAGACTTAGATGCTGATAATGGAGTACATGATGATAAACAATATAGTCCGCATAATGATGAATTCATACATATACGCTTTCGCACAAAAAGAGGCTTTTATATATGGGATCCCGAGTCCCAGAATAAACACTACCTCAACTGTAATGCAGCCTTTTGGAATGACCAAGACTGGCACGGTGGAGAAGAGTCAAAAGAAGTTGAATACGGCTTGCGAATAGATTGTAAATTTTCTCAAGAATTTAAAAAGACCTTAGGCATTGATCACTTAGAGCATTACTAATGAAATATGTCGGTAACTGGAAGCATAGAGTACATCCTGGATTGCGCCAACGTGTTTTAGATACACAAGGTCAAGCAAGACCAAGAGATTGGCCACCTGCATTTGCTGTAGAAAGTGACGAGTATAAACGTGCTGAAGAAGCAGGGTATGATCTTACACAAGTACATTGGTGGGTTTACGAAGAACAAAATTTAGGTCCGTTGCTGTTACCTTTAGAAAATGAATATCATTGGTGGATAACTAAACTGTGCCCAGGGCAATTTATGCCTATGCACAGCGATCCTCATACACACGAACGTCCTTGCAAACGATATTGGATACCTTTACAAAACTTTGAACCAGGACACGTTTTTATCTACAAAGATAACTTGATAAAAGATTATAAAGAGCTCGACGTGTTTGAATATGAATCTAGTACAGATTTACACGGTGCCGCAAACATTGGACATACACCAAGGGTAATATTACAAGTTACTGAATTTCTATAGTATCGATTGTATACTTTTTAAATTTAGGTAATACTTCTTGTTCGATTTTCTTAACGTCAATATTATTCTTAGGACACATACTACATTCGTCTATATGACAATATATATTTTCCATCATATCATCTATAGTTTCAGGTGTACATTTAGTTAAGTCCAACGGTTCATAGTTTAAATATTTTTGCCAATCCGGATCATCTAAACTATCATACCTTTCTAACATTGTTTCTAATGTGCCTAACGCAGCACATTTATATATTTTTCTGTCTCTAAGTAAAGCACAAAACCCACTAGGACAACTATTCCAATAAGATTGTTTTGGATCATCGGATTCAAAAGGTTTAGGTATTCCGTCTACCCATTTTGTAATACTTTTAAAGTAAGGCGATTCTATATAGTATATGCCGTACCCATCGCCAATCCAGCCACGGTCGTTGCCGTCAAGCATGTCATATGAAAAGTCTAAGGTGTTCATGTGTGTGATCCATTCTTGACCACCTGCTTTCATGTCAATAACTTTTTCCCACCAATCAGTAGCGGTTGCTTCTGTAGTTAATTCTAAACGCCTTGCAAGTTCTTCAGTGTTTGCAATTACTTTTTCGGAATAAGTTTTATCTACAAACTCTGGAAAATGATTACATACTTGAACCATTAAATTATATTTTTTTGTAAGGTATACAACCTTATCCATATTGTCTTTACGATCTAGTAAAGAACCATTTGTAGGAAAGAATATTGTTGCTGTAGGTTCTAGTGTTCTAAGGTATGCAATTATTTCATGTACTTTGTCAAGATACAGTAACGGCTCACCACCTAGTACTCCCCAAATATTTACATTAAAGTTTTTGTGTGCAAGGTATATACTTTCTTTAATTTCGTCCATTTCTGGATCTAATACACCTTTACCACGTATGTGATCACTTCTAGTGTCACACTGATTACACGCCAAGTTGCACTTATTACCATAAAATATATCTAATATTTTAATGTCTCTTTTCATATTGTTTCCTGTAACTGTTTGCTACTAAATCTATAAAGTCCATTTTTCTACTACCGGGTATTCCGTGAGCAATCAAATGTGTTCTTGTGTGTAGACTATTATTTATAACGCTATGATAGTTGCGTATATTAATAATAAATGCTTTACCTGCACTAAACGGAACAACGCCATGGCCTTCTAAAGTCATCTTGCACATAGGAGGGTGTGTAATTGCTATATTAATAGGTACACCAAAGTCCAACATATCTATGCCTTCTTCACCTGGTAGTCGTCCTGGAGCGTCACTGTGTGGACTTATCTGTCCATTAGACTCTAGTTCCATAAACCGTATACGTCTGTAACGTTCATATGGAAATTCTTCCCAAAAACTTTTTATGTTAGGAGTATGTTCACTTAGACTAGTCCACTTATAAGGAACATCTTCTTCCTTTGTCCAGTCTCCGTAGTTGGTCCATGCACCTGTTTTATCAACATCAATGCCGTGTATACAAGTACTATTCCATCCAGGATGATCGTTACCTCTATGACTAACATAGTTTGCAGACTTCGCTTCACTTTCCCATAACTTGTATGGAATATCAATATCAAGTTCTAACCAAGCAAAGTTACTTTTGTTCAACAACCAACTTGCAATGTCATAGTTAGTTGTAATATAACTAGGTGCTTTTGGCAATGTTGCATTAAAGTCTTTGTTAGCATTATAAAAATCTAAGGCATTCATAAACATATTTATCGGTAATATACGCAGATAAGTACTAGTATGATACATATCTCACACCTTGAATGGCACGTTGCACATGCATGTAATTTTACTTGCGAAAACTGTTGTCATTTTTCTAATCACGGGCATAGTGTTCCTGTGACCTATGAAGAAATAAGTGAGTGGTATGATAGCTGGGCGCACAGAATAGCACCAGCAACAATTGACATACTAGGTGGTGAGCCTCTACTTAACAAACGCATTTGTGATATTGTAGAGCTTACACGTAAGAAATGGGATCAGCCTAGTTTAGAAAGACTTGACATAACAACTAATGGTGTGTTATTATATAAGTATCCTGATCTTCCAAGAGTACTTGCTGATAATAATTGCGGATTAAAAATATCTAAACATGGTACTAATTATGAATACAACGAGCTTTGGAAGGGCATTGAAAATATTGCACTAGAGTGGAAAGAACAATACAATATAAATGTAGACTTTTGGAAATCTGATGTAGTATGGTATAAAATGTACAAAGGATTTGGTTCTAATATGGAACCTTATGAGGATAATGATCCTGAGGAAAGTTGGAATAATTGTATAACAGGACAAGACTGTTGGCAAATACATCAAAACAACTTGTATAAGTGTGCTCCGTTAGCATACTTGCCTATGACAGCAGACACATATAGTTTGTCTAGCAAGTGGGATCCTTATTTGAAATATAGGGCTTTGACACCAAATTGCACTGACGAAGAACTACAAGAATTTTTTAATCGCAAAGCGGAAAGTTTTTGTGCAATGTGTCCAAAGAATCCTGAAATATTACATAGGAAAAATGATCCTAGATTAAATAAAAAACATTATGAAGAACTACCAGTAAAGGTAATATATGACTAACAAATATAATAGAGCACATATGCCATTTGGAAATGCGTTTAGTGTTGCTGACAATAAAGTAATGAACCTATTAGTTCAAGATACAACTCCGGCACTTGCTCTTGCTGATGAAAATATTCATACTAAGTTTTGTAATGAGTACAAAGATTGGATAGCAACAACTAATAATAATCGTGTGCTAGGATTAGATGAGTACAAATATGCATGTTATACTAATGGTACTACTGAAGCATTTGATAAATTCTACGCAAAGCACAGCACAAAAAGATTCCGCTTTTTTAAAGGCGAATATCTTTACCATAGACTAAGTTGTAGAAATAATAATTATGATTGGAAATACTTAGAAGATGGCAGACTAAACAAAGACGATGTTGTTATAATAAGTTTACCATTTTCAGATACTGGAAACAAACACAACGACATGGATTTTATTTTACATAATTGTAGTGCAATGGGAATTCCAGTATTATTAGATTGTGCATACTTAGGTGTATGCAATGATATTACATTTAACTTGACTCACAAATGTATAACTGATGTTACGTTTAGCCTTTCAAAAAGTTTGTATGCAGCTCACTTAAGAATTGGTATGCGATTAACTAGAGAAGATGATGACGATCCATTATTTGTAACAAACAAAATTGGATATATTAATCGTGCATCTGCACACATTGGTAGAAAATTAATAAGGCAGTTTCACCCAGACTACATCTACAATAAGTATAGAGATCGACAATTAGAGATATGTAATATTTTAGATGTTAAGCCAAGTAATTGTGTACTTTTTGGTATAGGTGATGACAAATGGAACGAATACAATAGAGATAGGGATACTAATAGATTAAGTTTTCACAAGTACTTAAATGTTAGTGATAATGATGAATTAAGGGATATTGCAAATGAGAAAAGGTAAAATTATTAATATGGAATGGATGTGTGATTACAACTATTTCACAGATGAAGAATTTGACCCAATTAGAACAAAGTTATTACAAGACCAACTTGACGAAGCAGCCAGTGAAGGTGTAAATGTAGTTTTAGGATTATGGTTCTTGGATGGGTTCCTGCCTATTAAACGCAAAGAGGCTTTTATAAAACACATACAAGATCTAAAAGATTATGCTGCTAGTATAGGTATTAATGAGTTTTATATTGCAAGTGGACACGGAGAAGACTTTGAAGGACTTCCTGTTAAGCATTATTTCTTTGACAATGTATTTAGAATATGTATGAACGCATATAGAAACTTAATGGACCGATTGCCACAAGAATGGGATCCTACAAAAGAAAAAGCACTACTACTTGGCGGTATGCCAGATCGTTGTAACCGTATTGGGTTATTAGCAAGACTATATGAGGATGGATTAGTTCCAGCCAAAATTGACCATACATTTTTCCCTCCTTGGGCACCAGCAGATCAAGTTTGGTGTAGAGATTATATAAGAGAAATTTACCCAGATTGGACAGATGAAAAATATGAAAAGTTTCTTGTAGATTGCGAAAAGAGAGTTGACGATAGATATTTAACTTGTATGGATTTCTATGGTAATTATAGTACTGAAGAATTTGATAGACCTTGGTACGAAGTTAGAGAAACTGAATGGGTAAAGAATCCCACACTTATCGATTCAAGAGTATACGAAGATTGTTTATTTGACATTGTAAGTGAAGGACCAAATTATTGGGGTACTGGAAATTACCAGTTCTTAACTGAAAAGTTATGGCGATGTATTATGCACAGACGTCCTTTTGTAATGGCAGGCTGGCCCGGACAATGGGACTACTTAGAGCAACAAGGATTTAAAACTTTTGCAGAATATCTGCCTATTCCGCATTACGGCAAAATTGAAGATGATGAAGAACGTATGAAGGCTGTAGTTGTAAATGCAAAATATCTATTAGAGAATAGACAGCATGACGAAGATATAGCAAAAGATGTAGAACATAATTTCCAAGTGCTTATGCAAAAGAATGAAGATCAAAAAACTATGTGGAGACATTGGCACGATGACTTAGGTATTGATTGGTGGCAACTAGAAGACCTTATTGTAAATCGTGTAGGATATACTGATATTATAATGAACTTGCCTGAAGAATACCTACCTCAACATTTATACAAGCCAACAACAGATGATCGTGGTGAACGTGATTATAAGAAGGTTGAGTAAATGAAAAAGTGCGCAGCATTTTGGAAACATACTAATCTAAGAAATAGCGATAAGATATTTCCTTGTTGCCGTTTTAAAAAACCTGTAGGTATTTTTGATGGTAATGTTTCTGATATATTGCACAGCGATGTATATAACAAATTAAGAGAAACAGATGTTTCTACTTTGCCTGAGTGTTCAAAATGCATGTACGAAGAAGACAATGGAAAGAAAAGCCTACGTCAAAAATTTAATGAAACATATGACATGGAAACTATTGGTATAGAATACTTAGAAGTCGGGTTGGACAATATATGTAATTTAAGATGTGACGGGTGCTGGGCAGAGTTTAGTTCTAGTTGGTCTGAAAAACAGTTTCCAGACAAGCCAAAAAGTTTTCATATTCGTTCTGGAAGAGACATAGAACAACTTCCTAATACTCTTAACAAAATATTATTCTTAGGTGGCGAGCCTCTTATGACCACACGCCATTATAAAATTTTACAAAAAATAAAAGACCCTTCAAACGTAGAAGTAACCTATAACACTAATGCAACATTCTTGTTGCCCGAGCAACAAATAAGTTTACTCAAAACATTTAAAAAGGTTCACTTTATAGTTAGTATAGATGGATACGGAGAACTAAATGATAAAGTGCGAAGCGGTAGCAAATGGAGTCAAATATTAGAGTTTATAAATCAAATAAAAACTCTTGGATTTAGTATGTCTGTAAACAGTGTATTGCATTTAAATAATTGGCATGGATTTATAGATTTAGAAAAATTTATTAAAGAAATAGATGTAGATTGGGAAGTTAATATTTTAACATATCCAACACGTTTAGATGTTGCAAACTATAACAATAAACAAGAAGTACTAGACTTAGTAAACAAAACAAATATACCGAACAAAGAATATGTCATCAACCATTTATCATAATGTGCAAAAACTTGCAATAGAAGAAGCACAGTCGGTAGAAAACTTACTACCGCATTTTACAAATGTACTTGATGTTGACGACAGTCCAGATTTAACTAGTGTCCATCCGCGTGATAGAAGCGATGTTAATTTAAATTTTATAACTGTAGACAATACATTATTTCCAAAAACATTTAAGTTATTAGAAACAGTACCTGGATTTATAGATGCAAACATTATTGGGATAGGTCCTCAGTCTCAATTATATACACATGTTGACACTGTAGAGTTAGAGCCGTACACTGAAATAGACTGGACAAGTGTTTACATTGGAATGTTTGTTCCTAGTTTTAATTCTAAAGAAGTTGCAGTAAAAGTTGGTAATGTAATCAACAATCATTGTGACATTATACTATTTGATACACAAGTTCCGCATAGTGCGTGGAATTGGACAGACGAATGGTGGGTATCTATCAGAGTTGCTGTAAAGTCAAAAACAATGCAATAAATATTTTTATGAAAATATCAACTAATAATCATTGGGATCCCTTAGAAGAAATTATCGTAGGCATTGCTGATCATGCACGTTTGCCAACTGTTGACTATAGCACTATGAATATGAGTTATAGTAATTACAACATAGAAGATATAAAACCACTAGAAGGCGCATATCCAAAATGGTTAATAGATGAAGCAAATGAAGATCTGCAAGGTCTAGCTGATTTGCTTTCCAGTATGGGTGTAAAGGTTCACCGTCCTCAGGTATTAGATCATAGTGTAAAATTTAGCACACCTGAATGGGAAACTACAGGTTGGTATACTTGGTGTCCTAGAGACTTGTTACTACCATTAAACAATTTAGTTATTGAAACTCCTAGTTCATGTCGTAGTAGATATTTTGAAACTAGGGCATATCATAATATAATGTTAGACGCAATACAAGATGGCGTTGAGTGGATATCAGCACCTAAGCCAATTTTAAAAGATGAAAGTTTTCAGTTTGAAGATATCGATGGCAAACCTAGTCTAACTAATCTAGAGCCTATATTTGATGCACCTAATTGTGTACGTTTAGGTAAAGATATACTTTTTCAAATTAGCAATACTGGTAATCATTTAGGCATGCAATGGTTAAAAAATACATTAGAGCCTAGAGGTTATCGTATACATGCAGCTGAACATATTTACAGTTATGCTCATATAGATAGTACTATTATTCCACTTGCACCTGGCAAAGTTCTTTTAAATAGCTCTAGAGTAAATCCTAATAATTGTCCTAAAATATTTGATAAGTGGGATAAAATTTATTTTGAAGATGTTAATGTTAATCCTACTACTGTAGAAGGTCCTGGTAGTATTAGTCCTTGTTCACCGTATATTGGTATGAACATACTAAGTGTAGATCCTACAACAGTTATTGTAGGAGAAGATCAAACTAACTTAATACGTGTTTTAGAAAAACAAGGGTTTACTGTAGCAACAATTAGAATGAGACATGCACAAACACTTAGCGGTGGCTTGCATTGTGCTACGTTAGATTTACGTAGACGCGGCAGTTTACAAGACTATACTTGAAGAACTTTAATTTTCTTTGCGTTAGATACTTCTGGTAATTTAATTTTTTCAGCCCATGGACAAAACGCACACTGAGATTGAGGCTCTAATCTAGTTTTACTCCATTCTACAAATTCTTCCGCTGTACAACCCAAGTCCTGAGCTGCTAACTCTTTGTATTGTGCATCTATTTGAAATGTTTTTGCTAGTTGCGGAAGTAGAGCTTGTCTAGCACATCTGTAAAAACGTCCTTCTAAGAAATACATACACTCTCGTGCGATGCAGTTTGCATGAGCCTGTTCTTCATCGACTAATCTGTCCCATGTAAGAACTTGACCAGGCTTTGCTATCAAACTTTCTTTATAGAAAAACCATGATTCGCTAATTTTACCGAGTATTTTATCGTCTGATTTAATTTGATAGTGGTCAACAGCATCTTCGTGAGTATCATCGTAGTATTTTTTAAACTCTATATTTTCGTATGTACGTTCAACCCATTCAAATACAGTTTTTAAATCTGCAGGAGAATGTGCAGAAATTTCTAATTGCCATCCTCTTTCATTCCAGTTACTTGGTATGTTAGATAACTTACGTCCGTTTGTTACTATCCATTTGTCTTGGTGATTAGGCCAGTTTATGTCTACTAGTGTCATCCATTCATTTAGATGCGGATTAGTAGTAGGTTCTCCACCAAGAATTGTAATGGTTTCAAAATCAACTTTACCTTTAAGTTTCTCTAAATGACCTTCAGGTTTGAAATGCCCGCCCCAATTTAAGTTGTTATAAGTAAAACAACTATCACAGCCGATATCACATGTATGGCTAATATATAAACTAAGTTCGGGTAATGTAAGCACATAACTATTTATTGTCATGTTTCGAAAATGTTTTGCTGGTGTGAAAACTATGATAAGTATAATTATGAGAAAGGAACACAGATGAAGGTATCAACTATTCCAGGGTTAGGGTCTTTTGGACACTATATAGATGATGTCGATTTTAATAATCTTTCAAGTGACGAATGGTTCGAAATCGGAAAATTGCATCTACAAGGCCTAGTTACAATACTTAGAAATGTTAATATAACTAGAGATCAGTATGTAGCAAAAATAAGAAAATTTGGACCCAACAAAGGTACACGTAATTCAAGAGCACATTTTAAAATTAAATACGGTGAAGATTTTGATCCTAAAGATGAAGGTGCTTTTGATCGTTTTAACGTAAGTGAAGAAGATAGAAATTATTTAAAGTTTAAAAGACATTTTGTCGAACAAACAGAAGGTGGAAACTTTTTAACACGCATTAGTGGCGAAAGAGACGAACAAGGTAATTCGCTAGGTGCGTTTTCGGACGGAGAACTATATTGGCATAGTAACGAATCAAGCGAATTAACATTTGCACCTGAGGTTGCATTATTAGGTTATAAACATATGACAGGAAGTACAACTGGTTTTGTACAAAGTGTTGATTGCTATGAATCATTCAGTGAAAGTTTTCGTAGTGAACTAGATGAAATGGTAGTTATTCACGAATACATTCCAGGTGGTATTAATAACAGAGAAATTACAGATCCCAATTTAGGCAATGTTCTTAGAATGGAGTTTTGCCAATATGACGGTTCGGAAGTTCCGATGGTATTAACAAGCCCGGGCGGACATAAAGGTTTGCACTATACTACTAATACCGCCACAGGCATTAAAGGAATGACTAAAGAAGAAAGTGCAAAAATTTTTAAAATAATTGATGAAAAATTATTTACAGACAAATATATCTATGACCACAAATATGCAACTGATAATGAACTATTATTGTTTGATAACAGTGTAACACTTCATAGACGTAAAGATCCAGGCCATGCTCAAAGACTAGCATACAGAATACAGTATGATCCTTCTAATCTTTTAGATGCGCCTTGGTACCCTTATAACCATTTGCCAAAGTACGCAGAAAAATATAAAATTCAAACACACGAACTTATTGAAATTACCAAGCTCAAGGACTTTAAATTACCATAATGAAAAAAAGAGTTTATCTTTTCCAAGTGAATTACCAGATGGGTCACGGACAATATACTAGTCTTTGGCTTCCTTATAGTGTGGCATCAGTATGGACATATGTAAACCAACATCAAGAAGTCAAAGATAATTTTGAAGTGCAGGAGTGTATCTTCAAAAGAGAAGAATATGATGATGTTCTTGATAGAATGGATAATCCAGAATTGTGTCTTTTTAGTCACTATTTGTGGAACGATAATTACAATCTACAACTAGCAAAGCGTATTAAAGAAAAATGGCCAGAGTGTGTAATTATATTTGGAGGACCTCAGGTTGACGAAATAGGGTTTAACTTTATGATGGCTAATCCGTTTGTTAATAGTATTGTTATCAATGAAGGGGAAGTTAGTTTACAGGTTCTATTAAAAGACTATTTAGAAAATAATCTAAAACCAATCTATCAAATCCAGAAGCGTGTAGAATTAGCAGGACTGCCTAGCCCGTTTACAGATGGCGATATTTTACAAAAAGTTGTAGATGATAATCCTGGAATTAAGTGGGCTACTTGTTTAGAGACAAATAGAGGTTGTCCTTTTAGATGCACGTTTTGCGATTGGGGAAGTTTAACACAAGCAAAAATTAAACAGTTTGATCTTGAAAAAGTATTTAAAGAATGGGATTGGATTGTTAATAACGGTATAGAGTATGTCCATATAGCAGATGCTAATTATGGTGTGTTCTATGAACGTGATAAAGAAATTATAGAATATATTGTAAAAAAGAAAAAAGAAACTGACTATCCGCACAATGTAAGTGCCACATGGTATAAAAACAGTGCAGAAAAAATGATTGGACTTGCTAAGATTCTTGAAGAAGTAAACCTTAACAAAGGGTTCACCTTAAGTGTGCAAAGCATGAATGAAGAAACACTTGACAGCATTGAACGTAAAAATATGGAAATGTCAAAATTGGCAGATATGTATGCCGAATGTGATAGGCAAGATGTTGCATACTATACAGAATTTATATTAGGATTGCCATTTGAAACAAAACAGACTTGGCGTGAAGGAATGTGCAAAGCAATAGAGTCCGGCTGTCATTTCTTTATTGATGTTCATCCTCTAGAAGTATTAAAAAACAGTGCATTTGCAAAACAAGTAAAACAGTTTAATTATGAAGTTTTTAAGTTTACAGTAGTCATGCCTAACCAAATATCTCGTATTCCTGAAATGCATAATTATGTAATTGGTAGCGAGTTTATGTCTAGGCAAGATTACATAGACAGTTGGATGTGGGCATGGAATCTATTACATTTCCATCACTATGCATGGACACAAGGTATAGCAAAATTTGCACGTAACTATTTAGGAATTTCGTATTTACAGTTTTATGAAGACTTTCTTGAAACCTGTGTAAAAAAAGATAAGTTACTAAACATGCTTTATGAAACACAAGAAAATCAATTAAAAGATTTTTTCTGGAATACAGAAAGCGATGTAGTATTTGATAACGATAATGTTATTGTTGTCCTTAATCAAATTGAATGGCATAAAAATAGAGATTACATTTTAAATGTTATACAGTCTTGGACAAGAGATTATCTAAGTCATTTAGATGAAGAAGTATTAGAAGAAGTGATTAGATTTTCAGAACTATATCTTGTTAATAAAGATCGCGCAAGCGATATAAGCGATTCTTTTAAATACAATATAAATGAAGTATGTAATGAAAAACAAGACTTAGTAAAAGAAAATGTAACATATACATTTAGTACAAAGTATGACTGGGTCGATGATAAAGACTTTAAAGACAAACTATTCTATAAAAATAGAAACGGATTTAGTTTGTTGAAAGTAGAGAGGAAATAAATGCCAAAGCATGTATCAAACATATCACCTTTTTGGACTGAACAATTAGCAAAGCACAAGTATGTTAGAAAGGTAGATTGGTCTGCAAAGAATTTTGATCATCTAAATAAAAAAGATTACAATAGTGGATACTTGCTACAAAGTTTCAACAATGAGTTGCCTAACGCTCAGCAATTTAAAGACATGTTAGACGTACACACAGCGTCTGTAAGCTGGACTTGCATACTACCTAATGTCATACTACCAACACATAAAGACACCTTTTATACGCTACGGCAGGAGCATAACGTAGAGCTAGACGACTGTTATCGTTATTTAATATTTTTAGAGGATTGGGTATTCGGACAATATGTTGGTTTTGAAGATACTAATATAACTAATTGGGTTGCTGGTGATGTATGGAAGTTTACGGGACATGAAATGCATTACGGAGTAAACGCAAGTGCGTCAAATTTCCATACTTGTCAAGTTAGTTCTTTTAATTAGTGTAAGTCGGTCCAAGCACTGCCATTCCAAACCTGTGCTTTATTTGTAGCAGTTAAGTAAATCATCATACCTGCTGTTGGAGTAGGAATAGCTGCATCTCTTTCTGTTGTACCTGCATAACTTGCTAATTGAGCTGCACCACCAAATACAGCGGTCTGTTGTGCATTTAATGAAAGAGCGGCTACTGTGCCTGTTACTGGATTAGTTGTACCAAATACTATGCTTCCAGGTACTTTGCCTGATGTAGGAGTACCGTCTACAGCTACTTGGATAACAGCTACTGGTGATGGAGCATTATCTGAATCATAACCAAAGTAGTTAATACCTAAAATTTCATCTTCGTCATTTAAGCCTGTTCTGGCTGCATGTGTACCTCTTGACTTAGTAAAAATAACTGAAGAACCTACATCGGATTCTTTAGCTGCATCAATGTCAAAAAGTGAATAACCATCATCAGCGTTTCCGTCCGTAGTAATCTTAATACCTGCTTTATTATTACCTGTTGAGTCTAAGCCCGAAAGTCTTAAAATAGCAGTATTAACATCTTGTGTTGTAACAGTAGAGTTAACTACGTTACCTAATACTCGTCCGTCTGTACCATCAATAACTGCTGTTGAACCATCACCAAATACTGAGCCTGTTACATCACCTGTGATGTTAATAGGGTATGTAGCACCATCAATTAATCCACCTGATACATCTGTACCATTTACCCAACCAGCACCGTCATATTTTAATACTTGTCCTACTGTAGGAGTGTTAGATACTGTATCTACGTCTTGTAATGCATTAATTGATTGATTTGATATATTTGCGTCACCTGGTTGGAATTCGCTATCACTGTTGTTCCATACAAGACTTTGTCCGTCTGTTGGAGCAACACTAGTAATATC
>ERZ1048068.623-NODE-623-length-31046-cov-14.778452_pt1 | contig 31046 bp, 16 predicted proteins | sample MGYA00383098_ERZ1048068 | MGnify/ENA primary metagenome ERZ1048068 (study PRJEB29581, sample SAMEA5548368) | metagenome | biome: marine; feature: coastal; material: water | depth 1 m | study: Short-term variability in the microbial, nano- and picoplankton... | reverse complement strand
AGGCAAGCTATAAGTATGCTTGCTTGCTAGACACCGATAACGATGGTATATCTGACATTAATGATTTAGACGACGATAACGATGGTATTTTAGATACAGACGAATGTCCTTTAATTAGTATACCATCAAACATAACTACTCTAGATCCTTACATGAGTCAATATAGCCCAAGTACATGGGCATCTATGCAATCACAAAGGCCAAACTTCAAATCTTATGAGATTGGTGCTGCTTTTGCGGCTGGACAAAGAACAGTATTCAACGGAACATTTTTAATACAAGCCTATGAAGAACTTACCAGCGATAATGTGTTATACATCGGAATACCAAAAGACCCTATATATACTACCTATTTAAACGGTGATGGTCTGTCCTATTGGAATTTTAATGGGCCATTTTTTAGAATAGAAAAAAAGGTTACTAACACTTGGTCAGGTACAACCGAAGAATTACACATCTGGGGTAGGTACATTGATGAACAAGGTAGATATAAAACATCAATTCAATCTACAATTAAACTAGATGATCTCCTTGACGTGAATGTTTTCTTTGAAATCACTCCGAATGGTAACGAAATTAGAATGGGTATTAATAACATCGTGCAGTATAATGTAGGTAATATCCTTACAACTGATAATATAAATGCAACAACTTATGACGATTGGCAAGGACAAAAGCACTCCAGTGGTGACGCCGGTTTTGGAATAACATCAGCTAATATGATGATAAGCCATGGAGGATCACGACCAGACAGACCCTTCGATATAGATAGAATTGATTGGTCACAAACTTATAGTGCGCCAACAAACTGTTCTAGTGATGTTGATGAAGACGGTATACCTAACTCTCTAGATACAGACAGTGACGGCGATGGGTGTTATGATGCTGCTGAAGCTGGTTTTACAGATGCAGATGAAAACGGAATAGTAGACGGCACGGGAATTGACGCAGACGGAAAAGTAACCGGAAGCGACGGCTATGGAACACCTGAAGATTCAGATAGCTCTGGTACTTCAGACCACTTAGAGTTTCGCGTAGCAGAATGTATACCAGATACAGATGGTGACGGCCTCAAAGATCATGTAGACATAGACGATGATAACGATGGTATTTTAGATACGATAGAAGGATCGGGTGATTTTGATGAAGATGGTATACCCAATCATTTAGACTTAGATAGCGATAATGATGGTTGTTACGATGTAAATGAAGCCCGTTTTACAGCCTCTAAAGATTCTGATAAACTCGGACAAGTAAAGGGAACGGGAGTTGACGCAGACGGTAAAGTAATCGATAGCGATGGCTACACCGGTACAACACCAGACGTAACAAATGCCTCGAATGCTAGTGCTTGTTTAGATACTGACAATGATAACATCTTAGATTACATAGATATAGACGACGACAACGATGGTATTTTAGATACTCTTGAGGGAAATGACGATTTTGATGGCGATGGCATACCCAATCAATTAGACTTAGACTCAGACAACGATGGTATTTATGATCTTTTAGAGGCAGGTGGTGCAGACACAGATAACAATGGTATTGCAGACAATCTAGAAGACTTAGATGAAGACGGTTTGGTAGATATGTATGATGATAATTGTACTATAACGGATAATGATAATGTTAAATATGCTGAAAGTTACTTAACCCTTGCCTATCAAAATTTTGACAATCTCAACGGTGCAATTGATGGTGATTTTGTAAATACTTACGCACATGAAACGAATAATAACAATAGAGTTATCGTTTTAGATTTTGAAAAGGAACTGTCTAGTGCAACAGAATTTACAGTATATATTGAGAATATGAATCCTTCTTCTTCTCTAAATGGTAAAATTGAAAAGGGTAACGCATCCGGAGGAGCTGTAAACGGGAATCAAAATATTAATATCACAGCGGCCTCTGGTCGAATAGAAATTACCTACACACATCCTGATCATAATCACAACCCGCAAACCCTGCGCTATTTAAGAATAGAATTGTATAATGCTAATGCGCGGATTTATGGAGTATCTTATGAAGGACCAGGTGTTACTAGCTGCTCAGGTACAGGGTTAATACCGATTAACACCACAGGGTCTGATAATGCAGATTTCTTAAATACAGATAGCGACGGCGATGGTTGTTACGATGCAAATGAAGCTGGTTTTACACCTTCTACAGACCCTAATAAACTAGGTCAAGTAAATGGAACAACGGTTAACGCAAACGGAGTAGTAACCGGTAATAGCGACGGATACACCGGTACAAAATTAGCCGTAACAGATGCTTCTAATACGATTGCTTGTCTAGATACTGACAATGACGGCATTTACGATTTTATAGATATAGACGATGATAACGATGGTATTTTAGACACCGAAGAGTATGGTGCAGATATTCCTGAAGCTTCTTCTGGAGAAATCGTTGGCAGCTATAACATTGGGTCATCAAACATTAATCAAATTAGTAATACTATTATTGATAATACTGAAAAGGGAGTTGTCTTTATAAATAACACGCATATTATAGTTGATTTAAATAGAGCTACCACAGACGGAAAAATTTCTATTGATACAACTATTAAAATATATGTCAACAAAAATAATGACGATGAAAAACAATTAAGAGTCGCACAATTATCTTCTAGTGCTGCCAATTTAGGGGGTGGTACGAATGAATATACCATTGATCAAAGTGATCTGAGTGTAATTGAAACAGTTTATCTAATAGAATATACCTTAGATGCAAATACAGAATTTCTTCAAATAGAAATGATAAATCGTGATGGTGGAAATTTTAAGATTAAAGAAATTGTTGTAGGCGATCAAACCAATGTTGATATTGATACAGACAACGATGGCATAGAAAATAGATTAGACTTAGATAGTGACGGCGATGGTTGCCCAGATGCCATAGAAGCAGCTACACCTACCGTTCTAAAAAGTAGTGGAGAAAACGATACAGATGGTATTACAGACAACACCGAGAATGCTGTTATTGATATAACGGCAGACCCTGTAGGAGCAGATGGTATGTCTAACAATATAAAAAATGCTTTAAATAATGGCAATACGTTTATAGCTAGTAATTATGAAACTTATGCTTTAGATAACAGTAAAAATGGTTGTGGTGTACCTATCATAACCCAGATTTACAGAGTTGGCACAAGTACAAGCGTAGAAATAGGTAATAGTGCACCTGACAAAATTATTGTACCGCATGCTTTAAATATTAATTTATTTAAAGATGGTAATACAGATGCAATAGAATCTTCAATCGGTCATAATTCTGAAGTATCCGAAGATGTTAAATTTATTACCGTAACTTCCTCTGAAAATGATATTATTACTATTTCTAGAAGCGGATTGGCAGGTAGTAAAATTCCTTGGGATACGAGAACAGATATAGTAAATGGTTTATATGACCAATCTGCCTATGTACGTAAAGACCAAGTAACAGCGCCAAGTGCTGCGTATAAATCAGAGGAATGGGTAGAATTTAAGACTGATACTCTAAACACAAGTTTTAATAACTTTCAACGACACCCTCACGATCCTTTGCTGTCAGAAATTACAAGTTCTCCTTCAAATACAAATATAACGATAGGAGTGCATAATTTTGGGCCTACAAAAACCACAGCAGGTAATTGGGACAACGGAACACCAGATAGATCTAGAACTGTTGTTATTAATGAGAACTATACACATAGTGGTGGGCCATTAAACGCCGATAAATTAGAAATTACAGCAGGTAATAGACTATCTATAGACAACCAACTATTAGTGGTTACAGATATTGTAAACATTGGGACGAATGCAGAAATACGTTTGATAGGTACAAGCCAGCTCATACAAACACATGAAGGAGCTGCCAAGGTTACGGGTGATGGTAAAGTTTATATCGATCAAAACTCAGATATAGCAAGTGTATACAGGTATAATTACATGTCGTCTCCTGTAACAACAAATGCAGCAAAAACCACCTATACGGTAGCAAGTGCTTTTAAAGACGGTACAACCCCTCTAGATGCTACTGCAACTGTTGGACAAGTGGATGGTAATATTGCGAAAGATATTCACTTTACTGGGAATTGGGATGGTAGTATTGGTACTCCTATAAATATATCTACTAGATGGATATATACTTTTGCAAGTAACGATGGAAATATGTCGAATTGGATTCGCCAGGGAAAAAACGGTGCTATAAAAGCGACAGATGGATTTATATTTAAAGGCCCTGGAGTGGCTCAAAACTATACCTTTACCGGAAGCCCAAACGACGGTGAATTGCTAACAGCAGTTGGAGCAGATCAATCTTACTTATTAGGAAATCCTTTTAGTTCTTCACTGAATGCCCTTAAGTTTATACAGGATAACTTAAGTAGTATCAACGGAACATTGTACTTCTGGGATCACGTGGGTGAAAAAGATCCTAATAGAGGTCATTATACAGATAGCTATATAGGCGGGTATGCAACCATAAACCTCTCTATGAGCACTGCAGCTTACCAACAAGTATCCGAACACGATTATAAAACACCAGGAATTTATATTCCTGTAGGACAAGGTTTTTATATTGGGGGGGATGGCAATGGTGGACCTATCAAATTTAATAATAGCCAAAGAGAATTTATAACAGACAACGATACTGATGAAGATGGCAATGGTCTATCTATTTTCTTTAAATCTGGTAAGAAAAAACGAAAAAACACATCAGCTAACGCAGGTTACTACAAAAATTTGCCTATTCTAAAATTAGGAATGAACTCTACAGACAACAACGATGGTAAAACATATCATCGACAAATTGGAGTTTCTTTTAAAGAAAACAACTCATTTGCCTATGATAAAGGATATGATTCTGAAATGTTTGATACCGGGAATACTGACTTTTATTGGAAATTCCCTAATCAAGACAATCATTATATAATTGCCGGAGTGCAGGCGTTTTCTAAAGATATAGAAGTGCCTTTAGAAATTGTTGTAGAAAACACTACTAACATCTCTATAACGTTAGATGACCTAAAAAATATTGATAGTAATATTTATATAAAAGATAAAGTAACCGGTGTTTCATATGAAATATCAGAGGAAAGCGCTAAACTATCTCTAGAACCCGGTACTTATACAGATAGATTTGCACTGGCTTTTAAACCAAATATTGTGTTGTCTGTAGATAACGAAATAAGTACACAATACACAAGTGTTTATGTAGACAACAGCAACCATGATTTAATAGTTACTAAAGATGATGGCATAGACATTAAAAAAGTAGAAATATTTAATGTTCTCGGTGAAACCATTAGTACTTGGAAAATTAATGAGCATGCTGACTCTTACCAACTAGCATTACAACCAGGATTACCAGCAGGGGTTTACATTTCTAAAATAACCACCAACAAAGGCACAAATAATAAAAAGATTATAATTGAATAATATATAACACTAGGTTTACACAGATAACATCTTTCTGTATTGCATAAAACAACTAAAAATAAAGACAATTACTAGGTCTTTACTGAGCCGAAAATAAATAAATGTAATAATGATTTAATTTTAATATTTGTTCGCTGCTGTTCACAATGTGTTACAATATGTGAGATACGGACAACAATAAAAGCGATTGTGTTTGTAAATTTGCATAAACAAAGATTCAAAAAAATACTTTTTAATCAGAAAAAGTGAAACTTTGTTCAAAAAAAAGACAAAAATTATATTTGCTACTTTTTTAAGAAAGCAAAGATGATATGAAAAATTCCCCAAAACTGATCAACACAGAGAACTTACGTTCTCTGTGTTTTGTTTTTTTAGTCTGTTTTTCTTCGAATTTATAAACGAGTTCGCTTTTCGCTACACCTAATTGGCTCCCCTACTCTTGCAGCACAAACGAAACAAACCAAAACTATACCGTAAACACTGCACCAAATAAAGATGACGATGATATAAGATAACATACATGGTAATATAGATACTATTAGATCTAATTTAACTACGAACATATTTTAGAAATAAAGCAACCCGTATTTCTTAGGATATATCAGAATAAAAAACGAGTATGAACTACGAAACGGATACTTACACAGATAAATTTGTATTGGCTTATAAACCTAATGCTGTTTTGTTTGGAGAAAATAAATGTACCAACCTTTGCACAAATATTTATGTAAATCATAAAAACCATTATTTAATAGTTACTAAAAATAACAGCAACGACATTTAAAAAGTAGGACGTTATACGATTTTAAGTGAAACCATAAGTGCTTGCTTTTTTCAGTAGATTCATTCTTTTAAAATTTATTACGTATATTGAAGACAAGCTAATTAATCCTGTACGATGAAAAAAAACATAGGAATTTTACTTATTCTTCTCATAACATCTTTAAATCTTCATGCTTCAAAAGGGTTTTTAAACTGCCTTAAAAATGATGTTGACCTAAAAAAAACAGTAATAATTTTTTATAGTCCAGATTGCTCCTATTGTTCAAAAATGGAAAAAGAAATAGCTCAAAATGAAAAATTTCAAGAACTCATTAAGGCCAACTACAACATACAAATCGTTAATATTAAAACCGATGAAGGAAAAAAAATAGCTGCACTCTATAAGGTTAAGGCAGTGCCAACGATTGTAAATTATGACCAAACAAGTCTTGTTATAAAAAAAAGAAAAGGATTCGGTTCAATAAACAAATTCAGTACTTTTTTAAATCTAAATAAATATACCAAAACCAATATTAGTGATTTCAGTTTAAGTATTTGTGGCGATGGCGTCATAGATGCAGGGGAAGTTTGTGATGATGGCAATACGACAGATGGCGACGGGTGCAGCAGTACTTGTGAATTTGAATCTGTTTGTGGGGATGGAGTTCTAGAGGGAAATGAAGTTTGTGACGATGGAAATACTTTAGACGGTGACAGCTGCGCCAGCAACTGTGAAATAGAAACTGTTTGTGGCAATGGAGTCTTAGATGCAGGGGAAGTTTGTGATGATGCCAATAATACAGATGGTGATGGGTGCAGTAGTACTTGTGAATTTGAATCTGTTTGTGGGGATGGAGTTCTAGAGGGAAATGAAGTTTGTGACGATGGAAATACTTTAGACGGTGACAGCTGCGCCAGCAACTGTGAAATAGAAACTGTTTGTGGCAATGGAGTCTTAGATGCAGGGGAAGTTTGTGATGATGCCAATAATACAGATGGTGATGGGTGCAGCAGTACTTGTCAAGACGAAAGTCTTGTAATTAATGAATATGGTATTGCATTTACTGAACTCAAATCATACCCGATTCCTTTTACAAATGAACTCTCTGTTTCATTATACTTATTGCACAATTCTGATGTAGAACTTATAGTTTATGACATTACAGGCAAACAAGTGCATACAAAGACAATTGATAATGTAAGCTTTGGAAAAAATGAAATCGTTTTTAAAGACATTCAATTCCTAAAATCAGGAAACTACCTTCTAAAAATTAATGTTACAAATCAATTAGGAACGTATTATAAAGTAAGCAACATTTTAAAAAAATAGTATTGTTTTTTTTTAACAATGAGTAGCTTCGCTCTTCTTAAAAAGCTAAGTATAGAAAATAGTAAAACAAAAAAACGCACAAGTAAACTTGGCGTTTTTTTGTATCATATCTTTATGACCGAAACTTTTAAAAGTGCAAAATTATTCAACATTTAAAAACAGTAATTAAGTTTTAAAGAAATTGATAATTAAAACATGTAAAAAGTCTAATTTGAATATTGAATTGAAATTGTTGATTCATAGCCTTCGTAGTCTTTCGATATAATTTGTCTAGGAAAGCCCTCTTGATTATAATCGTAACTAAAAGTACCTGAAAAAGTCTCTCCTTTTGAATTAGTAAATGAAGTTGAAGTACAATTGTTATTCAAACTAAATATCTCAGAAGTTGTTAATTCTCCGCTTAATAGTATATGAAAATTTAAACCCACCACATTTTTAAATGGACTCTTATAGTTATCATATTCTAATACTCGAGTACCATCCAAAGAATTGTATCTAATTAAATTATCCTTACTATCAAATTGTAATGATATGGTGTTTTCACTGCTATAAGAGCTATTGTTTTCTTTATAGGACTGCTCAAAAGTAACACTACCGTTTGCATTATAAGTAAAAGTACCCATTTCAATTCCTTGTGGATAAGTCCATACCATTGATGCGAGTCTGTCTTGCGAGTCATAAGAATAATTGACTTCTTCAGTTTTAGTTGGTTCCGAAGCGTTGTATGAAGTATAACCATCAATTCTTATAACCTTGTTATTGGTGTATACAAAATAATATGTAGAGATACTAGTGGATTGGTTATCAGATTGTGTTACACTTTCAAGCTTGTTCCCATCATAAGTATATACGTCAGAGTATATATAGCTTGAATTTTCAGAATCTGTTGATAGTATACTAGAAACAAGTGGTGCATCATTAGGGGAATCAACACCACCCTGATCGTTATCGTTGTAAGTGGAAGACTCATTACTAGAACATCCCATTAATAAAATAGCTGTGATTAAGAGTAGATTTTTCATTGATTTAAATTTTATAATGCAAATTAAGAAATTATCCCCAAAAAAAAAAATGGGTAAATAATCTAAAAATGCACTTATTCTAATGGGTAGCTTCCCCTGCTCCACTAGGAATTCTAATTTGCTCTACTATATCTTGAACATTTTTAGGAGGCTCTGGGGTAAACTTCATAATTGTAATAGATACTATAAAATTTAATAGCATAGCCACACTCCCAAAACCTTCAGGAGAAATACCAAACCACCAATGGCTTTTACTAGGAAGAACGTCGTCAAACCATCCGAGTTTATATTTAAGCATATAATATAACATGGCTACAATTCCCACAATCATGCCGGCTATAGCGCCTTCTTTATTCATTCGTTTATAGAAGATTCCTAAGATAATCGCTGGAAAAAAGGAGGCAGCTGCTAAACCAAATGCCAAAGCTACGGTAGCGGCAACAAAGCCTGGTGGGTTAATTCCAAAATACCCTGCAACACAAACCGCAACTACAGAGGATAACCGTGCTGCTACTAATTCGTTTTTTTCAGAAATTTTTGGATTGACTATTTTCTTAATTAAGTCATGAGAAACAGAAGCAGAAATTACTAATAACAACCCTGCTGCAGTCGACAATGCTGCTGCTAACGCACCTGCTGCCACCAAGGCGATGACCCAATTCGGTAGTTCTGCAATTTCTGGATTTGCTAAGACCATAATATCATTATCAACGACTAGTTCATTTTGATTTTTATCCGCTACATACTGAATTAAGCCATCATTATTTTTATCTACAAATGTAATCAGTCCAGTAGTTTCCCATTTTCTGAACCATTCTGGAACTGTTGCATAGGGCTGATTAGAGAGCGTTTCAATCATATTGGTTCGTGCAAATGCCGCCACTGCTGGTGCTGTAGAATATAAGATTACAATGAGCAATAAGGCGATCCCTGCAGCAGTAACTGTCAAGACGAAAGTCTTGCAATTAATGAATATGGTATTGCATTTACTGAACTCAAATCATACCCGATTCCTTTTACAAATGAACTCTCTGTTTCATTATACTTATTGCACAATTCTGATGTAGAACTTATAGTTTATGACATTACAGGCAAACAAGTGCATACAAAGACAATTGATAATGTAAGCTTTGGAAAAAATGAAATCGTTTTTAAAGACATTCAATTCCTAAAATCAGGAAACTACCTTCTAAAAATTAATGTTACAAATCAATTAGGAACGTATTATAAAGTAAGCAACATTTTAAAAAAATAGTATTGTTTTTTTTTAACAATGAGTAGCTTCGCTCTTCTTAAAAAGCTAAGTATAGAAAATAGTAAAACAAAAAAACGCACAAGTAAACTTGGCGTTTTTTTGTATCATATCTTTATGACCGAAACTTTTAAAAGTGCAAAATTATTCAACATTTAAAAACAGTAATTAAGTTTTAAAGAAATTGATAATTAAAACATGTAAAAAGTCTAATTTGAATATTGAATTGAAATTGTTGATTCATAGCCTTCGTAGTCTTTCGATATAATTTGTCTAGGAAAGCCCTCTTGATTATAATCGTAACTAAAAGTACCTGAAAAAGTCTCTCCTTTTGAATTAGTAAATGAAGTTGAAGTACAATTGTTATTCAAACTAAATATCTCAGAAGTTGTTAATTCTCCGCTTAATAGTATATGAAAATTTAAACCCACCACATTTTTAAATGGACTCTTATAGTTATCATATTCTAATACTCGAGTACCATCCAAAGAATTGTATCTAATTAAATTATCCTTACTATCAAATTGTAATGATATGGTGTTTTCACTGCTATAAGAGCTATTGTTTTCTTTATAGGACTGCTCAAAAGTAACACTACCGTTTGCATTATAAGTAAAAGTACCCATTTCAATTCCTTGTGGATAAGTCCATACCATTGATGCGAGTCTGTCTTGCGAGTCATAAGAATAATTGACTTCTTCAGTTTTAGTTGGTTCCGAAGCGTTGTATGAAGTATAACCATCAATTCTTATAACCTTGTTATTGGTGTATACAAAATAATATGTAGAGATACTAGTGGATTGGTTATCAGATTGTGTTACACTTTCAAGCTTGTTCCCATCATAAGTATATACGTCAGAGTATATATAGCTTGAATTTTCAGAATCTGTTGATAGTATACTAGAAACAAGTGGTGCATCATTAGGGGAATCAACACCACCCTGATCGTTATCGTTGTAAGTGGAAGACTCATTACTAGAACATCCCATTAATAAAATAGCTGTGATTAAGAGTAGATTTTTCATTGATTTAAATTTTATAATGCAAATTAAGAAATTATCCCCAAAAAAAAAAATGGGTAAATAATCTAAAAATGCACTTATTCTAATGGGTAGCTTCCCCTGCTCCACTAGGAATTCTAATTTGCTCTACTATATCTTGAACATTTTTAGGAGGCTCTGGGGTAAACTTCATAATTGTAATAGATACTATAAAATTTAATAGCATAGCCACACTCCCAAAACCTTCAGGAGAAATACCAAACCACCAATGGCTTTTACTAGGAAGAACGTCGTCAAACCATCCGAGTTTATATTTAAGCATATAATATAACATGGCTACAATTCCCACAATCATGCCGGCTATAGCGCCTTCTTTATTCATTCGTTTATAGAAGATTCCTAAGATAATCGCTGGAAAAAAGGAGGCAGCTGCTAAACCAAATGCCAAAGCTACGGTAGCGGCAACAAAGCCTGGTGGGTTAATTCCAAAATACCCTGCAACACAAACCGCAACTACAGAGGATAACCGTGCTGCTACTAATTCGTTTTTTTCAGAAATTTTTGGATTGACTATTTTCTTAATTAAGTCATGAGAAACAGAAGCAGAAATTACTAATAACAACCCTGCTGCAGTCGACAATGCTGCTGCTAACGCACCTGCTGCCACCAAGGCGATGACCCAATTCGGTAGTTCTGCAATTTCTGGATTTGCTAAGACCATAATATCATTATCAACGACTAGTTCATTTTGATTTTTATCCGCTACATACTGAATTAAGCCATCATTATTTTTATCTACAAATGTAATCAGTCCAGTAGTTTCCCATTTTCTGAACCATTCTGGAACTGTTGCATAGGGCTGATTAGAGAGCGTTTCAATCATATTGGTTCGTGCAAATGCCGCCACTGCTGGTGCTGTAGAATATAAGATTACAATGAGCAATAAGGCGATCCCTGCAGATTTACGAGCATCTTTTACCCGCTTGACAGTAAAGAAACGCACAATCACATGAGGCAGTCCGGCTGTACCCACCATCAAAGCCAAGGTAATTGCAAATACATCCACCAAAGATTTTGTGCCTTCTGTGTATTCGGCAAACCCTAAATCGGTGCTTAAATCGTCTAATTTATCCAATAAAAAAGTACCAGAGCCATCAGCTAATTCACTACCAAAACCCAATTGTGGAATCGGATTGCCTGTCATTTGAATTGATATGAATATGGCGGGAACCATAAACGCAAAAATCAAGATACAATATTGAGCAACTTGTGTATAGGTAATACCTTTCATCCCTCCTAGAACCGCATAAAATAACACAATTAACATCCCAATAATGACACCTGTGTTGATATCAACTTCTAAGAACCGAGAAAAAACCAATCCTACACCTCGCATCTGACCTGCGACATAGGTAAAGGAAACTAAAAGTGCACATATAACGCCTACAAGACGCGCTGTGTTAGAATAATAACGATCTCCAATAAAATCTGGTACAGTAAATTTTCCAAACTTCCGTAAATATGGTGCGAGTAATAAAGCGAGTAAAACATAACCGCCAGTCCAACCCATTAAATACACAGAACCATCGTAGCCTGCGAAGGAAATAATACCCGCCATGGATATAAAAGACGCAGCACTCATCCAATCCGCCGCTGTAGCCATTCCGTTGGCAAGGGGAGAAACACCGCCACCTGCAACATAAAATTCTTTTGTAGAGCCTGCCCGCGCCCATATCGCAATGCCTATATAGAGTGTAAAAGTGATGCCTACTAAAATATAAGTCCATGACTGAACAGACAGCACTTCAACCAATAAAATATTATTTGTAATAACCATATTTTTTATCCAGTTTATTCATTAGTCTCACATATATAAATATCAAAATGACAAATACATACATTGACCCTTGTTGTGCAAACCAAAAACCCAGTTTAAATCCACCAAGTTTAAAGTCGTTAAGCACATCTTTTAACATAATTCCCGCTACAAACGAGACAAGGAACCACACGACTAATAGTATACATAAGTATCTAATATTTTCCCTCCAATAGGCTTTTGACTTATTTTTTATCATGATATTTAGTTTTAGTTTGTATGTGTAAAAAAGACTCGTTTATTCCATGAAACAATCTAGATAAATTTAGTTTTGAAAACTCCAAAGCCAAAGCATGTAATATAAAAAAAACAGACGGGTGGTGGAACAAATGAAATAGTTATTTCTGGGACTCTTTCGATTAGCAAGTTTTTTACACGGCTTCCCCCGAAATCAATAATTAGATCTGTGACAAAATATAAACTAAAAAAAATGTTTGTTATCATCAATTTGGCATATAAATCAAAGATAATGAACTATTAACAAATTAAAGTAAGGGTGGGTACAGCGAAAAAAAATCCCCAAAAATAAATTATTATTCTTGAGGATAATCGTGACCCAAACATACAATAGTTCGGACTTTTTGAGTGGAATTAGTGATATGTACTCAAAAAAATATTCCCAGAAATAAAAAATTATTCTTGGGAATAAAAAGTGACCCAAACTTACGAATGTTCGAACTTTATTAAAAGTTTGTATTCTACCAATACATTCTAAACATAAGATTTGGTGTAATCCCGATAGATAACTTCTCTATTATCTCAATTGGATCGTTTATACTATTATTTCCTCTATATTCTTTACTAATTAAGTTTTTTCTATTATAAATATTTCTAATTGATAATCCAATTTTACCTCGCAGTTTATTGTGCTTAGACATTTTAAAATTATAGGTTGAAGACAAGTCAAGACGATGATAAATAGGTAATTCGCCAGTATTAATACCATCATTAAATTCTAACGCATCGCTGCTATCTTTTGCAATAGTAAAAGGTTTTCCCGTTTGCCATTTCCAACCTAATGCAAATTGAAAACCGTCTAATTTATAACTCAAAGCCGCTGACACAGAATGTGTAACATTAGATTTAGAAGTAAAATCTTTATTGTTATTTAAGTTTTCGAATCTACTTTGTGATTGATTCAAAGAATAACTTAGCCATGAGTTAAAGCCATTAAATTGTTTTTGCGCAAAAACATCTAATCCCATAATATTCCGCTGACCAATATTAAAACTACTATTATCAGGATTTAAAAATCCAAGCGATAAGGCAGTGATATTATTTAATTTTTTATGATATGCATCTATATCAATACTTAATCCTTTTTTGATATAAATAAATCCTGCAGAAACTTGCCGACTGTTAATAATGGGAAACGCATTACCATCTGCTAATCTCCACAATCTGTTTTCTAATGAAAGATCGCTTAATATGGTTTCATCAATCTCACTAATAATTTGGTTTTTAATTTCGGCAGATCCCTTGGCTAAATAAGAAATTAATGCGACTAAAATTGTAAATCCTAAAAATGTTAATATTTGCATAAATTAATTTTTAAGAAACTTTAATGATTTTGAATTATTGATTTTTAAGACATAAATACCAACTTGTAATTCAGAAACATTAATAGTTTTAGAAAGTTTAAAAATTTCATCAATATTTTTAATTAATTTACCTGTAATGTCATAAATTTTAATTGATTTTAGAATATCTTTAGATGATTTCACGGTAATTAATTGATTACTAGGACTTGGAAATATAGAAAGCAATTGATTGTTTTCAATTTCTAAACTTTCTATATTTAATGTACTGTTATCAATAAAAGCATCCATAGCTATGGATGGACTACCATCTTGATCCCAAGCTCCTTTTGAATATGAAGTGAACGGACTTCTGGCTATTGGTTCCCAATAAAAAACACCATGCCCATTTGCTTGTCTTGTTTTTTCTATCATATATGTTAAAAATTGATAAGAAATGTCAGGTTTACTATTAGAAAAACCAACTTCAACCATCATTACATCTTTGTTATAACGCGTTTTTAAATCTATCATATTATCATAAGTATCATCAACCATAGAAAGCCAATTAGTTTCATTTGGGTATAATGACATACCAATAATATCAAATCTATTAAATTCAAATTCATTGTTTAAAAGGCCATCAATATTCCACCTAAACAACGAATTATTATTACCACTTGCAATATGTAAAATTGTTTTAATAGCACTATTATATGTTTTTACTGCATTTGAACCTGAATTTAAAAACTTTGCATAATTACTAAAACCTCCAGCTGAAGCTTGGCCTGTTGTCCAAAGCATTCCATCATTTGTTTCATTTCCAATTTGAACCCATTTTGGTGTAATTCCTTCATTGCTTAATGCTGTCAAAATATCTGTAGTATGGCTTGCTACAGCAGTTTCTAATTGAGCAACAGTATAACCAGTCCAAGCTGATGGCTTGTTTTGTTGTCCAGGATCTGCCCACCAATCACTATAATGAATACAAACCATTATGTCCATATTTTGTGCATCGGCTAATATTGCTTTGTCAACAAAATCATCAATATCACACCACCCATTTGCTCCAGAAACACTAGGATCTACCCAAACGCGTAATCTTACAGCATCTAAGTCATATTCTTTTAAAAGAGGTATTAACTCATTTGTGTTTCCGTCATTGTCTTTCCAAGTGTAACCTTGGTCTTCCATTTCTGTCATCCAACTTACATCTGCTCCTTTTGATATTGGATTTGTACTAAAAACAAAACCACTTGTATCCTGTAATATTAATGCAGGTGTATTCCAATAGCCAGCCCAAGCATTTTCAGTCCATCCGCCACTTGCATATAAAATGGCTTTTACTTGGTAATAATGCCCTGTTGGTAAGTCAGATGTTAATTCATTACTGCTACTTATAAAGAATTCAACTGAATTTTGAATATTATTTCCTGCTTGTTGGTTTGTTAAAGTAGTTTCTGCAACAGTGCTTTGATAAGAATTACTACTATCTAAAATTTCTAATCCTATATAAATATGATTACCCACAGATCCAGTTTCACTAGAGTAGCTATAATTTACAGTAATATTACCGCCAACTAATGGATTTACTTCAACGGGGTTATTTATAAGTGATATAACTTCTATGGATTGAGAAATTAACACATTCGTAAAAAGAAAAGACATTAATAATATGAAGTAGACAACTTTATTTATATTCATTTTTATTTTATTTTAAATTGTTAATGTCTAATATATTTATCAAACACATTTATAACCGTTAAAACATCCCCGTCTTCATTAAAAAATGTTCTATGAGAAAAACCTTTGTTTGGGGCAGCGGGTTCCCACCAAAAGATTCCTTTTCCTTTATTGTTTGGAATATTTAAGATAATGTTATGAACCACTTCTAAAAATTCTTTTTGCCCTTCGGGAGATTCAGGAAAGGGCGCAGGTTTATCGATGTATTCAGCGGGACTATAATTGTATGCCGTTTCTACTAAAACAATATCCTTTTTATATTCTAAAGCAGTAAAATTTAAACATTCCCTTAAATTTAATAAACTACCGTGCCACCAAGGATAATATGATTGACCAATTACATCATATTTAATATTATAAGTATGTAATTTATCAAAAAAGTATTTCGTAAAATCTTTATCACCTCCTTTATCTATATGAATCATAATTTTTGGTAAAATACTTTTACCAATACTTGCGTAAACTCCATTTATACCTGCATTAATTAGTGCAGCAAAATTATCCCAATTTTCTGGTAATTTTCCATAAGGCCATATCATACCGTTGCTAATTTCATTTCCAATCTGAACCATGTCTGGATATACATTTGCTTCACGAAAAGCTATCATAGATTCTTTAGTGTATTCAAAGACCAATTGCTCTACTTCTTTTTGAGTTTTATCTTGCCATAATTTAGGGGGATATTGTTTTGCTGGATCTGCCCAAGTATCTGAATAATGATAATCTAACAAAAGTTTAAACCCTTTCATTTTGGCTTCTTTTGCGAGTTGAATTGTATAATCCAAATCATTTGGCAATAGATACTCCCCTATATCAGGGTTGTGAAACAATCGTAATCTTACCCAATTATACCCATGGTCTTTAAAAATTTGCAATACTTTCTTGGGTCTATTATGTTCTTTAAAAACAAACTTTTTATCTTCAGCTTCTTTTGCAAATGATAAATCTGCTCCAATCATATACTGTTGAGCATTAGCGAAAATTGAGCTAGATACAATAATAAAGGCGAAGATATTTTGATTAAAACGATTCATATGTTTACTTATTTGAAATCATCAAAGCCAATTCATTAGAAATTGCAGTTACTTTTATATCCTTTAGGTTCTTAGTATTTGTTTTTAATAATATTGATGCAACTCCAGCTTCAACTATAACAGGATTTTCTCCTACAAGAATACCTTTTCCTTCAATATTAAATTGAATATTTCCTTTGAAATCGGAAATTACAGTATTATTTTCATCTACAACATTTGCATATACAAAGAATACATCATTGTCTTCATTTTTTAAGTCTTTATAATTGTCATCTATTACTACTTTAATTTTTGACGGTTTTTCTGGAGATATAACTGTATCAGTAACAACTAGTTTGTTTTTAATAAATGCTTTTGCAACAAGTTTTCCTTTGTTAAATGATTTGAGATTAAAAGTAAATGGTGGATGTTTTAAATTATCAGAAATTCTATTAGTGTCAGGTGATTTACGACCCATACTTTTACCGTTTAAAAATAATTCAACTTCATCACAATTACCAAAAACAGTTACATCTAAAGGGCTATCTTTTTTCCATTCATTTGCAATATAAACCATGGGGTTTCCAAAAGGATGGTCATAATCTCTTTGACTTTTATAAAAGTAAAAAGACGGTTTAGGAATTCTAAAAATATCCATAATACCGGATGCTTCCAAATCATCTGCATATCCTCTATTATAATCGAACATTACCCAATAGCCGTCTGCAAAAGCAGGTGTATTAAAATTGTCATTATGTGCTTCCTGAATGTTTTTAACCTGTTGTAAAAGTGCCTTTTCTCCAGCAGATCGTAATTGCCTACTAGAACGTTCTTCCGGTAATAATCCATTCCAATTGTCTTGATTTAATCCTGCGTTCATTGCATAGTATTCCCAATCTCCATATTCAGAAATATTGTATGGTTTCTTTAAATTGGTATCATAATGTTGTAATCTGTGTTGACGAGCTTGCAAGTAAATGTCATAACCGTAAGGTTGCCAACCTGCAGTAAAACATTGATCTCCTAGATATTCTTCATGAGCAATTTTAGTTAGTTTATCTATAAATTCTTCTGGCATCCAAGATTCGTTTAAAGAAACTTCCCATGCAATTACAGAGGCATGATTTCTGTCTCTTCTAATTAAATCTCTTGCAGTTTGAAAAATATGTGTTTGAAACTTTTTATCATCACTAAAATATTGCCAACCTAATATAGCATCAATAGTTACCAAACCCAATTCATCACAAGCATTCATAAAAGATTTACTGTGAGGATAATGAGATAATCTTATATAATCAAACCCTGCTTCTTTAATCTTTTTTGCATCTCTATAATTTGCATTATCTGAAAGGGCATAACCAACATAAGGATATTCTTGATGACGATTTACACCTCTTAAAAATGTTTTCTTTCCGTTCAAATAAAAGTCTTGGCCAATAAATTGAACTGTTTTAATGCCAATTCTAGTACTTTCAAAATCGACAACAATACCATTTTCTATAATCTCTGTTTTTAGAGTATATAAATTTGGAGCTCTAGGTGACCACAACTTAGGTTTGTCAACTTTAATATTTACTATAATTTCCTTGTCAAGGTCTTTATTTAGTATATCATTTTCTGTTTCAATCGAAACAATAGTACTATCGTTATTAAACAGGGTATTTCTAATTAAAAAAGATTTTGTTTTTTCGGTCTCATTTCTAATATGTGTTTTTACATTGACGGTTGCTTCCTCCTCAGAAACTTTTGAATAGGTTACAAAAACACCACCACTTGCAGTTTTATTTTCAAAAATAGGATCTGTTATGTGAAGTTTATTTTTAGCGATTAACCAAACATTTCTATAAATACCCCCATAAGTGCTAAAGTCTAATTTTTCTAATGGTTTAGGTCCCGTTATTGGGTTATCTTTATTATTTAATTTAACTACAATTGTGTTTTTTGAATCAAAAAGAGCAACTTCTGTAAAGTCTATTACAAAAGGTAAATAACCACCATGGTGCTCCATGAGTTTTTTTTCATTAATCCAAACTTCTGCAATATTCATAGCTCCTTCAAATTTGAAAAATAATTTCTTGTTTTTCAGTTGTTTAGAAAGATTAAATTCTTTTTTGTAACAAGAAATCCCTTGCCATTGATTATTTACTATTTTAGGTTCAATTTTTGGAGTATGAGGTAGTTGAACTAACTGCCAATTTGAATCAGTTTCATTTTCTTGAAAAGTAAAATTATCTTTTTTTGAGTTCTCTATAATTTTAAACAACCAATTTTCATTGAAGTTTTGCTTTTCAAATACCAATATTTCTTGTTTTGTACATGACAACAGTAAAAAAATAAATCCGAGAATGCGTAAAATTTTGGGTTTAAACATTTTATATAATGATTAATAACGTTTGTATTTGGACTTTAAAAAAATTGCATGTGATCTACACAAAAGAAATTTAGTTGCAAAAATTCTTTTGACTACCAAGGAAATCACAAACAATTTTAACAATTGTTATTTAATCTAAAACTTTACAAATTGTATTGTCTTAGATAAACCATCACTATTGATATTTAATAAATAAACTCCATTAGTGAAATTTGAAACATCAATTTTTGAGGTACTGTTAGAAGTCGAATACAATTCCTTACCTAACATATTATATACCTTGATTATGGGATTATTTAGCTTATTAAAATTAGTTATTTGAAAAAAATCTCTTGCAGGGTTTGGATATATCTTAACATCATTCAAAAAACTATCAACACCATTGACACTTGCAGTAGAGGCTGTTAAATCAATTTGTGTTGCTGGGTAATCACCTGCCAACCAATCGGTTGGATTCTGTTTTAACTCAATTTTTAGTTTGTAATTTAAATTACCTGTTAAATCGGCTGTTGGTGTTGTACCATTGGGTATGGTAAGGTCAAAAGAACCTGTAACGTCTGTACCTGCAAGTGCAGGGTTTAATTCCGCACTTGCTACATTTGCACTCCAAGTCCAATCGTCTAAAAGTTCTATTGCACAGTAGATATAACCATCAGCAGCAATTGTGTATTTATAATCTACGGTAACTGTACTGCCAATTTCTGCTGTAGTTAACTCTGCTGAAGTAAATTCAATGGATTGAGCATTGATAAAAGTTGATGCTAATAATGCGATAAAAAGTAATTTTGTTTTCATAATTTTTTGTTTTTATGTTATTGTTTTGTCTAGTTAATAATTAATTTAATGTTATTGTTTTGTCTACGGCGTTTATAGTCATTATGTAAGTTCCTGGAGCACCAATAAACTCAAAGTTTCTATCGTCATGATCTTGTTCCGCAAGGTTAGAATCAATCACAAATCCTTCATCAGCGTAAAAAGTATAGTTATTGTTTGTGTCCCAAGTTCCAAACGTTTGAAAGAATCTAAAAACGTCGTTAGACAACGTGATTGAAGCAGACCAGATGTCTGGTGTATTTTCTACAAATTCAATAGTATCAGCATTAAATCCCCAACCACCTGGAACTGCTCCTCCGACAGCCCAAAGTGAACCAGATTCATTCAGCTCTATTGTTTTTGTATTTTTATCTATTGTAATTGTATAAATACCAGGAGTCCCAATAAAATTAAAGTTATCACCTGCAGGTGCATTTTCTAATCTTGTATCTATGGAGTAACCATCATTTTCATAAAATGAATAATCTTGTCCCGAATTCCAATCTCCAACAGTTGTGAAAAATCTAAAATGTGCATTTCCTAATCTTGCTTTTACTTGTAAAACATTTGCGTCGCAAAGAAGTTCTAAACCTGGAAAATTCCATCCAATATCTGTAATTCCTTCTCCTAATACATACAAAGATTCACAAGAGCTATTATCTGTCGATTCAATCCATGTTATATTAATGCCCTGAATATTAGAAAATGTTTCTAAATTATCTACAGTTCCAACATTAGCTCTAATTCGTATAAAAAACTCACCTACATTATTTGGGTTTCCATCTGCATCTACCGTATTTGGATCATTATCTAAATTTAAATTATAAGCGAAATCTAAAAGATCCTCAATAATTATTGCATAATTAGTTTCACTTGTTGCGCCTATTACGTCAAAGTTGTCAAAAGATGAAGTTAATGAACCTTGAATTTCATAAATAATATTTGTCGGAACGCCAAATTCTGGAGAATTCCAGATTATTCTGTCTGCGATATTATCTTTAGTTTCTTCTGAAATTAAATAAGTAGAGGCAAAGGTATTTACAAACTCAATTCCATCAATATCTTCTTGCGCAACAAATATTGGTGAATTTTCTTCCTCACAGGAGGTTATAGTTAGAACAACTATGAAGGTCATTAGTATTTTTATTAATCGTTTCATTTTATATAGTTTTATATTATTGATAATTTTAGGTTTAATATCCTTCATTTTGAGTAAGATTGGGATTAGCGGCTAAACTTGCACTGGGAATTGGAAAAATACTTTTGGTTTCATCTAACGGGATTCCTGAAACTGAATTCCCTTTCCATGACCAATTATAACTACCACCAGTATATTTATTGAATCTAATAAGATCTTGTCTTCTATGGCCTTCCCAATAAAGTTCTACTAAACGTTCATTTAAAATAAAATCTAAATTTAAGTCTGCTGACAAGATAGTATTGGTATTGTTTGCTCTTGTTCTTAATTGATTGATATAATTTACTGCATTAATGGAGGAACCTCCACCGCCTCTTAAAAAAGCTTCTACATACATTAAATATACATCTGCAAGCCTAAACATTGGGAAGTCTGTGTCTACTATTTCATTTGCAGAACCATTAACACCTGTAGAAGTTTTGTTAGACCATTTACTAGTTATATATCCTGTTCCATTATTTCCAATAGATGTAATATCTATTGGTCTATTTGCTGTAATTAATGTATTTCTGATATCATTTGCATAGGTAGTATTTAACATAATTTCTGAAAACTGTCTTGTTACACGCAAAGCACCTCCCCATCCTCCTGCATTTACACCAAAATCTGTCCCGTTTTGTTCAAGTGAACCTACTTGACCATTTATCATAACCGTTGTTGGCCCATAATTTTGAGTCACAATACCATCAGAAACTATTGGAAAAATAATTTCATTTGTTGCATTATTAGTATGATTATCTGCGTTAAAATTGTCTGCGTAATTATTAGAAAGAGAATAATTAGTATTAATGATTTTCTCACAATACTCAATACATTTTGCATATTTATCTTCACTTATATAAACCTCCGCATTTAAATATATTTTTGCAAGTAGCATCCAAGCAGCTGCTTTGTCTGCTCTTGCATATTCATTTTGTAAAGGCTCTATTAAATCTGGTAAAACAGCAAGTAATTCAGATTCTATAAATTCAAATAACTGAGACCTTTCATATTGAGGTGATTGATATGCACCAACCGGATCGTTTTCTGTTATAAAACCTGCTTTTCCAAACAAATCCATCATATGATAATATGCCAAAGCTCTTAAAAACCTTACTTCTGCTCTATAAATGACGATTTCTTCTTTTAAAATATCAGAAACACCTCTTAAATTTAAAACGTCTTCAGAAGTTTGTCTTAAATATTCATTTGCAAAGGCAACTTGTGTCATACATCGTCCAAAAAAACCTCTTAATATTACATTTTCTGATGTCCAAGTATTTCTATTTAGTTCTCTTAAGCCTGGGTCATTTTCCCATGACCATTTTGCCTCATCTGTTGTAAGTTCTTGTAAGTTCCACAAACCTCTACCATATTGACTTGTACCAGCATCTAACCCTGAAATATTAGAGCTTCCTGGACCTTGAGAACTTGTCAAGGCTAAATTACCATACACCCCAGCAAGTCCTTGTTTGTATGATTCATCTGTACTATAAAAGTCATCAACCAAGAAAGTATTTTCATCTTCTGACAAAATGTTTAAATCATTAGTGCAACTTATTGTAAGTAATAATATAAAAACACTTATAATAGTTACTGCTTGTTGTTTTTTCATGTTTTTAATTTTAAAATTTAATATTTGCTCCAATGGTAAAAGCCCTTGGTCTTGGTGTTATTGTATTATCTATACCATTATTAAATACCTCTGGGTCTAAACCAGAATAGTTTGTGATCACAAATACATTTTGAACATTTGCAGATAATCTTATTGATGATTTATAATTAAAAGCTTCGTTAAAAGTATAACCAAGTGAAATATTATCCATTCTTAAAAAAGATGCATTTTCAACATAGTAGTCAGAAAGTATGACATCTTCTGTGGTATTAAAATTAGATTGTAAAACTGATGTTGGAAGATTAGCTACCACGGCACTATTTGCTAGTAAATCGTATTGAGCTCTTGCTGAATTTACATTGTTATATACATAATTGTCTAGACTGGCTCTTACATTAAAAGATAAGTCAACATTTTTATAATCAATAGTAGAAGCGAAACCTAAAGTTATAGCTGGTGCACCATTATGGTGTATATATTTATCTTCATCTGTAATTAAATTGTCACCATTTAAATCTGCAAAAGCACCTTCTATTGGTTTTCCATTATTATCATACACCTGTTTGTACACAAAAAAAGAATATGGTGTAAAACCTGCCCTATGTATTTGGGCTGTACCACCAGTTCCACCAGCGATACCGCCTACTAATTGATCTTGGTTTAAAGCTAATTCTTTAATTTCTGTCTTTATAAATGTTGTATTAAAGTTGAAATCAATATTTAAGTTATCATTATTGATAATATCTCCAGCGATAGAAAACTCAATTCCTTTTGTTGTAAAATTTCCTATATTTTGAAAGCCTGAATTGCTAAAGTTTGAACCATCTGAAATTGCTGCATTGGCTAACAAATCTTTAGATTCTTTGTAAAAAGCTTCTAAAGAACCAGATATTTTATCGTTAAATAATTCGAAATCAAAACCACCATTGTAAGTAGTAGTTTCTTCCCATTTTAAATCTTCATTTCTAAATTGAGGAATTCCTACTGGAATTGCAGTGTCTCCAAAAAAGTATTGCGAACTAGGCAATCCTCTTATATACCTTGATAAATAAAGATCTAAATTATTTCTACCTATGTCTTGCTGACCAGTTATCCCCCAGCCTAGTCTTAATTTTAACGTAGAAATGGTCTTTGAATTTGGAAAGAAATCTTCATTTATTTTCCAAGCAATTGCAGCAGCAGGAAAGTTACCCCATCTATTCTTTTTACTAAATCTTGAAGTGCCATCTCTTCTATAAGAAAACGTTAATAAATATTTATCATTTATTGATAAATTTGCTCTTCCAAAGAAACCAATGAGCACTAAATTAGGGTCTATGCTGTTTATTGGCTCAGAATCTGGTCCGTCATCTAATAATTCTCCACTTACGTATCTTTTATTGGAAAATTTTTGGTAAGAATATCCTGCGGTTCCGTCAAGAGTAACTTTATTCCAGTCTTTCTTATAAGATAAATAACCATCTATAAGGGTATTGTTTTGAGCATTTGAATATTCAGAAGATGAACCTACAATGCTACCATCATTTTGTGACAAAGGGTTTTTATCTGAAACCCTGACTGTTCCGTCTGCATTTTGTTTATCGAAACCAACATTTAAAACAGCTGATAATTCTGGTAAAAATTTAAAGTTATAATCTATTTTAATATTACCATAAAAACGCTGCACATTACTAACACTTTTTCTTTGTAGTAGTTCTGCAACAGGGTTAAAAGGAGCTAATGAAGTTAAATCATTCTCATTAATAACCCCATCATTATTATTTGTGTAATATTGAAAATACCCTCCAAAAGGTGAGTTTTCATCAAAAACAGGCTGTGTAGGATCAAAGGTTAATGCATTTGCTGCTTGACCAGAAGCAAATCTGTTTTTTTCAAAAGATGCATTACCATTAACACTGATGTTTAATCTATTTTCAAAAAAAGTTGGATTCAAATTAAAGGAGGCATTGTTTCTCTCAAATTCCGATGTTAATAGTAATCCTTCTTGTAAAGTTCTTCCTATAGAGACTCTAGCAGGTATTTTATCTAATAACATTCCGCTTGCTGAAGCATTTATAATTGAAGTTGCGCTAGTTCTATAAATTTCATCTTGCCAATCTGTATTTGCATTTCCTAATAATGGTAACAAAGGGGCTGCATTGGCTCTATCCGGTCTTGCATCAAACTGGCTTACAATATTTCTTAACTCATCTGCTGTAAAAACATCTACTTTATTTGATAATGTATTTACACCAAAGTTCATGTCTAAATTTACACTTAGCTTTCTTTTCCCTTTTTTTGTTGTAATTATTATTACTCCGTTAGATGCTCTAGAACCATAAATTGCAGTTGCTGAAGCATCTTTTAAGACTGAAAAAGATTCAATTTCATTTGGATTTATACTACTTAAAATAGAGCGAGAACCTCCAATAGTATTATTATCTATAGGTAAGCCGTTTATGACTATTAAAGGATCATTAGAAGCACCTAAAGAAGCACCTCCTCTAATTCTTATAGTAGAACCTGCTCCAGGTTCTCCACCAGTATTTATTGCTAAACCAGCGACTTTACCGTTTAGTAAGTTTTCTGCCGTTGTTATTTTCCCTTTATTAAAATCTTTAGAGGTTATTGCAGTTACGGAACCTGTTGCGTCTTTTACTGTTGTAGACCCGTAGCCAATAATTATAATTTCATTTAAATTTTGTGAACTCTCTTCTAGTATAATGTTAAGTTGAGAAGATGTTACTTCTACTTCTTTCGTTTTATATCCTAAATATGAAAAAACTAAAACATCATTTATTGAAGCTTTAATAGAGTACTTACCGTCAAAATCAGATGAACTTCCTATTGCAGTTCCATTAATAACTACACTAACTCCTAGTAAAGGAGTATTAGAGTCTTTTTCTATAATTGTACCACTAACTAATATTTCTTGACTAAACGAAAAAAATGAGGATGCTAAAAACATAAACAATATCATCATTTTTTTCATTCTCTTTAATTCTCTTTGTTTATTTAAGAAAATAATCATAATTAGAATTTTTATAAATTAATTATTAATACTGAGCTCAAAATTTTCAGTAGTTTTTATTTGCAATTGCAAGTAAGATGAAATAAGAAAAACGAAGAGGGGTCAAATTCATTCAATGAGTATTAAAAACTCATAAAATTTGACAAATTAGTACCGAATAGGGTTAATAATGTACTTAATACTTAATTTATCTGTTAAGGCTTTAAATAAAAAGAAGGGTTTTGTTTGAACTTATTTTTAAATAGTTTACTAAAGTATTTTCTATCTGAATACCCCACTTTGTAACATGCGTCTGAGACAGAATAACCCATTTCATCAATTAATTGTTTTGCTATTGATAATCGATAATCTCGAATAAACTCCACATATGTTAGGCCTGTTAGATATTTAATTTTTTTATACATTGAAGAATGACTCATGTTTAAATTCTTTGAAATTACATCTGCTTTTAAGTTATTCGATTGTAAATTTTCTTCTAACAATTTATATAAGTTTTCTAAAAAAATTTGATCTTTTGAATCTACTGTCAACTCTTTTGGATTGAGTAAGTTATTATTCACAAATTTTTGTTTTAATAACTTTCTTCCTCTAATAAGATTTTTAATTCTATTTTTTAAGAAATCTTCATCATAAGGTTTAATAATATATTCATCTACACCAGTTTCAAAACCTTCCATTTTGTCTTTGGTTGCTGTTTTTGCTGTTAACATGATAATAGGAATATGACTTGTAGCTGAATTCAATTTTATCTTTTTAGATAGTTCAATACCGTCCATTACTGGCATCATCACATCACTTATAATAAGGTTTGGCAAAGAGGTAGATGCCAATCTCAATCCTTCAAGGCCATCAAAAGCTTGAATTATAGCATAATTTTCTTCTTCTAAAAGTTCTTTTAAAGAATCTTGAATTTCAACATTATCTTCAACTATTAAAATTGTTTCCTTCTTACTATCCCCATCAATAAGTTTTTGCTGTAATTTATTTATAGTACTATTAGTTTCAAAATTTTCAAGGCTCATAGCTACACAATCATTAAAATGCGTGTTTCCTTTTAGTAATTTTATTTCAAAAGAACTACCTTTATTAATCTCGCTTGCAACATTTATCTGTCCTTTATGTAATTTTATGATATCCTTCACGATTGATAATCCGAGACCAAAACCTTTATTGTTTGCAGTATGTGTGTATTTCACCTGATAAAATCTTTTGAATATTTTTTCTTTATCATCCGCAGATAAACCAATACCCGTATCTTTTACAGCCAACAGAACCTCATTGGCATTACTTTCAATTAGCAACTCGATAGTTCCGCCGTCATTGGTAAATTTAAACGCATTAGAGAGTAAATTAAAAATAACTTTTTCTAATTGATTATTATCAAACCATAAATACATTGAATTTTGGTCTGTGTTAAAACTATACTTAATATTTCTATCAGATGCAATATCCGAAAATGAGAAATAAATTGCTTTTGCAAACGATACAAACTCACTTTTAGAAACATCTAAAACAATATCATTTGTTTCTAATTTACGCACATCTAAAAGTTCATTGACCAATCGTAACAGTAAATTACTGTTTCTTCTTATGGTGTGTGCCGCTTTAATTTGTTTGTTAGTTTTGATTTTATCGTTGTCAAATAATCTATTAATAGAGCTCAATATTAACGTAACTGGAGTTCTTATTTCATGAGAAATATTTGTAAAAAATTGTTGTTTGGAATTATACAATTCTTTGTCTTTATCATGGGTAAATTTTTCTAACTCCAAACTAGATTTCAACTTACCCCAAGCAATTATATTTTTTCTAATAAAATATAGTACTGCTAAAAATAATAAAAAATACAACCCATAAGCCCAGTAAGTCAACCAATAAGGTTTTAGAATATTCAACTTTATAGAAGTATAATTGTCTGACCAATTCGCACCTATTTCTCTACTTTTTACTTTGAAAATATAATTTCCAGGAGATAAATTCGTAAAAGTAGCTGTTCTATCTTTTCCTATGTTTCTCCAATTATCATCAAAATTTTCCATTTTAATTGCATATTCGCAATTCGAAGAAGTTGGAAACTTTAATGCAGAAAACTCAAAAGTAATCACATTGTGAAAATACTCTAAAACAATCTCTTTTGTAAATTCTATGTTTTTCTGTAATATTTTTGTGTTCCCAATACTTGCTTCTTTATTAAATATTTTAAAATTCCTAATTGCTACAGCAGGCTGTAAATTAGTATTACTTACTTTTTTTGGATCAAATTTTAAAACCCCATTAATCCCGCCAAAATAAAGAAAACCCTCTTTGTCTTTAAAAGCTGAGTTTATATGGAAATCACCTGATAAATCACTAAAAGTAATAAAAGTATTATTTAAATAATTATACTTTATAATTCCATTTTTACTACCGAACCAAACATTACTATCATTGTCTTCAATAATTGAAGTGATTGTTTTATATTTTATGTTATCAAAATTTTGAAACCTTTCAATTTTTTGGGTTTCAAGATCCATTCTGTTAATACCTGCACCAGAAGTTCCTATCCACAAATAACCTTTGGAATCTTTAAGAATTGAAAAAAGATTATTACTACTAATTGTAGTAGAATCTTTTTCTTTAAAACTGAAGTTTTTAAACTCTTTTTGTTGAATATCAAAGACACTTAATCCTCCACCAAAAGAAGTAATCCAAATTTCATTATTGTCTTTTAAAATAGAAACTAAGTTATTGTTAGGTAAATAGAATCTTGAAAATTCTTCCTTTTTAGTATCAAAATAATTCAACCCACCACCCCAGGTAGCTATCCATAAATTATTGCTTTCATCTTCAATAATATCTCTAACATCACTAAAACTAATAGAAGTTTCGTCATTAAAAACAGGGAGGTATTTCTTAACTGTTTTATTTTTCTGATTATATTTAAGTAGTCCGTTACCAAATGTTCCCAGCCATAAATTATCATCTTTTGTTTGAATTATTTTTTGAACATACTTCGCTTTAATCTTATTTTTATCGTAAAGATTTATTTTTTTATTTTTCTTGTTATATAAGGTTAACCCATTCCCATCTAAACCTAAATAAATATGTTCTTTATTTTGAAAAATGGATAAAACAGGACTTGGATTTGTTCCAATAAAATCACTCAATATTATCTCTATTTGATTTTTCTTAACCAATACACTAATTCCATTCCAAGCAGTTCCAATCCACATATTAGAGTCATCATCCTCAAAAATCGTATAAATAGCATTCCCAGCAATTGAAGAAGCTAATTGGGAGTTATACATATAATTATTAACAATTGGTTCTTTACTATTTGGATATTGAACCTCAAAAAGCCCATAACCATCTGAACCAATCCATAAATTATCTTTGCTATCTTTTTTTATGGAACGGACAATTTTAACTTTTTCCAATAATGTTTTATCATTGTAAAAAAAATTTGAAACTTTATGTGTTTTTAAATCCACTGAAAGTAAGCCATTAGCTGCAGTACCCAATAAGATTTTGTCTGAATTTAATTCAGTAATAACATTGATTTGACTTGTTATTGATTTATTCCCATTATTTATTTTTTCAAATACTTTACTCTTAGTATTAAAAACAAGCAAGCCATTTTTAAAAGTTCCTATGTATAGATTCCCCTTTTTATCCTCATAGATACTAGTTATATTTAGCGGTTGCTGTTCATTATAAATATATCTGTAAAATTTATTTAAGTTGTAGTCAAATAAACACAAACCTTTTTCTGTACCAACCCAAAAAAGACCTTTTGAATTCTCTGTAATCGCATTTACCTTATTAGATATGATAGAGTGTTTATTGTTTTCTGAGTTTTTAAAAGTTATAAATTGATCGTTGAGTTTATCATATAAATTAAGCCCACTCCCATAAGAAGTAAACCAAATCCTATTCTTACTATCAAGAAAAAGACTTGAGATATCATTAGACTGAATATTACTATTTCTTTTATTATAAACCCTTACACTTTGACCATCATATCTATTTAAACCGTTTTGAGTACTAATCCAAATAAAGCCGTTATTTTCTTTAATAATGCCAGTTATTTTTGAACTAGAAAGACCTTTAGATTGATCTATTTTTTGAAATCTCGGTTGTGTTTGACTAAAAGAATTATATGAAATTACATTTACAAAAAATATAATTAAAGTGGTTTTATAGTATTTCAAAATTTTAGGAATATTTATAATTGTTTTAGGTATTAAACTTATCACTATTCAAAATTATTATAGGTAGATAGACTCGTTATTTTTGATGGTCAAATTAGTAGAGCTACAGAATATATTTATTAACCGTAGCAAAATAATATAAAAATCCATAACCATCCTTGTGCGAGATACTTGTGAAAAAATCACTCGAATTTATCCAATTCTTTAAAATCTTCAAAAAAAAATCGATTTCAATCTTTGACCTACACAAAACTATGTAAGTATCAGTAAGGAAATTATTATCTATTCAACGAGAACCCTGCAAATAGTCCTACTGTACCAACAATAATATTTTTAAGATGATTTTCACTTGAGATTGTTTTAAGTTTTATATTTTTTACTTTTAATACCTGGTTTATTTCTTTTAACCTGTTCAGTTCTTCTAATTGATCGGCATTTATCGCTTTTTGCTCTTTTAGCTGGTAAGCAAACTCATCCTTTGCATTGATTGCTTTAGCAGCTCTCTCCATTTCCATCTGTACCCTAAAATCTGCATTTTCGATTTCAGCTGTTAATTTGCTGTTTTGCTTTTTTACTTTTCTTAAGTTTTCTGCTAATTTTTCTTCTTTAGGCGTAAGTATGCCTATGTAGTCATATTGGTTGTTAAAACACATCACCAAGTTATACATAAATTCTGATAAAGACACCTTGTGCTTTTCAGCTAAACGCCTAAGCATAATCTTTTCATCAGCCGCTACTTTTAGACTGATTGTCATATTTCTGTACTTCACATTTTCATTTTCCATAGTAAATCTTCTTAAATTTTAGAGGTATACCTAGAGAAACTACATATACGGCTACCTCAGGTAGACCTCACAGCTTTTATTTTTAACGCCTATTTTAAGGCATTTTTCAATTCAAATATACAAAATTTGTTTCAATCTATTGC
>ERZ1048068.622-NODE-622-length-31066-cov-5.384412_pt1 | contig 31066 bp, 26 predicted proteins | sample MGYA00383098_ERZ1048068 | MGnify/ENA primary metagenome ERZ1048068 (study PRJEB29581, sample SAMEA5548368) | metagenome | biome: marine; feature: coastal; material: water | depth 1 m | study: Short-term variability in the microbial, nano- and picoplankton dynamics... | reverse complement strand
AACCTGAAATTCAAGCTTAGGAGGCTAGCGTGATATCCAATTTCACCAAGGGGAGCTTAGTTGAACCAACCAAGCTATTATAGAAGATAAATCAGCAACGAAATACAAACATATACAGCTGAGTAAAAAATTGTAGCGTTTCTTGTAAGCATCAATTGTATTTATCCTTTAGAATTTCCGCCATGAACCTTCTACTACTTAAAAGCAAACATTTATCCGCCAATCATGCTCGTATCAGTGGCCGGCAGCTCGAACAGCTAGTCAATGTTCAGCGCTGTGCCATCGGCGATAATATTCGTGTTGGCGAGATTAATGGCTCCATGGGAAACGCAACTATTGTTGAACTCGATGCTTCACAGGCTCTGCTGGAAGTCGACCTACACAGCCCCGCCCCGCCGCCGCTACCGCTAACCCTGATACTGGCTATGCCGCGACCGAAAATGCTGCGTCGCAGTTTGCAAACCATCGCTGCTATGGGGGTTAAACAGGTCTACCTGATCAATTCTTTTCGAGTGGAAAAGAGCTTTTGGCAGACACCCTTTTTAAAGCCTGAGGCTATTGAAGAAGACTTTATTTTGGGCTTAGAGCAGTCACGAGACACTCAACTTCCCCAGTTGCATATACGCAAACTGTTTAAACCCTTTGTTGAAGATGAACTTCCGGCAATTATAAAAGAGACAAAAAACTTGCTTGCCCACCCAGTGACGGAGACCCGCTGCCCGATTGATATCCAACAGCCGGCGACACTGGCTATTGGCCCCGAGGGCGGTTTTATACCTTACGAAGTAGAGATGCTGGCAACCGCTGGATTCGAAACCGTACACATGGGGCCACGTATTCTGCGCGTGGAAACCGCTGTACCGGCGCTGATATCACGACTATTTCCCGGCTAGAAACCTGGCGCTTTAAATTAACGCCTGCGCGGCTTGATTCGTGATGAGCGCGGCTGAGACTTTAACTTCGGTCTGGTCTTCTTGGCATCGCGGCGCATAACTTCCTTCTCGCGACGCGACTCTCCCGGCACCAAGAAACCATCGCCACTGCCGATGAGATCTGAGCGACCCATGCGCCGCAGCGCCTTGCGCAACATCGGCCAATTTTCCGGATCGTGGTAGCGTAAAAATGCCTTGTGCAGAGTGCGCTGCTCTTGACTCTTGGCGCTAAAAATCTTCTCCTGATTGTTTTTCCCAAGGGGTTTAAGGGGATTTTTTTCAGTGAAGTACATGGTCGTCGCCGAAGCCATCGGTGACGGATAAAAACTCTGAACCTGATCAACTCTGAAGCCATTGGTCTTTAACCAAAGTCCGAGACTCATCATATCTTCATTGGTTGACCCCGGGTGCGCTGAAATAAAGTACGGAATCAGGTACTGCTTTTTACCGGCTTCCTTGGAGAAGCGCTCAAACATTTCCTTAAACTCATAGTAGCTACCCATACCCGGCTTCATCATTTTACTCAGGGGGCCGTCCTCGGAATGCTCCGGGGCAATTTTTAGGTAGCCACCAACATGATGGGTAACCAGCTCTTTGACATATTCCGGATCACGCACCGCGAGGTCGTAACGCAGCCCTGAGGCAACCACAACCTTTTTCACACCGGGCAGATCCCGGGTTTTACGATACAGCTGAGTGGTGTGCTTGTGATCTGTCTCCAGATTGACACAGATGGTCGGATAGACACAGGAGGGTCGGCGGCAAGTCTCTTCAATCTTTTTGTCTTTGCAATTAAGTCGATACATATTGGCGGTCGGCCCACCAAGATCGGAGATAACTCCGGTAAAGCCCGGCGTCATATCACGAATTTTTTCCACCTCATTGAGGATCGACTCCTCCGAACGACTCTGAATAATGCGTCCCTCATGCTCAGTAATGGAACAGAAAGTACAGCCACCAAAACAACCGCGCATTATATTGACCGAGAAGCGGATCATATCGTAGGCGGGAATTTTACTCTCTCCATAGGTTGGATGAGGGACCCGTTTGTAGGGCTGGTCAAACACCCAATCCAGTTCTTCTGTCTCCAGTGGAATTGGCGGCGGATTGACCCAGATATCATTGCGACCCTGGCTCTGCACCAGCGGACGCGCATTACCCGGGTTAGTTTCACGGTGAAAAATACGATCGGCATGGGCGTACAAGACCGGATCCTCTAGCACCTGATCAAACGACGGTATGCGAATATAGGTGCTGTTGGGATCAGTTTTAATCGCCTGGGTATCCGGAACAATCGCCACGGGCTGGGCCTGTTGATCAATATCGTCGAGATTGACCTGGCCGGTTGCGCAGGTCGACGGATTCTCGCTACGCATACGAATGGTCTTGGCGTCATCTGTATCGCCAGTTTTTGACGACTCATAGGGATTCTTGGGTTTAGCCAGAGGACCTGGCTGATCTATCTGGGTCGAATCAATTTCACGCCAGCCCTTGGGAATATTTCTGCACAGAAAAGCGCTGCCACGAAGATCAGTAATATCACGAATATTTTCGCCGCGAGCCATGCGATGAGTGAGTTCAATCATTGCCCGCTCGGCGTTACCATAAAGCAGGATATCTGCTGTCGAATCAATCAGCACGGAGCGCTTAACCGTCTCCGACCAGTAATCATAATGAGCCAGACGACGCAGACTGGCCTCAATACCACCCACCACTACAGGGACATCAGAGTAGGCTTCACGACACTTCTGGGTATAGACAGTCACCGCCCGATCAGGACGTTTGCCGCCAATATCATCAGCCGTATAGGCGTCGTCATGACGCAAGCGCCGATCCGAGGTATAGCGATTGATCATAGAATCCATATTGCCGGCGGTAACGCCAAAATAGAGATTCGGTTTACCCAGGGCGCTAAAACTGCCGGGATCACGCCAGTCGGGCTGGGAGAGAATACCCACTCTATAGCCCTGAGCTTCGAGTACACGCCCTATTACCGCCATACCAAAACTTGGGTGATCCACATAGGCATCACCGGTCACCAGAATCACATCGCAACTATCCCAGCCAAGCTGATCCATCTCGTCCCGAGACATAGGCAAGAAAGGCGCAGGAAGTAAACATTCAGCCCAGTATTTTGGATAATCGTAGAGGGCTGTTGGTGTCTGCTGTTTTGCTGGCATGGTTAAATACGCTTTTGCTGTAGGGTTAAAACGCGGCCATTGTAACGGATTTAGGCCACTTAAGAGCGACTCATTTAGTCTCGAAAAGCTGGTTAATCCTTATACGCCTGCTGCTGGAGTTGTGATTAAACTTTTACTATCCATGTATTTTTGCGAATGAGAATCAATATTATTAACATTTAGCCTAATTTCGCGTACACTTACCCTATATCCACAGCAATCGCGAGAGACACAAACCAATGACACTTTGGGATCTTAAACAGGGAACTTCCGCCACCGTACAAAGTTTTGTCTCAAGCCTTGAGAGCAGTTACAAAACTCGACTTAGTGAGCTCGGCTTTCACCCCGGTGAAATCATCTCCTGTGTACTCTCCCCAAGCCTCGGCGCACCCAAACTCTACAGGGTAAATAATAGTGTTTACTCGCTTGATGATAGCGTGGCATCGCTCATCGAAGTGGGTTCTAAAACCGGCAATGGCGAATAAGCAAAATTAATGTCAAAAACCATTCTTATTGGCAGTCCAAACTCCGGTAAAAGCTTGCTGTTTAACCGGCTGACAGGTCTCAATCAGAAAGTCGCCAATTTCCCCGGCATTACGGTGAATATCAACACAGGTAAAAGCCTCGCCCACCCCTCGAATGAATTCCTCGACTACCCTGGCGCCTACTCCCTACAGGCAATTTCCGGCGAGGAAAAGGTCGCTATAGAAGCATTTAACAGTGCACTCAATGATCCAGAGATCAGTACGGTTGTCTGTGTTGTCGATGTGACCCGGCTCGAGAAGGGCTTAATTTTTGCCCTGCAGGTCATCAATGCCTGCGCTGAACAGCAAAAACCACTGGTGATCGCTGCCAATATGATTGATGTGCTGGAACAGCACAATCTAAACTTGGATATTGCCGGTCTGGAAAAAGCACTGGGCGTGCCAGTGATAGCGGTTTCGGCAAAATCCGGCAGCGGCCTCGAGCATCTACAGGATACCGTGATCAATCACCGTGACCCGCCTTCAACTTACCACAGCGATATTATCGCCAGCGATGAGTCAGTCACTCATCGCCAGGCCCAGCAATTGGCAGAAAACTATGGTCCCAAGGGCGATCTGCTGATCAATGCCCAAACTCGCCTCGATGAGTTTTTTCTCCACTCCTGGTTTGGTGGTCTGAGCTTTCTGGTAATTATGTATCTGTTATTCCAGAGCATCTTTACCTGGGCGGCACCAGTGATGGATGGGGTTGAGAGTAGCTTGCAGTTTATGGCTGAGTTCATTATTCCTCTTTTACCGGAGGGCCCTATCAGCGACTTTACCGCCGACGCCCTGTTTGGTGGCATAGGCGCATTTTTGGTCTTTGTGCCGCAAATCTTTGTCCTCACCCTGATTGTTGGCATGCTTGAGGACAGCGGCTACCTGGCCAGAGCAGCGGTTATCTGTCACAAACCACTGCGACTCTTCGGCCTGACCGGCAAAAGCTTTATCCCTATGCTCTCCAGTGTTGCCTGTGCTATTCCCGGCATTTACGCCGCGCGCACCGTTGACTCACCGCGAAAACGCTGGCTGACCTATCTGGCCATACCACTGATGCCCTGCTCGGCGAGACTGCCTGTGTACAGCCTATTAATTGCCGCCTTTATTCCCGCCAGTAATCTGTTTGGCGGGCTGGTTGGCTGGCAGGGACTGGCGATGTTTGGCATCTACGTATTCGGTATTCTCTGCGGTCTACTAGTCACCTCACTGGTATCCAGGACTAATCAGGATTTGCACAGCGACCTGCCCTTTGTTCTGGAAATGCCGCCCTACAGATTGCCCTCCTGGCGTCCCCTGCTGCGCAATGCCTGGGGTCGCAGCAAACACTTTGTGACCAAAGCCGGTAAGGTTATTTTCCTGGTTACAGTGGCTATCTGGATACTCGGCTATTTCCCGAACCAGGGAGAAGCTCTGGGCGAATCCTGGCTGGGTACAATGGGCCATTGGATTGAACCGGTCTTTGCCCCCTTTGGTCTCGACTGGAAATACGGCGTGGCAATTCTCACCTCATTTTTAGCCCGTGAGGTCTTTGTTGGCACCCTCGGGACACTGTTCGGTATTGAAGGTGGCGATGAAAACATTATCTCCCTGGCGGAACATATCCAAAATAGCGGATTACCTGTTGGCGCCGGTTTTGCTTTGCTGGTATTTTTCTCTATTGCCCTGCAATGTGTATCAACCCTAGCGGTACTGAGCAAAGAGACGGGCTCATGGCGCCTGCCCGCCCAGTTATTTGTCAGCTACAGTATTTTTGCCTACACCGCTGCCTGGCTGACTTTCCATATTGTCGAGGCAATTGCCGCTTAAATTCTCGGCTTCAACTGAGCCTACATTTGTCACTTGGGCATTGCACAAAAAGAGTCGAGCACCTAAGCTCATAACGCAATCACAACAGGCCAAAAAAACCAAAGCCCGGCACCTATGCAGAATATCGATATTCAGGAGATCCCCTACCAGCCCAATAGCGACGCCCTGTTTCAAGCTGTTCGCGATCTGCCCGATGCAATCTGGCTGGATAGCGGCAAGCCTGGCAGCACTCAGGGCCGCTTTGATATTATTTCTGCGTGCCCGGACGCACTCATAGAGACCCGCGGCGCAGCCTCGACAATCACTGACAGCAGCGGTATAACAACCAGCGACAGAGATCCTTTTGAACTGGCAGAGCAGCTTTTACAACCTCTACTGCCCTTAGATAGCGCTGCATCCAATTACCCTTTTGTTGGCGGTTTAATCGGCTATTTTGGTTACGACCTCGGGCGCCGCCTGATTGATATAGATGATCGCGCCACAGCGGTCACCAATCTACCGGATATGCGAATTGGCCGCTTTCTCTGGGCACTGATCGTTGACCACAGCGCGCGGCAGTGCCAGTTGCTATTCCATAACAATTGCCCGGCACAGCTGCGTGCAGATATCCTTCAGCGTTTCACAGAAAAATCACTGCCAGCGCCCAGTAAGAGCTTATTTACCCTTGGCGGAAAATTTACAGCGACACTGGATCAGAACCAATACCAGCAGGCAATTCAGCACATCAAAAGCTATATTGCCGCAGGTGACTGCTATCAAACCAACTTTGCCCAGCACTTTTCAGCCAGATTTAAAGGGGATCTGTGGACCGCTTACAAAGGCCTGCGAGAAAAGTTACCCTCGCCCTACTCGGCCTTTTGGCAGTGGCCCGATCAGGCGCTACTGTGCCTCTCACCGGAGCGTTTTATCCAATCTGTGGACGGTGCCGTGGAAACCAAGCCGATTAAAGGTACTGTCAAACGGGGCGCCACTGTGGCAGAGGATCGGCAACTTTCACAGCAGCTAATCAACAGCAGCAAGGATCGCGCCGAAAATCTAATGATTGTTGACCTGCTGCGCAATGACCTGAGCAAAAACTGTGAGTCCGGTTCTATCGCTGTTCCCAAGCTTTTTGAGCTGGAAAGCTTTGCCAACGTCCACCACCTGGTGAGCACGGTTACCGGCAAACTCGAGGAAAATTCAACACCGCTAAGCTTACTTCGCGACAGCTTTCCTGGCGGCTCAATTACCGGTGCGCCAAAAAAGCGCGCTATGGAGATTATTGAAGAACTGGAACCGGTCAGACGCTCCGCCTACTGCGGAAGCATTGGCTATATCAGCGCCAATAACCGTATGGATAGCAATATCGCGATTCGCACGGTGATTGCCGATGGCGACCAGCTGCACTGTTGGGGTGGTGGCGGTATCGTTGCCGACTCTCAGGAACAGCGCGAATACCAGGAATCTATCGATAAAATCAGCGCCCTTCTGAGTGCTCTGGAAACCTTTATCCCAGACTCGTCATGTTAATAGGATTTATTCTGCATAGGCTCGGGCAACTTCTTCGGCAATAATTTTTACACCGGCTTCAACCACGGCTGTATCCTGGGCGTAGGAGACTCGAATGCACTCCTGTTTATGGCGCCAGTTATCGTTGATGCCGGGAAAGAAATTTTGGCCTGGAACTACCAGAACTCCCCTCGCCTTTAAGCGCTCGTAGAGCAGCTGACTGCTAATCGGCAACCCATCGAACCACAACCAGAGAAAGATTGCCCCCTCAGGACGATGAATTCTATATGGCAGGTCACCAAGTTCGCGCCGAAACCAACACAGTGTGCGCTCAGCGCGCTGTCGATAAAACGGCGCAATCTGCTGACGGCTCAGCGAGAGTATCTCACCACTGGCAACCAGCTCCGTCGCCAGTGCTGGGCCCAGGTTGCCACAGGCCAGGCTGACGATGGTATTGACCCTGGTATAGGCCTGAATAACCTCCTCACTGGCGACAATAATCCCGGTGCGCACTCCGGGAAGCCCGAGCTTGGAGAGACTTAACACCAGAATAGTATTGCCGCTCCAGTGGGGTTTGGCATGGTTAAAGATAATGCCCGGGAATGGCAGGCCATAGGCGCCATCGAGAATAAACGGAATAGCCTGCTGCTCAGCAATACTGTCAAGCTGCTCAATTTCAGTATCGGTCAACACATTGCCGGTCGGATTGGTCGGCCTCGACACGCAGAGTGCACCAGTCTGTTCTGTAATATTTAGCCGCGAAAAATCCACATGGTACTTAAACAGATTATCCTCGAGCAGCTCGATTTCCGGACGTGTGGCGGTAAACAGATTGTCACTGAGGCCTATATCGCGATAGCCGATATATTCTGGCGCCAGGGGCAGATGAATCGATTTATGACTGCCATCGGGCATATCGCCGGCAAACATATTGTAGAGCACAAAAAAAGCTGACTGGCTGCCATTTGAGACGGCAATATTACGTGCTGAGAGATCCCAGCCAAACTGCTGTCTTAACAACCCGGCAATCTGCTCGCGAAAATCCTTCTCGCCCTGGGGTGACTGGTAGACACCCATCAAGCTATGCAACTGCGCCGGGTCCGCCAGCAGCGTCTCCAGACGCCGTTTAAATACCTGCTCGACTTCGGGGATTCGACCGGGATTGCCACCACCCATAAACAGCATATCCGGATTTTCATTGAGCGCCGTGCCGAGATCGTCCATCAGCGCGACAATACCGGACTGGCCTGAAAACTTTTCCCCAAACTTTGATAATTTCACCCTGCGGCTCTCCCTTGCTTAGCCTGACCCATGTAGCGAAAGGTAAAGTTTACCCGCGGCTCCTGAAGATTGGCGACTTTGGCGATACGGTGCTGCCAGTGACTCTGGATACCGGCACCCATCAATAACAGCGATCCGTGGGGTAGAGAAATGGCAATACGCTCTCGACTCTGGTTATGTCGCAATTGAAAAACTCGCTCAACACCAAGGCTCAGGGAGGCTATCAGTGGCTCTGGTCCCAACTCGGGTTCATCATCGGCATGCCAGTCAACGCTATCCGAACCGCTGCGGTAATAGTTGACTAAGGCGCGATTGAAGGGCGCAGCCGTGTGCCGCTGGATATCTTCACGCAGGCTATCCATCCAGTCTGGAAAGCAGACTGCCGGAAGGCGGATATTGGAATAGGTATAACTGGTGCCCGGCTCGCCAAACCATTGCTGTAGTCGCGGTATGGGAATTGTTTTACCGACGATTTTGATACTGTCTGCGCGCCAGTCAATTGTGTCTATAGCCTTGGATAGCAGGCTATCTGCAGCATGGGTTGATAACCAGTTGGGCCAGAATGTAATGGCACTGTCGCGCTGCTCTGTCAGCCGCACAGGGATAATTTGCTGGTCAAATAGATCCATTAGCAGCCTCTGCCGGAACCATAGATACGGGGTTCAATCTCCAGGTGAATAGCGAAACGCTGCCACACCGCATCGCCGATCTCAGCGGCCAGCGCCAACAGCTGCTCACCCGTCCCACCCGGCTTATCACGATGATTAACCAGCACCAATGGCTGGTGTTGATGCACACCCAGGGAACCGCGCCTGATACCTTTAAAGCCGCACTGGTCAATTAACCAGGCCGCGGGAATTTTGCTCTGCTGACCCGATAGTGAGTAGGCTGGCATCTCGGGGGAGTGCCTGCGCAATTCAGCAACCGCGGAATCTGCAATCACCGGGTTTTTAAAAAAACTGCCGGCATTGGGAATCATCGCCGGATCCGGTAGCTTTTGCTGGCGAATCTGGCAGACCAACTCACTCACGGCTTGCGGTGTTAAATTATTTTCCAGGCCCGCCTCTGCCACGGCAGCCTTAAGCGCCGGGTAGCTGGTATTAACTGCCGCAAGAGTGCTTAGGCGCAGGGTGATATCGACAATAATATACCGGTCGCGGGCGGCATTTTTAAACAGGCTATCCCGGTAGCCAAACTGACAGTCAGCCTTATTAAATTCACAGAGCTTAGCTGTGGCGATCTCCACGGCACGCAGGGAGACAAACAGGTCGGATAGCTCAATGCCATAGGCACCGATATTCTGGATCGGTGCAGCACCCATATTGCCGGGAATCAGCGACAGGTTTTCCATACCAAACCAGCCGCGTTGCAATGTGCTTAAAACCCCCTGATGCCAGTTCTCGCCGGCAGCAAAGGTCACCTCTACCGAATCACCATTGTGGGAATAACTGAAACCTTTGTTATTTAGGGCGATAACCAAGCCAGGAATATCTCCTGCCAGCACAAGATTGCTGCCCCCACCAAGTGGAGTCACCTGTAGCTGATGCTCTCGGGCATAGTCGAGAGCGGCAAGCAGCTGATCTTGATCAGCAACCGAACAGAAGTGCTCCGCATAGGCCGGCAAGGCCAGACTATTTAAAGGCTGCAGAGAGACATGCTGTTGGATAGCGGGACTCAAGCGTCATGAACCCCTAGCTGGTGGCTAGCCTGTATATGCTGTAACAGGCCATGGGAGGCCTCTTCGACCAGATTAAACACCAGTTCAAAGCCATCCTCACCGCCATAATAGGGATCGGGAACCTCGCTGTAAGCCTGCTGTTCAGTAAAATCCAGAAACAGACCCAGAAAACCATTGTAATTGGCCGGCTGCATAGCCTTAAGGTCGTTTAAATTGGATCTGTCCATAGCGATAATATAATCAAACTGCTCAAAATCATCACCAGTTACCAGCCTGGCACGTAACTGGCTGAGATCATAGCCCTTCGTAGCGGCCACCTGGGCAGTACGCTGATCTGGCGCGTGACCAATATGCCAGTCACCCGTCCCGGCTGAATCCACCGCAATAGTTTCAGCAAATCCGCTGTTGTCGACCATCCCCTGAAAAACACCATGCGCTGTAGGCGAACGGCAGATATTGCCAAGACAGACAAACAGAACCGATACTTTCCCCATAAAAAAACCCAAATAAACTTAAAGTAATTTATATATAAATCTTATAACTACCTGTTTAATATATACTATATTAAATCAATACAGGCCTGAAGATCTTCTTCTGTATCTATTCCTGCAGGCACATTGTCCAGCGCATCAGCCACATGAATTGACACCCCATGCCACATAAAACGCAGCTGCTCGAGCTTCTCAGCCTCTTCAATAGGCGCAACCGGCCAGCTAACGAAGCGATTTAACGCCGCTGTTCGGTAAGCATAAATACCGATATGACGGCGAAAATCAAATCCGGCGGGCACCTCTTCAGGTAACTCAACAGCCAGTTGGTTAAAGCTGTCGCGCGGCCAGGGAATTGGTGCCCGACTAAAATAAAGGCCCATACCCTGATGATTGGTAACCAGCTTGACCACATTGGGATTTAGCAGATCGGCAATCCTGTCGATGGGCTCAGCCAGTGTTGCCACACCGGCCTGAGGATTGGCCGCAAGATTGGCGGCTACCTGGTTAATCACTGAAGGCGGTATCAGCGGCTCGTCCCCCTGGACATTAACCACAATCTGCTGATCACCAAGTTTAAGAATTGAAGCCACTTCCTGGAGTCGGTCAGTCCCTGAGGGATGATCGGGATTGGTCATACAGACCTCAGCACCAAAAGCTCTTGCAGCAGTTTCGATTCTCGGGTCATCGGTGGCAATCACCACGCGGGTGGCAGCACTCTTGCCTGCCTGCTCCCAGACTCGCTGAATCATTGGCTTACCGGCAATATCCCGCAGTGGCTTGCCGGGCAGTCTGGTTGATGCATAACGTGCGGGGATAATAACTATAAATTCCATGCTGCTGCTTTTTAACCTCAGGATGCCTTGAGCATCTGCAAATAAGTAATGAGTTTATCAACCAAGGATGGTTCGATATCTGCGTCTATATCCAGAACCCAGATATTAGCACCTGCACCCTGCTCCGCTAAATACAAACCATTCAGTTTTATTGCATCTTTGGCAGTGATGATCACCGGCAAACTATCCGCAAAGCTCAGCTGCTCTAGGCCCAGTGTCTGATGATCATCATAGCTGTGCAGATCGACCGAGAGCCCCATTGCGCTGAGCGTATTGGCAAAGCGTCCGGGATTGCCAATGGCTGCGACAGCATGAACCTGCCTGGCAGCACCAGCCTGGGACTTTAGCCAATCTTCGATTGACTCCTGTCGGCCAGATTGGAGATGACGAAACTGAGTTGGCCGAATACTCATCGGTGCAAACGCCTCTCCTGGCAAAGCAAAATTACTCGCCGCCGCACCATTTACAACCAGCATATCGGCCTCGGCGAGACGCTGTGGACGCTCGCGAAGGGGCCCTGCGGGCAGTAGCCGACCATTCCCCAAGCCACGCTGACCATCGACAACAATCAGTTCAATATCGCGGTGCAGAGCATAGTGCTGCAAGCCATCGTCACTGAGCACCAGATCGCAATTATAATGGCCCAACAGGTAGTCTACTGCCGCAGCACGATTGGCATCGACAACCACTGGGCAGTCAGCCAATGTTGCAATTAGCAACGGCTCGTCACCGCTTTCAGTCACCGCTGTGTTTGAGTCTACGGGAAGCGGATATTGCACCGCAGAACCGGCATAACCGCGACTGACGACACCGGGTGAATAACCGCGCTGTCTTAGCGCCTTTACCAGAGCAATGATCAATGGGGTCTTGCCGCTACCGCCAACACTGATATTGCCGACAATTATGACCGGCGCGCTGAAGGCGCAGCCCTGGTGTTGACTCTGCAAGTAGCGACGTCTGAGCACGGAAAGCCCACAAAACAGCCAGGAAAAGGGAATCAGCAGCAGCAGCCAGCGGCTATTGCGCTCCCAGGCTCTGGTTAGGGCTTGCTCCAGAGACAAGGTCAGCCCGCCTCAAGCTCATTAAACTGATTGTGATAGAGCTGCGAATAACGCCCCGACTGACCGAGCAGCTGCTGATGGCTACCCTGCTCAACGATTCTGCCTTTTTCCATCACCAGAATACGGTCGGCTTTCTCAATGGTGCTCAGTCTGTGGGCGATAACAAAGGTCGTTCTCGACTTCATCAGCTCTTCAAGAGCCGCCTGAATATAGCGCTCGGAATCTGTATCCAGGGCCGACGTCGCCTCATCGAGAATTAGGATCGGGGCATTCTTTAACAGCGCACGGGCAATGGCGATACGCTGACGCTGACCGCCGGAGAGCATTACTCCATCATCGCCAATATGGGTCTGATAGCCATCGGCAAGCTGTTCTATAAAGGTATCCGCATGGGCGATAGCTGCGGCTGCTTTGACCTCAGCGAGACTGCGGTTAGAGAGTTCACCATAGGCGATATTGTTGAATATGCTGTCGTTGAACAGGGTGACATTCTGGCTCACCTGGGCAATATGGCTGCGCAGGTTTTGCAGGGTGAACTGATTGACATCTACCCCATCGAGCAAAATACTGCCGTCGCCATGGTTGTAAAACCGCGCGATCAGGCTGACCAGCGTGGTTTTACCACTGCCAGAGGAACCAACCAGGGCGATAGTTTCACCCGGCTTAACGGTAAAGTTAATATCCTGCAAAATCGCCGGGCCATCGGCTCTGTACTGAAAGTTAATATCGCGAAACTCAAAACTGCCCTGCACCGAATCCAGCTCAATAGCACCATTATCCGTCTCCGGCTCAGCATCGAGCACCTCAAAAATTGATTCCGCCGCAGCGATGCCCTTCTGGATATCACTGTTGACCTCTGTGAGCTGACGGATCGGCTTGATCAGCATGCCGGAAGCGACCAAAAAAGTAATAAAACTGCCGGTGCTCATGGTTTCAAGAATTGACGGACTGAGCATAAAGCCGGTAATAGCACCAAAGGCCAGGGACACCAATAACATCACCAGCGGATTACTAACACCCTCGGTCAGTGCCATCTTCATATTCTGGCGACGATTGCTGTGACTCGCCAGGCTCAGGCGTTCGCGCTCATTTTCGGTGGCGCCAAACATACGCACCTCTTGATAGCCGTTTACCACCTCCTGGGTCACATGGGTAACATCACCCATCGCCGACTGGATGCGTGTACTTATCAGACGAAAACGCCTGCTGACTATTGAGACCAACAGCGCAATCAGCGGCATCACGGCAATAAAGAACAGGGTCAGTTTCCAGTTCACGTAAAACAGGTAGCCGAGTAGTCCTATGACCAGACTACCCTGCTGAAGCAGCGTTTTTAGGGCTTTGGTACAGGCCTGTGTGACCTGCTGGACATTAAAGGTGACCACCGAGACCAGATGCCCCGACATTGAGCGATCAAAGAAACAAAATGGCAACTGCAGGTATTTCTCAAAAATATCCGTGCGCAGGGCGTGAACCAGGTAATTTGAGACATAGGCCAGGCCGTAACTGCCAATTAGGTAGCCGATGCCACGCAGCAAACTGATTGCCACCAGGAAAATAGGAATAACCAGCCATGAGCGATCCACCATTAGGTCACCCAAAAAGCTGTTCGCCAGCGCTGCCGTCATACCGGTAGTCGGCAGACTTGTCAGCGAAACATCTGTAGAAGAACTGGTTAAAGTACCCACTGTGTCCGTAATAAAACCGAGCAGATCGACAAAGGCGACCTCGGCAAATGAGTGCAATACCAACCCAAAGACGCTGATGACAAAGGCTAACCAGTATCGACGCACATATTTTAATAATCGCAGGTAAGTTGTTGCGCCGTCGGCGACGGTTTGGTTGGACATAATTTTATGGCTCTTATAGTGGCGCTTGTGTATTTCTTATCTTATTTTGGTGTTTGCAATGCCTCAGCGGCTTGCTGAGTGGCAATATTCAACTGTTTAAAACCCAGCCTGCCCGCAGCATCCATAGCGGATATAACCGCCTGATGCGTGGCTTGCGCATCAGCGGTAATCACCAGCGGCGTATCCGCATTGCCCTGGGAGGCATCCTTTAGTGCCGCCATAATGGTCCTGATATCACGATTTATCAAATTTTGTCCGTTGACGGCGTAACTGCCATCTTTGGATATGACCAACTCCAATGACCCAGGGCTGCTCTCGACAACCTCTCCATCCGCCTCCGGCAGCTCGATCAGCAGTCTCGACTCTTTAGTGAAGGTGGTGGTAACCATAAAGAAAATCAAGAGCAAAAATACCACATCGATTAGCGGTGTCAGATTGATGCCGTTATCCGCGCGGCGCCTGCGGTGAAATTTCACTGAGGCCTCGCGACAGACTGAACCGAATAGGACATTGATTTCGCCTTTATTAACCCTGCTCTCATTGACCTAGGCCTGCTTAAAGAGATCACTGTGCATCGCATCAACAAGCTTGGTCGCCTGCCCCTCCAGTTGGACTACAAGGGATTCCACGTGGCGTTCAAAATAGCGATTGGAGATCATCGCCGGTATGGCAATAGTCAGGCCTGCAGCCGTGGTAATCAGCGCCTGAGAGATACCTCCAGCGAGTTCAGACGCATTGCCGGTACCAAAAAGCATAATATCGGCAAACACCTGAATCATTCCCAGCACCGTGCCCAGCAGACCAATTAACGGCGCCATATTAGCTATGGTACTGAGAATCGAAAGAAAGCGTTCTAGCTCATGGACAACCTGCCCGGCAGCCTCTTCAATACTGTCCCGCATAATATCGCGTCCGTGGCCGGAATTACTGATCCCGGCAGCCAGGATATAGCCCAGCGGGGATGAATCGCGCAGATCTTTTAGCTGCTCACCTTGCAGCTCCCTGTTGCGCAACTGCTGCCAGACGCGGGCCAATAAGCCACTGGGAATAATGCGGTCAGCCTTGAGAGTGATAAAGCGCTCGATCGAGATCGCCACAACGACAATAGAGCAGAGCAACAGCGGCCACATCAACCAGCCACCGGAGAGGAAAATTTGATACACGCGGAATTCCAATCAGTCCATTAAATTCGCGCTTACCTTACCACAATCCGCGACTGGGAAAAATCTCAAAATCCCCTCTTAACAGCGCTATCGCCACCAGCGACGCTGCCTATGACGCGCCGCTTGAATACGTAACTCACCACTTGGCAACCAGCTAAAAACCATCGCCCCCTGCTCTGCTGTATTCCATAGCGTTGCGCCAGACTCTCGGTAGCGATCGACAACCGTTTTGTGCGGATGCCCAAAATGATGGCGGTAGCCAGCGGAAAAAACTACGTGCTGCGGCGCAAAGTATTCCACAAAGGCGCGGGTGGAGGAGGTTTTACTGCCATGATGTGGGGCAACCAGTAGGTTCAGTGGTGTTTTGTCCAACAGATCCAACTCCAATAAGGCCAGTTCAGCGCTGCGCTCAATATCGCCCGGCAAAAGAATATTACTATGCCGGCCAGTGCTATCGGTAAAACTTATCAGCAACACACAGGAGCTATTATTGCCCTGCTCAGGACGATTGTCGGCGACGAGAATCTGGAATTTTATAGTATCCCAGGTCCAACGCTGCTCAGTACTGCAGAGGCTCAACCGCGCACCTGAAACAACCTCTTGCGGATAGGCAACGGCGGGACCATGCAGCAGACGCTGACTCGGAAGCACCTCTTGCAGAGCTGGGAACCCAGCACTGTGATCAGCATCCTCATGACTGATAATTGTTGTATCTATACGCTCTCGGGCCTGTCGCCACAAATAGGGAGCGATAATGCCGCTGCCAGCACTAAACTGTTTGCTGTACTCAACAGCTGTATCGTAGACCAGCGTATGATTTTGCGTCTCAACCGTGACCGCGAGTCCCTGGCCGACATCCAAAACTGTTAGCCGCAGTGCAATATCCATATTCGGAAAAAGCACATAAATAGCCAGGGGCAGCGCGCCTATCCATCTGCCTTTTAGTCCCTTGGGCAGCAGAAACGACACACCAGCCAATATCACCGCAGCAAGTGATAATGGCGTCACCGGCACTGGCGATACCACAAACCCCAACTGTGCTGGAATCCTATCCAATAGCCACCAAAGTACTGCTATTGCATGATCGCTCCCACACCAGAGCATCTCAGCCAAGGCATCTGAAGGAATAAAAGCCCCCAGAAGTGACAGGGGTACAATAACCAGCGAAACCCAGGGAATAGCCACAAGATTAACCAGCGGAGCCAGCCAGGACACTTTGCCAACAAATAGCAGCAGCGGTACCAACATCGCCACCAGCAGCGCCAACTGCGCTGAAACTGTCCGCCACCACCAGCGGCTTGACGCTGAACCTTTCTCAGCAAAGCCCCATAATTTAAGGCCGTTTAATTTAAGGTCGTTTAATTTAAGATCCTTTAACTTAAGGCCCTTTGATTTAAGGTCCTTTAGCTTGAGGCCGTGTAATTTTACGCCAGGGCGATTTGTCTGCCAGGGTGCAAACCACCAGATCAACAAACCCACAGCGGTAAATGACAGCCAGAATCCGGCACTTAATACCGCCAGTGGCTGCGCCATTGCAATAAATAGCAAAGCCCATGACATACACAGTAAGGGCGCTATTTTTCGATAGCAGAGCCTGGCTACAACTACCACGGAAACGGCAATTAGAGCTCTTTGCGTGGGCAGAGAAAAACCGGCCAACAAGCTGTATAAAAATGCCGCCACCAAACCGCCCAATGGCGCAATCCCGGATAGAGTCTTAGCCGAATAGGTGCAGACCCCGATGCGGTAAAGGAATTGCCTGCAAAGAATAATCAGACGAACCAATCCAGCGCCAATCACTGTCCCCAACAATGCGATAAGCCCGATATGCAAGCCTGATATCACCAAAAGATGGACAATACCCATACGTGATAAATCCTGCCACCAATCGGTCAGGCGTTGTTTATCACCAATAGTCAACGCCAGGATAACCGCTCTGCCACGAGGGGATAACTCTGCGCGATCAATACGCTCACGCAGCTTGGTCCGCAACGCTGACGCCAGGATAGCCGGTGCCGAGCGAACTGAATCGAGACCAAAGGCAGGCTTACTGCTGAGCTTATTGGCTGGATGGGAACTGCGCACATACCCTGTAGCACCAAAGCCCTGTTGATAAAGCCATAGCTGGTAATCAAAGGCTTGCGGATTAACAAAGCCACGGGGCTGCCGCAACCGCGCCACAAACTGCCAGCGCTGCCCCGGCAGCAGCTCTCTATTTCCATACCAACTGATTAATATTTTTTTAACCCCTAGGGGTTGGCTGGAACTGGGACTCGAGTTAGGTTTAGGTAGGAGCCTGGCTGAATCAACAACAAAAGCAAAGCGACTGCGTTTGGCGTTGCTGTCGACCAACCCGACAATAGTCCCAGTGACTACAAAATCATGGCCATCAAGGGCTGTGGGAAGACTACGCTCAATCAGCAGATGCCCGCATAACACACCCCAGCTGATACCGATCAACAGACAGAGTAAATGCCTGAACTTGGCAGCGACACACAGCGGCAAGGCACAACAGATCACCACCAGCATAGAGCCAGCACTTGGCAGCAGAGGCCACCAGGCAACGGAAAAAATACCAACGGCGAGTATTATTAAATACGACATCCAGGATCCCTGTTTGCACATGCCCATTGGGCTGTTACAGTTCGCGGACAGATATCGCCACTTTATTGTTGAAACAGAGACAAAGCGTTTAACTATGACTCACTAATAAGATGTCATCACTAGAGAGCTGGACAATAAACATAATGAAGCATCTGCAGATTATCTATCATTCACAGTCCGGTAACGCCGCCCAGCTTGCCGGGGCAGTGCTGAGCGGCTGCCAAACAGAAGCACAGGTTGAGACAAGAATCTGCAAAGCATTTGATGCAAATCTTGAAGATCTTCTTTGGGCCGATGGCCTGCTCTTCGGCACAGCGGAAAACTTTGGCACCATGAGTGGCGCTCTAAAAGATTTTTTTGACCGCACCTACTATCCGGCCGAACCCTATAAGCTCAACCTGCCCTACGCGCTGTTTATCAGTGCCGGCAACGATGGCACTGGCGCTGTTCGCGAAATTGAGCGAATTGCCTGTGGCTATCCATTGAAAAAAATAGCACCACCGCTGATTGCAAAAGGCGCGGTTAGCCGTGATCATCTCAAACAAGCGCAAGAACTCGGACAGTCCATGGCCAGCGGCCTGGCAATGGGAATTTTTTAACCATGAGCAAAGCACTAGTACTGACTGGCGGCGGCGCCAGAGCAGCCTACCAGGTTGGGGTTTTAAAAGGGATTGCGAGCATTTTGCCAAGAGCCGTCTACAACCCCTTTCCAATTATCTGCGGCACCTCCGCCGGGGCTATAAACGCCCTATCAATTGCCGGAAGAGCGGGTCCATTTCGCCTGCGTACCAAAAAACTTGAAAGGATCTGGGAAGATTTAACACCTGCTGATGTCTACCGAACCGATGCGACTGGTGTCATCAAAAACACCTTTCATCTTATGGCCTCATTTGTTCACAGTGGCTACGGCATCGGGCGTCCTATCTCGCTGTTGGACAATAGTCCCCTGCGCCAGATGATGGAGGACTATGTAAAATTTGACTACCTGGATACAGCTATAGAAAACGGTGAACTTCAGGCGATCGCGGTCACCGCGATGAGCTATGCCTCCGGCAAGTCGGTCACTTTTTTTCAGGGCCAGGAGCAGATTTCCGCGTGGAATCGCTCACGGCGGCGCGGCGAAAAAATCCCCATCAGCATTGATCACCTGATGGCTTCAACAGCAATTCCCGGACTTTTCCCGGCGGTGCAGATTGGCAGAGACTATTTTGGTGATGGCGCGGTACGACAGCTAAAACCCATTAGCCCGGCCCTGCATATGGGCGCCAATAAATTGCTGATTATCGGCGTCAGTGATAACCCTACCCATAGCCAGCGATCAACGGAGATGCAGCATTCCCCCTCCACAGCACAAATCGTCGGGCATATGTTTAACAGCGCCTTTATCGATGCGGTAGAGAGCGACTTGGAAACCCTGCAGAGCGTCAATCGTCTGGCCAGCGCACTGCCACAGTCGCTGCGTGAAAAAAACAACATTACCGACCTCAATCCGGTCGATGTGCTGTCTATTTCCCCCAGCGAGTCCATCGACAAAATTGCCCAAAAGTATCTCCATGAACTACCCACATCGCTGCGGTTATTTTTGCGTCTTACCGGTGCCACGGCTCGTGGCGGCGGCTCAAGCGCTGCCAGCTATCTACTCTTTGAACCGGGTTTTTGTCGCGAACTTATCGCCATGGGAACAGCCGATGCACTGGCAAAAGAGGATGCTATAAGGCAATTTTTTGCTCATTGAGCAAGCATAAAAAACGGACCCTGGCGGGTCCGTTAGTTCTCCCCATCTTGTTACCGTGAATAACAAGAAAGCAATTTTCATATGTTTGTATAACGATCAACGCCAGAAAGCCCTCAATCGACGAACAGTCTCCTGGCTTTTATAGGCCTTGCCTGATAAAAAATAATCACAAAAAAAAGCGCAAAACCGAAGTTTTGCGCTTTTAATTTGGAGCGGGAAACGAGGTTCGAACTCGCGACCCCAACCTTGGCAAGGTTGTGCTCTACCACTGAGCTATTCCCGCAAACACTTATCCATAAGTGCTGTATAAAAATGGCGTCCCGTAGGGGAGTCGAACCCCTGTTACCGCCGTGAAAGGGCGGTGTCCTAGGCCTCTAGACGAACGGGACGTGATTGGCTAGGAGGCGCGCATAATAAGTAGCTGACCGGACACTGTCAAGCCTCAGGGAGCTTATTTTTAGGACTATTGAATATTTCTTAATTCCTGCTCGAGCACTGCGTCCAACTCGGTCAAAAAACGGCGAATACGCTTGGCATTAGTTCCCAGGTCTGTTATGCCGACACGGGACATAGAGCGTACATCAATCGCGCTGCCACCATTATCCAAAGGTGTTATGCGAACGGCGATATCATCGACAAATCCAAACAGCGGGGTCTTGGCCACCGCTTCATAGCGGTATGCAGCCAAGTCTTTCGCTATAAATTCCCAGCCCATCAAACTGCCTACAAAAACCGCCTTTTGATAAACTCGTCGTGGCGGAAGTGGCACTATCATCGTCGCGATATCCGGGTAAGCAAGGCGCTGTTTTGCACTGACCTCCCCCCCGGGATAAACCAGTGAGTTTACCCGATATCCGTCATCGGCTTTGATGAATACAAACATCGGTGGATTATCAACATCGGTGGTGATGTCGTGGATCATAGTGGCGCTCAATCCACCGCTGGAAAGGTTACTCACTGTAAGCAAAGGTATCAGGGCACAGGCCAAAACTAACAGTAACGATTCAAGGGGAAATTTTTCTTTTCTAAATATGCTAGCGGCTAACCTGTATATTCCAACCACTAAAACCAAACTACAAATGAGTAGTGCTATGGCGAAGACAAGAAGCGAGAGACGAAAATGAATAAAACCAAAGCGATAGCCCAGCGTGGCAATGACGGCCGCTAAAAATGCACTGGGCCCCAGCCAATTTATTATTTTCATTAAAACTCCCCTACCCAGAATTGTTTAGCTACAATAAGTGGTCTTACGCCACCCTTGAAGAATGATAAAAATGACTGATTTACAAAAGTCTCAAAAATTAGCCAATGTCTGCTATGACATTCGCGGACCAGTTCTCGACCATGCTAACTTGCTTGAGGAAGAAGGCCAACGAATTATTAAATTAAATATTGGCAATCCAGGCGCCTTCGGCCTCGATGCGCCCGACGAAATCATGCACGACGTGATTCACAATATTCGTAATGCCCAGGGTTACTGTCACTCCAAGGGCCTTTTTGCGGCGCGTAAATCAGTCATGCAGCGCGCACAGACTCAGGGTATAGAAAACGTTGTTGTCGATGACGTGATTATGGGCAACGGTGTCAGTGAACTTATTGTTATGTCGATGCAGGCACTGCTCAATGACGGTGATGAAATTCTTATCCCCTCCCCTGACTACCCATTGTGGACTGCTGCAGTCTCTATGGCCGGTGGCACACCGCAACATTATCTGTGCGATGAAGCCGACGACTGGCAGCCGGACATTGCCGATATCGAAAGTAAAATCACGCCGAAAACCAAGGGTATTGTGGTTATCAACCCAAACAATCCCACGGGTGCTGTTTACAGTGAAGATAATCTTAAGCAGATCGTTGCTCTGGCAGAAAAACACAACCTGGTGGTGTTTGCCGATGAGATTTATGACCGCATTCTCTACGATAAAGCCCTGCATGTGCCGCTGGCCAGCCTGGTCACAAATGTTCTCTGCCTGACCTTCAACGGTCTGTCAAAAACCTATCGACTGGCTGGCTTTCGCTCTGGCTGGGTGGTTATCTCCGGCGCTAAAGAGCGTGCTGCGAGCTATATCGAAGGGCTGGAAATGCTCGCCTCAATGCGCCTCTGCGCCAATGTGCCGGCAATGCTTGCGGTGCAGACTGCACTGGGCGGCTACCAGAGCATTGAGGATCTGATTATTCCCGGCGGCAGGCTTTTAGAACAGAGAGATCTAGCCTATAACATGATCACTCAGATACCCGGTGTCAGCTGTGTAAAACCAAAATCTGCCATGTACCTATTTCCAAAACTGGATCCTGAGGTATACCCAATTCTCGACGATGAAAATTTTGTTCTGGAGCTGCTCAAGCAGGAACGCGTTTTACTCGTCCAGGGAAGCGCCTTTAACACTGCCGACAAACAGCACTTCCGCATTGTCTTTCTGCCGGACAAGGATCAGCTTCGCTGTGCAATCGAACGGCTGGCAGCCTTTCTTGAGCGCTTGCGCTAACCATTTATAGCGGGGATTAGAATTTTGAGTAACGATCATCAGCGGGAAAAAGATGCCGGCAAAGAGCATCCGGCATCGACAACCCCGAACCCTTCAGGCAACACCTCTGCCGATCTCCATGGCGCGGCTATTATTGACAGCGAGGGCCGTGAAGTCCCGATTACCGAGTCGATGATCGTCGAGGCATTCGATAAAATTGAGCAATCAGGCAAAGCCCAATAGTTGCGCTTTAACTCTGAGTGATTCGGGCACTTCGGCGCAGTAGTGTGAGAATTCACGGCGCTGAGGATAATCTTTGCGCAACCTGTCAAACGCCTCGGCTACCAGGCCAGAATGCCCAGCGGCACATAAATTTGCCATAGCCTCGCGCAGACGTCTGTCATCATCGGCAACATTGTAGGTCGCGAGAATAACCTGCGAGAGACTTTCGCCCTGTGCCGTCTCACGGGGCGTTTCAGCAGTCCTTTTCTCATCAGGTGCTGAGTTATCGCGCCACTTGGCAAAGTCCTCCATCAGCATCTCTGTCCCCCTGATTTTGCCCTCGCGGCTGTAACCGGCTATATGCGGCGTAGCCAGATGCACCAGTTTCAGTAGCTGAACATCGATATTCGGCTCCGGCTCCCAAACATCTAGGGCAACTGTTATTGGTGAACCGCTTTCAAGAAGCTCAAGAAGCGCCCTGTTGTCGATAACTGCGCCACGGCCGGCGTTAATTAACAATGTATCCTCAGAGAGACTGGCCAGAACTTCGGCATTAAACAGGTGTTGCGTGGGAAATGCGCCATCCGTGGTCAATGGGGTATGCACACAGATAATATCTGCTGAGAGTACTGACTGAAAATCGACCAGATCGGGAATCTGCTCAACACTGAGAAATGGATCGTAGACACGACAGATTACACCCAGGCTTTTCAGTGTCTGATAGACCCTGCCACCGACATTACCGCAGCCAACAATACCCACTGTACAGTCCTGCCAATTTGGCCGAAGGGTACTTAACACCGAGAGATCGTATTGCACTACTGCCTTGGCATTGCAACCTGGCGCATGGGCGAAACGAATTCCCTGTTCTCTGAGATAGGCCTGGTCAACATGATCCGTGCCAATAGTCGCAGAGCCGACATAGGACACCGATGAACCCTGCAGTAACGCTCTATCCACAGGGGTCACCGAGCGCACCAATAGCACATCGGCATCGGCAATATCGGCGGCACAGATCTGACGTCCAGGGAGGTACTTAATAGTCCCCAAATGGCCAAAAAACTCTTCAACCATCAACATATTTTGATCAGCTACAATTTTCAGGATGCAATCCCCGTTATCACTTAGTTAATCCCGTCTACCCAACAATCCTTACCTGCCGAGACCTTAACTGTTTGGCGCGTTCATTAAACCTGCTGCCAAAACCCATCTCCTCACAAAACAGTTCAAAGCCATCCCTGTGGATACCCTGCCAGCTTATCTGCGATAGGTCTGGTGCCTCATCAATATCGGCGACGATAGTGGCCAACTGCCGTGACAGCAAGAGCTGCTCACGGCAGTTATCCAGCTTGTCGGCCAATTTTGCCGCACCGCGTATAGGCAGGTCCTGAAGCTGATCGAGATGCTCCAGTATGCTCTGGATATCTGCGTAGTGCATCAGCAGCTGTTTGGCGGTTTTGGTACCGACTCCAGGTACACCGGCAATATTATCACTGCTATCCCCGGTCAGGGCGAGAAAATCTGCCATCTGTTGGCAACCCAACTCAAGATCTTTCTCCATCTGGCGCTGCGTCTTGGGTGGCGCCTTGCCGAAATCCCAGTACAGATCACCTGCTTCAATAATCTGGGCAAGATCCTTGTCCCTGCTTACAACCACAGGCTGGACATCTTCCTGGCGCACTCTGCGGGCTACGGCGGCAATTAAATCATCCGCCTCATAGGTATTTGAAGCCATCTCGGCAATTCCCAGCACCCGGCAGAGCTGGCGACAGGCATTTAACTGAAACGCCAATGCTGCGTCGGGAAGTTCACGATTGGCCTTGTAGTCAGAACAGAGCTGATGGCGAAACCCGCTGCCAAGACTTTCATCAAAGGCACAGAACAGGTGCTGAGGGTTTTTGTTGCGCAGCAAATCGAGCAAAAACCCGGTGAAGCCATAAACCGCATTGGTGGCGTAACCCGAATCCAGGGCCTGCCAATTATCTGGCAGCGAAAAATAGCTGCGGAAAATATAAATGGACGAATCGATTAAATAAGCTTGCATAAAGTTATCTCCGCAATCCTGCGTATTATTTGTTAGTCCCTAGAAGTAATTTTGCTAAATTAAGCGAGCTTAGTCACCTGATAATGCTCCCGACTACGAATGTTTTGCTGCCCAAAATGCGCTGCCAGCGCATCGAGAAACAGTGCACCTCGGCGAGGCATAGGGCTATCACACCAGCACTGGGCCTGGCGGGCAACTGCCTGAACAAACGTCTTGCTGGTCCCCAGGTTGGCGGCCAGGTTATCGGCACTGAGACAAAACCTCTGCCCACAGGCCCGAGAAAACATCCACTCGAGGGCCTGGGGTTTTGTCTCCGCCTGTTCAAATATCCGCTGCTCTTCAAAGCTGCGGCCATCCGGGTTGTACCAATAGCCAAAATCCACCTGCAGACGCCGCTCGGCACCCGCTATACACCAGTGCGCTACCTCATGCAGAGCACTGGAGCAATAATCTTCACGAAAACAAAGTCGATGATAACTGCAGGTGTCGGCAAGACTAGCATCGGCCATTACTTCCACAGCCGAATGACCTGCTGGTATATAGACAGGTTCGGCAATACCACCGATAAGGCGGGTATTTAACTCAGCGGCGAAAAGATCATCAAATACCGCTATAAGCTTTTCTAAACGCTGTTCAGGTGCTATTACTTTATTCATAGTCTTATAATTTATACCACCGGGAGGCATAGCTTTAAATACTCTCTAAAGCGCGATTATATAGACGTTTTTGTTATAGGGCACAAAGTGTTGTGCTTTTAAATATTCTGGGGTACCTTATGTAGTGTAGTCTGTTAATCCATCGAAAAGCAGCGCTACTAGGGTTTCCTTCCAACCCCGATAGGAGATGCAACCTATGTCCACATCGATAACCAAATCAGAGAATGCCCATTCTCACGACAATGTAATTGATATCTTTACTCGCAAACCTCTCTCCGAAAATTTCAATAACAAACTTGTTCGTATCGCTCCTGAACTGGATGGCCTTGAGATGCTCTACTGCAACTCAGAGAATCAGGATAAATTATTTTCAATCAAGATCCTTGCCTGGGGACTGCGCGCAAGTGGTGAAGTTGTCGGCCTGGTGCCCTGGCTTGACCAGCTGGTTGCCTGCGATGAGATCAACGATCCGTTAAATGGTCAGTGGCAGGGCTATTACGACGAGGGCGTTGATGAACTTTTTTTCAATGCTCCCCTGCACAAAATTGTTGAACTTGAAACCGCTGCGGACTACTACGAATATCAATGCGACTCGGGGCTGGAAATTATTCAGGAAATACCCGACACCATCGGTACTCATGCGGTCCTTTCCGCAGACAAATTTCACAGCATCACCCTCAAGGAAGTGGTTAGCTGGAGGCTGCTCCAAAACGGTAGCGTCTGCGGCATGCTGATAGACGACAGTAAAATCCACAGCACGCCCGTTCTGCCCGGGGATGACTGCCTTTTTGAAGCGGACAAAAGCGCCGATTTTCGCTACTACTTTCAGCACCATATCGCCAACAAGCTAAAGTCAAAAGATCCCGAGGCGCTGGCGGCTATTTCTCTGTTAGTCGAGAGCTAAAACTCAACCGCACCAAATCGCCAACTGGCAGGCGAAAAAAAACCGCGTAATTTAAAATAGTTACGCGGTTTTTTTATGCGCTGAAGATACGCTACTCAGGTTGCCCATAGGACATCAGCCGCTCAAAGCGCCTCTCCAGGAGCTCATCAATAGGCACAGCCGAAAGCGCCGTTAACTGGCTGCTTAAGCTATCCTTTAATGTCTTGCACATGGTCTCAATATCACGATGAGCACCACCCATGGGCTCGGGGATAGTCTGGTCGACTATGCCCAGCCTCTCAAGGTTGTCGGATGTGACACCCATGGCCTCGGCAGCCAGGGAGGCTTTTTCACTGGTCTTCCAAATAATATTGGCACAGCCTTCAGGTGAAATTACAAAATAGGTGCTGTACTGCAGCATATTTAGTCGATCACCAACACCGATCGCCAGTGCACCACCGGAGCTACCCTCGCCGATCACGGTGCAGATAATTGGGGTTTTAAGACGTGACATCACCGCCAGGTTGCGGGCGATAGCCTCGGAAATATTGCGCTCTTCGGAGTCAATACCGGGATAGGCTCCCGGGGTGTCGATAAGGGTGATTACCGGAAGTTTAAAGCGCTCGGCTGTCTCCATTAGGCGCAGGGCTTTGCGATAACCCTCGGGCTTTGGCATACCAAAATTACGCATTACCTTGTCGTTGACGCCGCGACCCTTCTCTTCGCCGATGACCATCACCGGTTTGCCATTCAAGCGTGCCACACCGCCAACAATGGCGTTGTCATCACCAAAATGGCGATCACCGTGCATCTCTTCAAAGTCGGTAAAAATTCGCTGAATATAGTCGAGAGCATAGGGGCGCTGGGGATGACGGGCAACCTGCACCACCTGCCATGGAGTTAACTTGGCATAGATGCCCTCAGTTAACTTCTGGGACTTATCACGCAGCTTGGTGACTTCGTCGGCGATATTTAGATCGTTGTCATTGCCGACCAGCTGTAGTTCTTCAATCTTTGCTTCAAGCTCGGCTATCGGCTGTTCGAAAGAGAGATAGTTCAAATTCATGGGTATAGAGATCTCATAGGTTGCCAAAATGGGGGCTGGGCGCATTCTACCACTTATAAAAATCTACGCTAGACATCCGTGCTTGCAATCTTCGCTTTTCAGCTGTTTAAACTGTGTTAATCATAGATCAATTTGACGCTGTGCTTGCCAAACTCCTCACGCAGGCGAACAATCAGCTCGTCCTTGGGCTGGACACGCCACTGGCTGCCCAGCTTGAGTAGTCCCCGGGCACTGGGGACGGAGTAATTGATCTCGAGACGGCAGTTACCGTCCAAATAGGGGTTGATGCTATTGTGCAGACGCTCAACCCACTCCGCGTTTTCTGAATTGCCCTCTAGCCTTAATTCAAGATTAGTGATCTTGCTGCAGCGAGCCTCATAGATAGACTGAATGGAGTCGGCAAGCATTTTTAGGCCGCCGGTAAAGCTATCCTCTGAGACACTGCCCTGGACGACCAGCAGAGCATCTTTTACCAGAACCTCGCGATAGGCATTGTACTTCTCGGCAAATACAGAGACTTCCAGACGACCACTCTTATCGTCAAGGGTCAGAAATGCAATATTGTCACCGCGCTTGTTTTTCATAATGCGCATACCCACCACCATACCGGACACCGTGGTGGTATTTTTACCAGGGCGCAGCGCCGAGATACGGTTGGGGTGCATCTGCGACAGCTCAGTCTCATACTCATCTATGGGGTGGCCGGTGAGATATAGACCCAGAGTATCGCGCTCACCGTTTAATCGCTCTTTGTGAGAGAGGGTTCTGGCTGCACTGTAGCTGTTGTAATTGATATCGGCAGCGCTCTCGACAACCGACTCGCCAAACAGGTCACCCATACCACTGCTGGTATTGCGCGCGTGCTGCTCGGCCAGTTTGACCGCCTCCTCCATCGCCGCCAGCATCACCGCGCGGCGATAGCCTATTTCACCCTCAGGGCCAATCTCGTCAAAGGCACCACTGCGAATCAGTGCCTCCAGTGCGCGTTTGTTTACCTTGCGGCCATCGACACGGGCACAGAAATCAAAGATATCCTTAAATCGGCCATCCGCATTGCGCGCGGCAAGTATATTTTCTACCGGACCTTCACCCAAACCTTTAATCGCACCCAGGCCATAGATAACGTTGCCTTGACCATCAACACTAAACTGGAACTGGCCGCGATTGACATCGGGCGGTAAAAGCTCGAGACCCATCTCGCGACACTCATCGATAAAGGTCACTACTTTGTCGGTTTTGTCCATATCCGAGGATATGGTGGCCGCCATAAACTCGGCCGGATAATGACATTTCAGCCAGCCGGTTTGGTAGGCGACCAGCGCATAGGCAGCCGAGTGGGACTTATTAAACCCATAGCCGGCAAACTTTTCCATCAGGTCGAAGATATTGGACGCCAGATCTTTATCAAAGCCCTTTTCAAGAGCACCTTTCAGAAACAGATCTCGCTGCTTAGCCATCTCATCAGCTTTTTTCTTACCCATCGCACGACGCAGCAAATCCGCCCCACCCAGCGTATAGCCACCCATCTCCTGGGCGATCTGCATCACCTGCTCCTGATAGAGAATAATCCCATAGGTGGGTTCAAGGGCGGGTTTTAGACAGTCGTGCTGGTACTGTGAATGAGGATAGCTGACCTCGGCATTGCCCTTTTTGCGGTTGATAAAATCATCGACCATACCGGACTGTAGGGGCCCGGGACGAAACAGTGCAACCAGTGCAACAATATCCTCAAAACGGTCCGGGCCAAGCTTGCGAATCAGTTCTTTCATGCCCCGCGATTCAAGCTGGAAAACCGCTGTGGTCTCGCCGCGCTGCATTAGCTCATAGGTGGCCTTGTCGTCGAGGGGAATCTTGTCGATATCCAGAGCATCTTCTCCGGCGGCACTGCGGTCGGCGTTGATCATTCGCACTGCCCAGTCGATGATGGTCAGTGTGCGCAGCCCGAGAAAGTCGAACTTAACCAGCCCTGCGTCTTCGACATCGTTTTTGTCAAACTGGGTGACCACCCCTGCCCCGGCCTCATCACAGTAGACCGGTGAAAAGTCAGTGATCTCCGTGGGAGCAATAACCACACCACCGGCATGCTTGCCACAGTTGCGCGACACACCCTCGAGCTTCAGGGCCATATCCCAGATCTCAGCGGCTTCGTCATCCTGGGCGAGAAATTCCTTGAGATTTTCCTCCTGCTCAACAGCTTTTTCCAACGTCATACCCACTTCAAAGGGGATCAGTTTGGAGAGTTTATCGGCAAGACCATAGGATTTACCCTGCACCCGGGCGACGTCGCGCACCACCGCCTTAGCGGCCATAGTTCCAAAGGTGACAATCTGCGATACCGCATCGCGACCGTACTGTTCGGCGACATAGGCAATAACCCGATCGCGGCCCTCCATACAGAAGTCAATATCAAAATCCGGCATCGAAACCCGTTCGGGATTGAGGAATCGCTCAAAGAGAAGATCGTATTCGAGGGGGTCCAGATCGGTAATTTTCAGCGCGTAGGCAACCAGGGAGCCGGCACCGGAACCGCGCCCGGGACCAACCGGAATATGGTTATCTTTTGCCCAGCGAATAAAGTCCATCACAATCAGGAAATAGCCGGGAAATCCCATCTGGATAATAATTTTCAGCTCAAAGTCGAGCCGCTCGGCATAGCGCTTTTGCTCGTCCGGGAAATTGGCCGCCGAAGAATCATAGAGAACCTCAAGCCGCTCCTGCAGCCCCTTTTGTGATTCGAGAGTAAAAAATTCATCCATGGTCATCCCTTCAGGGATCGGGTAGTCCGGCAAAAAATACTCACCCAGACGGATATCCAGCGTGCAGCGTCGGGCGATTTCGACACTGTTTTGCAGGGCTTCAGGTATATCAGCAAACAGCTCACACATCTCCTCGGCACTGCGCAGATACTGCTGTTCTGAATAGCGGCGCTCACGGCGTGGGTCGTCTAAGGCGCGGCCCTCGTGAATACACACCCGTGCCTCATGGGCCTCAAATTCATCGGAAGAGATAAAGCGCACATCATTGGTCGCCACCACCGGACACTGTTTTTCCGCCGCGAGTTCTACAGCCGCATGCAGATAATCCTCCTCTTCTGCTCGCCCGGTACGCTGTAACTCAAGGTAAAAGCGGTCGCCAAACAGCGCTGTATACTCTTCCAGCGCCGCCGCCGCATCTGCAGTGCGGCCAGAAACCAACGCCACACCAACTTCTCCAGCGCGACCGCCAGAGAGCGCAATCAGCCCCTGACTAAATTCGCCCAGCCAGGATTTCCTGATATAGGGAATCCCCTGGCGCTGGCCCTGTTGGTAGGCCTTGGATATCAGTTTGGTGAGGTTTGCGTAGCCGACCTGATCTTTAACCAGCAGTACCAATTGCGTTGGGCTACCCTCGCCACTCTCATCGAGAACCAACAGATCAGCGCCGACAATCGGTTTAATACCAGCGGCCTGAGTGGCTTTATAGAACTTAACCGCAGCAAAGAAGTTATTAAAGTCAGTCAGAGCCACGGCCGGCATGCCCAGTTCCGCGACCTTTTTTGCCAACGGCTTTATTCTTACCAGCCCATCGACAAGGGAGTATTCGGAGTGCAGCCTGAGATGAACAAAGGCTGCTGGAGAGGACGATGCCGCAGATGACGACGCAGATGGAGTAGTTATTGGAATTACCCTTTACTTGTTACGTTGCTTAAAAGATGCGTGGCATCAACTCCGTAATGTACAAAACTATCGGCCATAAGATCAAAAACAGAGCCCTTAAAATCAGCCACAGTCACATCAGAGACAGACAGCGGTTCGATACGCTCACCCCATTGAATAATACCCGCACCACAGGTGAGGCCGGCACCAAAGGTGGCAGTAAGAATTTTCATACCGGGTTTAATTCGTCCCGCCTCAAGAGCATCACAGAGCGCCAGCGGAATCGAGGCAGCTGAGGTATTGGCGTACTCATCAATGGCAACAACAACTTTGTCCATGGGAAAATCCAGACGCTTTGCCAGGGTCTGAATAATACGAATATTGGCCTGGTGAGGAATAAACAAATCGATATCTTCAGCACAGAGACTGTGTTTTTCGAGCACATCGGCAATCGCCTCGGACATTCCCT
>ERZ1048068.621-NODE-621-length-31076-cov-11.810806_pt1 | contig 31076 bp, 25 predicted proteins | sample MGYA00383098_ERZ1048068 | MGnify/ENA primary metagenome ERZ1048068 (study PRJEB29581, sample SAMEA5548368) | metagenome | biome: marine; feature: coastal; material: water | depth 1 m | study: Short-term variability in the microbial, nano- and picoplankton... | reverse complement strand
TAGCCAAGACTCTGCAGGTTTTCCTGTAGGAAGTCTGGTAATCCCAACGCATTGAAGCGGCTGGGCTGTGAATCTGGGGTGCTCATGGCGGGTAGTCCTCTCAGGGGATGCACACCCTACGCGCCACGGCATGGCTCGACAACCTAATTAACAGCGCATTTTTCCGTGTTTTTAGAGTGATCTTTTGGCGTTTTCAGGGGGTTAGAAGCCCTCTTTGGCAGGCATTCGCTCCGAAATTTTACCTGTTGGACTTATTTTGAGACTGGGTAGGATTGCCCCGCAAATACGGTCCCGATCACCTTAATGTCTCTCAATTTCTCATCAGGCACTGTCATTGGATCCTCGTCGAGCACCGTGAAATCAGCGATTTTTCCGGCACGGATTGAGCCCAAATCGTCCTCCATCCCTAAAATCCAGGCCGCATCAATAGTGACGCCGCGCAAGGCCTGAGCTCTTGAGAGTGCCTCACTGGCAATCCCCGGTGTGCCACCGATGGTTTCCCTGGCGCTTGCGGCCCAGATGAGCGTTAGCGGCGATAGGGGCGCCATAGGGCTGTCAGAGTGCAGGCCCGTGGGGATTCCTGCCCGCTCTAAACTTCCCAGCCTGACCATTTGCCCGGCCCGATCTTTGCCTAGCCAGTTCTCTGCGTACAACTCCGACAAAATGTAGTGGTAATAGGGGTTCGCAGAAACCAGCGCTCCCAGGGTCTTAAGCTGCCGCGTTTGGTCTTCGGTGCTGTAGGCAAAATGTTCGAGGGTCATGCGGTGGTCAGAGCGCGGCGATTCTCTCAGCAGGGTTTCCAATAAATCAATAAACCAGCCCGCCGCCGCATCGCCATTGGCATGGGCGTGTAATTGAAACCCGGCGTCCCAAAAGGTCCGGGCATAGTCGTGGGTGATCTTTCTAGGCGCCATCCAAACGCCTTCATGGCCATCGAGGTAGCCCGGCGCTCCGAACTGACTTAGACCGCTGAAGATGGCGCCGTCCAGCATGAGTTTGAAATGATTGCCGACCGTGACTCGACCAGAACTGCTCGCTTGCCAGCTTTTTACCTCGGCCAGTGCGGCTTCCGGCGGCACTTGCCGCGCCATGAAGTCTAGGATGATTGGAGTCAGGATGATGCGCGAGGGTACCGGATAGGCTTCAGCGACGGCGCGTATACCGTTTATTTCGCGTATGGGATCGCCGAAAACACCGGTCCCCATATCTAGCGCGGTGGTGACACCGCTTTGATGCATCATTTCGAGAAAATTTTGCATGCCCTTACTAAAGCGAGCGGGTTCGAAGAGAAAGCTTAATTTACCGACCACAGCTTTTAGGCCGCCTTCATAGAAGTGTCCTTTGTCCCAGTTGGCTTCAGGTGTTAACGCCGCATCCTCTGGAGTGACCCCCAGCATGTCCCAGGCCGCATCGTTACCAATAATTTCATGAAACGACCGGTGCCAAATCATCACGGGTTGGTCACCAAACCACGTATTTAAATCATCGCGCCAAACCTCGCCGTGCCACAGGGGGTGATAGCCCCAGGCGATAAAAGGTGTGCTGGGATCGTTATGCTGAGCAGCCAGTGCTTGGAGTCGATTTTTGTAAGCTTTTGGTGTGGTTGCGCCCGGGAACTCTCCCGTTGGCAGCGTCCAGTCATCAGGCGCTAAAAAGGGGAACTGCGTCAGAATGGCGGGTAAGGTCGGGTGTACATGGGGGTCAATGAATCCGGGGACGAGTATGCGACCTTCAAACCGACGGTCAATTTTCCCGCCGCGGATACGCAGGACGGGCTCCATGTCGTCGAGGGTGCCTACCGCCACAATGCGCCCGTCTTGCACGGCGACTGCAGTGGCCTCAGGCAATGCGGGCTCCATGGTGCGTATTAACGCCGCGGTGTAAATCGTGACTTCGGCTTGTGCTGTGGTGAGCCAAAAACCGAGGATCAAACATAGCACTGTGCGCGATAAGGCTTTCATAGTGTTCTCAAACCTGTAACAAGTGTTGAGAGTCTCCCTCAGCGAATGGTTTTAATCCAGTCGCCAATGCGGGGTTCGCCCACGGGGTAATAGCCGTTAATCAGTCGCAGCTGATCCTCGGCATCAGGGACGCGGGCGCCGGATGCGAGGCTTTTGAGCGTGGCACCCCGGGGCACCTGAACATAGTGCAGCGTGCGGCTGGGGCCCTTTGCTTTCTCTTTGGGCACTAAGGGTCGAAAGCTCTCAATAACGACCAAGGCATCCGCGTCATTGCCTGTACCCTCAAAAAGAAAGCGGTACTTGTGATCGAGCACGGCTAAACGCTTCGCACTTGCTCCGGCTGTTGCTATTGCGGTGCCGCCCTTGAGGCCAAATTGCTCAAGCTCACGTTGATCGCTTAACGCTCCAGATGCTGTGCTGGTCAAATAATCAGCCGGTGTTACCCCTGCATCCAAGCGGGAAAGGGTGATCGCCACGGAGGCGCTACCGTCCTTTGAACTAACGGTGACATCTCTTGAACCTTGGGCTACCGACCAGCCCTCGGGGTAGCGGAAAGTGAAATCTAATTTGTTGTGATAAAACCGATTGGCCTCGGCTTGAGACTGGGCGCTGGCTCCAAAGACGAGACCTTCAACACGATTGCGGAACACGCCGGGGGCCTCAGGGTTTTCCGGCTGGTCATCAATATCGAGAGTGTTAGCTGTCTTAATCACCGTCTGCAGGCGCAGGTCATTTCGGGGGTGGCTGGCGTATAAGCCGTGGTAAGTGCCTGTGGGTTTGCCGGAAGCTTTGGCCTGAACGCGTCGGTACATTTCTTGGTCTTTTAAGACACCAATAACCGATAGCAAGGCGTCGGCATCGTAGCCAGAGCGGTGCATAAATTCGGCTCCCGCAGCGTCTGCCTCCAGTTCCATATCCCGTCCGAAGCCACTAACAACTTCGGCCCCGTACATTTGCGCGGCGTCATAGAGGTCACCGCTGCCGGTAAGAATGTAGGCGGTGGTGGCCAGCACGGTGGTTGTTGTTTGCTGGGTTGACCGCCGGCTGTGGTGGTTTTCTGTGATGTGGCCTATCTCATGGGCAATAACACCCGCCAGTTCAGCCTCTGTTTCAAGGTAAGCCAGCAAGCCACGATTGACATATATAAACCCGCCCGGCAGGGCAAAGGCGTTGATATCAGGTGAGTCGAGCAGGGTAAACGTAAAGGTATCGTTGGGTCGGGAAGAGTTTGCGACCAAACGTTGCCCAATTGCATTGATATACGCGGCTGTTTCGGGGTCGTCATAAATGCCAATGGTGTCTATGAGGCGCTGATGCTCATCGACCGTAACTTCTGGCACTTCTACTTGCCTGCCCCCTACGGTCACTGTAGAGGAAGGCCCTCCGGTGCTGCCACAGGCGGTCATCATCAAAAGCAGGGTCAGGGATGTCAGAGTTTTCATAGGTCTGTTTTACATTTTGGCGGACAAATACTTGAGCAGTTGGTCACCCAGGCTGTCACAGGCGGTGCCTTGAACCGGGGCAATAATGGGTATCGGGACCACAACGGCGGGCATGTAGCTTTGGCCGCTGGTGTTAGCACTGATGCGTCCTACCTCAATTTCATCGGTGAAATCCCAGATCGTGGCCTCGTAGTCAGAGGCATTGCCCCAGGTACCAAAACCGAAACAGCCCGCTCCTCCGGGGCCCACCCCGCAGGTCATTGATCCTGAACTGTTGGTTTCAATTGTGGAGCCGTCGATCCAAATCATGTACTCGAGCTTCAATTCTTCAAAGCGATCGGCGACACGTTGTTGAGCAAGAAGCTTGTCAATGTCATCGGTGCGTAGCGGTGCGGTGCGAGGTTCGAACCACGGGTACATCATGTTAATAAACTCAAGTTCATGGAGTACGGAAATCGAGTTATCGCCTCGGCGAATATGGTCACCGATGCACTCAATAAAATCGAATTCGGTTTCGTAGTCGGGGGCATGCCGTCGTCCCATAATGACTACTGACGCATCACCGATTCCTTCAGTAGGCTCAAGGAATGTCATCTCATCAACGGTGGCGTTGACGCAGCCCTGAAGTATCGACGCGGCGACTAATAAACCCGCGGTTAGGCTTCTTTGCAGCATTTTAGCCATCGGTTGCCCCCGTGTTTTCCGCTTCTTCGCTGGGCGCAGGCGGCAGTCCCTCGTTCATCCAGGTGGCAATATCAGGGACTCGGGAAAAAGAAGTGGCGAAGTTGGCGCCAGCGTCACGGAGCGCCACTACAGCGGCGAGATTCACAGCTTCCTCGTCAGACTGCAAAAAAGCGGTGGGGGTTTTGCCGTAGGCCGTCAGTGTCCAGTCGGCGAAATATCGATCGGGGTTTATAGATAAGTCGCCATTCTCATTGCCATGAACGTCCTCTAAGGCCACCATTTTAAAACGGTACTTCATCCAGATCTCGTAGATCTTTACGTTGGTGTGTAGCGGGATGGTGTACTGAAGATCGGCAACCGCTGGAATGATCACTGCGTCGACCGTGTTTTGATGGGCTGCCAAAGATTCGCTGTCTTTTATCTGAACGACGCTTTCGAACATGCCATTTAATAGCGTGTTCCAGAACTCGACCTGAGCATCTCCCGTTTTAACCAGCCAGTCTGATTCAGCACGCCCCGCGGCCTCGTCAAAAATTTCGTGTTGGGCAAACTCATCGGTGTAGATCACTGCGACAGTGAGGGGTAACGGGTCCATAAGAGGTTTCGGGAAGTTGCCTTGAACAACGACCTCTCGGGCGCCGCAAGCCGTAAAAAGGAGCGCAACACCTAATGCGCCCAGTGCGCGTTGGTATTTACTAAGGCCTGAAGTTATTAAGTCCAACAAACGTGCCACCATTTTTGTAGGTCAGCTCTCGCATCAGTGTAGCAAAACGTACGCCAGTAACCTGTAACTCTGGCGGTCTTATAAATTGTACGGGAAACCCCACGCCGTGGATTCTGACGCGTCGCTCGCCGCCAAAATTTTGGGCGTTGAGACGATCAACGGTTTCAACCACGCTGCGAATGGATTCCCCGGTAAATTCGTCGCCAAAAACATAGATCGACATCTTTTTCTTGGGATCATAAAAAGTACGCACTGCAGCGGTGATACCTTCGACCGGTGAACTGTTGGAAAAAACATTCCAATTGGTGAGATTGCGCAGGATTAAGCTGCGCCTTGCGGGGGTATCCGGGATCCATTGTCCACGGTATCGAGAAAATAAGTAGTTACCCATGTCGTTGAGAACTTGTATGCCCTTGACCTCCGGGTAAATGTTAAGCGTCGCCTCCATTTCGATAAGCATTCTGTCCCAGGCGTAGGAGAACATGGAGCCGGAGGTATCGATGATGAAAATAATGTATTCGCTGTCAACGGGAATCCCACCGATCAACTGATTTTTTCGCTGACTGTTGACCCCCAATAGGCGCTTCTCTTCCTCGCTCAGCTGCTGTCGGGCTATGGCCAATTCCTGCTCAATGATGCTGTTAGAGTTGCGGGTGGTTTCAAGACTGTCATATCGCGACCGAGTGCTTGCCAAGGCACCTTGAAGAATGGCGATGCGCTCGCGGTATTCAGAGATTTGCTCTTGCTTGGCCTTGAGGTCGCGATTCAGGATGGTTGTTTCTCCCCGAATCTCAAACAGTTGCTCGGTCAGGTCAGCAACACGGCCATCGGCGACAATGGTTGAGCGTTCTAATATCTGGGGTTGCACCGTTTTTGTGATCATCAATAAGAGGATGACGGCACCAAAGCCACAGCAGATGACGTCCAGGAAGGATATGGAAAATTCTGGCGTTCCCCGGCGTGTTTTCATGGTATGCAGCGCCTCATCGGAATCATGGCCAATCCCGAGAGGGCGACATAAACGAACCACCACTCACTTGGGCCAGCTGCCAAAACTCGGAGGCAGCCATGGGGTCTCCCTCCATGGGCGCCAAAATAATATTCACGGGTACGCCCGCTGGAAGCCGCTGAACCGCCTTTCGAAATAAACTGAGCCGATCACGTCCGGAAATCGTGGTGCGGCGTGGTGGTTCGTAACTTTGAGTGGGCAGCCCGTCGGTGATGAGAAAAATATTATCGGGACCGCCGGGGAGGGTGCCAACCGCATCAAAAGCACCATGCAGGTTCGTACCCCCGCTGGGGAGACGATCACGCAAGGCCTCAGTGGCCGCCTTTAACTGTGGCGCGTCTGCCACCTCCAACCATTTACCCGCAGTCTCCGAGAGAATCGGCTGGGCTTCGGTATTAAAGGCAATAATTTGATATTGGGAATTAATGGGAAGCTGAGAAGTAAGCCAGTCGACGGTGTTGAGCGCACGCTGCCATTTATCAGCTGAGCGCTGTAGCTCAGGATCCATATTGCGCAGTCGAATGACGTTGACAATCGAATCGGCCAGCATACTGGCTGAGGTATCGACAAGAATAGCAATGCGGTTACCGCCCAGGTTCAATCCCGTCAGGTACTGTCGGTTGCCATCGCCGGTGAAGTCCCGGGCACTTTGTCCCGCTTCTTCTTTGGCCGCCTCGCGAAGCTTATTCACCCGATCCTCAAGGCGATTGATTTCTGCTTTGAGGGCTTCGACATCGGTCGTATCGGTAAAGCCTTCCTCTTCTAGCGAAGCGATCAGGGCCTCGTAACGATCGAGGTCTTCGGTCACTCGAGTGGCTAGGCCTTGCGCTTCAACAATGTCGACGTCGACGCTTGCGAGGGCATTGCGCAGGGCTACCAGCCCCAACTGTCCCTGTTCAATGTCATCCTCTAGAAGGTCAATTTCTGAGAATACTTCAGCATTGAGGGTGAGGGCCTCTACTTCCATGGAGTGATCGATAATAAGAAATACCAGCACGACGGCGCCAAAGCCACAGGACATGATGTCCAGAAAGCTGAGGTTAAAGGTTGATGCTTGGCGCTTGCGCCGGGCCAATGCTCAGTCCTCTACCACAATGAGTAATCCGGTAAAGCCGGTGTCGTCGTCTAAATTATCTCCGGCCTCAAGCAACTGATTGGCCTCAGCCAACTTGGAATTAACCCGCAGATTGGCCGATGGGTTGGCTACTGTGACACTAGCCTGCGTGCGTTGCAGGACCGTGCCATTTGCCAGAGAGGCGGTGTCGCCGATCCGCTGAGCTTTAGATCCTACAAGAATATGTGTTGGTGCCGGCGCTGGCGCCGCTTCTGTCGATAAAAAGCCAGTTTCAGCAGTCTTTGCCTCGCTGTGAACAATGGGTACACGGTGGTTTAAAGCGAGCTGCTCAGGCGCCTGCAGGAGTTCAGATTGACAATTTGCTATGACGCTTGCGATTACCTCTGCCGTGGTGTTTTGGCGGGAGACAGCGAGGGTTAAGCCCGGCAGTAAGTTCAGGGGACTCTCAAGCACTACGGGTGTATCGCTAGGCAACAGGGGTTCTAGCATTCGTCCGTAGGCTGCACCGACGCCCCTAAGGTCGTCTCGGGTGATACGTGCGGAGTAGCCGCTTATGGCTATTTGGGTCTCTGTTTGATTTTGCAGTGTTGTCAGTGCCAGAGGTAAGGCGTCGTAAAGTGACTGCTCAGCATCAGCGCTGCGCAGAGGGTCAAAGCGTGTTTGTGCCACAAAGCTCGCTGCAATGGCGGTGGCTAACCGATCTTGGAGTGCCAGCATGCCCTCTCCGGGGATAACTTGACTCGCAGTGGCAGTGACACTGTCGCCCTCAGCGCTAAACGGTGTGATCAAGGTCTGGTGCAGCTGCAACTCCACATGCAACCCACTAGACAGACCGCTGGCAGCGCCAATCACCGCACTGCGGTGAACTAACCCTGCGATGTCAAAGGGGAGGTGCTCAACAATTCCTAGCAGTAGCGATAGAGCCTCACGGTCCATGCTGCCCGGCGCGGTTAACAGCACCGATTTTGGTTGGCTGGCTAGCTGGTGCAATTCTTGTAAATGCGCATGAACGAGGTCTGCCCCATGTCTGGCCTGCCCCAGTGGCGGCGACAGGGGTTGGGTGCTCAGCTGTGACCAATAGCGGGTGTTGACGGCGCGAGGTGTACGTCGCTGCGTTCGCATCGCAGGCAGGCCAAAGCGAAAGTGATTGCCGTCAAACCAAGCATAACCCGGTGACTCGAGGCAGGTATCACCGTGCCAAAGTCGCAGAGTACTGTCGTGTAAATCTAATAGCGCCGTCATAGACGTGGCACTGCCAGATGACGCAGCAATTTACGGTCAATATAACGCTGGGTATTGAGTACCAATCGCTCCTGAGACAGTTGAAGCTGATGCAGGGCGAACATAATGATGATGGAGAGCACCAGTGCCACAAACGTGCTGTTGAATGCAACGCCAAGGCTTACCGTCACCCCTGAAATATCGCCCTCCACGGCCTTATAAGCCTGGCCTAAGGCATCACCGATACCGCGCACTGTGCCGATAAAGCCGATCGAGGGAATGGCCCAGGAGATGTAACGCACCATTGATAGTTCCGAGTCGAGGCGGTCGGCTTCAATGTCGCACTGCTCCCGCACTGACTCGGAAACTGCGGGAATCGATTGGGTGGTTGCAAATCGTTGCAGGGCGTTCATCAGAGCTCGAGGTAGCAAAAAATCCTGCTCCTCTTCTGGTAACGCCTCGAGGATTCGAGAATATTCGCGGCTGTCCTGAGGTAACAGGCTGGTGCCGGTGGGCACCTCAATAAGGCTTTTATCGAGCATGCTCTGCTCGTCTCGGGTGCGTTTGCCTTTCATCCCCATGATGGCGAGAGCCCACAGCAACAAAATAAAACAAGCTTCTTGCTCAAGGTCTCGAATAACAATTGCCAGAGTGCGCTGAGAAACCACGTCCTCCCCAGCAGCTTGCATGGCAGCTTGCACGGCAAGCTGGGCATCTGCGGTAGGCCTGATGACGCCAATATAAATGCCGTGCACGACAATAACGGCAAGCAAGAGCGCGAAGATCTGATAGAGAAATTCATTGTTCAAACGCAGATTCATGCTGGGCTAAACCTCTTCAGATATCGACAGGAAAAGACACCGAGCTGTCTTCAGAAATACGCTCGCTCGGCTCATATTTGAGACTGGGCTGGGCTGTGGCCGCATTCTCGATGGGTGGTTCAGATGTGCTTTGGTCGGCATTGATGTCATTGGTTGATGTTGGCGCGGTCTTTGATGAGGCTTCGTCTATGGGCGTCTCGGGTGCGGCTTCTTGCGCCGACAGCGGGTAACCGAGGGCGCCAACGAGTAAAGCGGTCAGCCACAGGCAGCGATGATTGATTTGCTTTTTATTCAGCATAGCGTGCAATCCTGAATCCCAAGTCGTCTCGCCCTGAGGCGCCGTAGTCTCGGAAGGTTAATCTTAGCTCAGCCAATCGACTCAAAGCCCAGCTGGCCCCTCGTACCGTGTAGTTGTCGCCTTTGAGGGCGCCCATTGGGTCGGTGGCACTTTTGGCGTTGGCCGATGGAATGACGTAAACGTCGTGTACCCACTCAGCCACGTTGCCTCCCATATCGAATAACCCCCGGTGGTTTTTTGGGAAACTCCCCACTGGTGCAGAAACAATGTAGCCATCAGCATAGCCATTGAGGATGCGTCCTGTCACCAGTGCGGAGGTGTTGTCGGCAACGTTGACAACCGGCTGGCTGGGAGGAAAGTCATCACCCCATGCAAATTTGCGATAACTTTCACCTTCAATCCTTCCCGCAAATGACCACTCTGCCTCACTGGGCAACCGGTAGCCGGTGCTCGACGGATTGTAGCCATCGATAATGCCTTGGGTGTCTCGGTAGAATGGCGGCAGGCCTTCTTTGACGCTCAGCCAGTTGCAAAATCGTGCCGCTTGCTGCCAGCTAATTTTAACCACGGGCTGTTGCTCGCGGTTGAGGCTGTTACCTTCAATTTGCCCGCTATCATGACTCTCTAAGAACATTCGAAACTGCGCGTTAGTCGTTTCTGTCGTTGCCAAGTAAAACGCACGCTCCAAAGTGACATTGTGCAGGACCTCGTTGGAGCGCCGCCCTGGCTCCCGGCGGGAAGCGCCCATGCTGAAACTGTTTAAAGGTTCGGCCAAGGGGTCTATTAGCACCAGCGTTTGTCCCAACGCTGAAGTGATTTCGGGTGTAAGCGCCGCTTTTCGAGCTTCAGCCTCTGTTAGCAGCGTTACCACTACCACTTGCTCAAGGCCCTGCCGGGGGGTCACGCGCAGACGCTGACTGGCGTATCCCTCTAACTTAACCTCAACCCGTTGCTCTACGGCTGCCAAGTCTAGCGCTTGGTTACCGCGGCCTCTTGACCGGCCATTAATAAATAATTCGGCGTTGCTTGGAGCCAACTCAAAGGCAACGTTACCAAGTTTGGGTTTCAGCGTTGTAACCCGACTCGCAGTGGCGCCTTTTTCTAGCGAAAGGCTAAAGCTCTTTCGCGAGTAGCCTACTTTGTTGACCTGCACTCGATGTTCACGACCGGGGGCGAGCTCGACAGTCAGTGGCGTGAGACCCATAAATTCGCCGTCAATGGTGACATTGGCAGCACTTGGATTTGATTGTAAATCTAGGACGCCCGCGGCGGGTACAAGGGTTACTGACTCAAGGGTCTGATTGACACCCGCGACCACTTTTAGATCGAGGGTTGCGTCAATGTAACCCGGTGCTCGCAAACTTAATCGGTGCTCACCACTCAAGACTTCGATCACCTCACCGGAATTTGCCCTTGGTTCGTCATCTATCCAAACTGTGGCGTCCTTGGGTATCGCTAGGGCCGTGATATTGGCCCAATCAGGCTTCAAAGCTATCGACAGGGTTTGTTCGACGCCCCGCCCGGTAACCTCCAGTAACTCTTGTTGGGCTTGGTAACGCGGTAGCGTGATCTGGAGCGATGTTGGTCCGGCTTCAAGGTTTAACGCTTGCAGTGGCGTAGTGCCAATGACTTGCCCGGCGATTGCTATGCTGGCTCCAGCGGGTTCACTGAGCAGTGTGACGCGCCCCGGTAAGATAGCGGGAGTCACCAAAAGCTGTTGACTGTCGGCATCGGTAACCAAGGTCTCCTGTTGCCAGTCGCGATAGCCGGGGACCTGTACGGTGATGAGGTACCGACCGGGTCGAATCAAATAGCGCTTGCCCAAGGGCACACTGATGCCATCGATATCAATGGTTGCCGATCCTATGGCGTCTACTTGGACTTCCAATGATCGTGCGGTGAGCAAGAAAAACAGTAGGGTCGCTACAATCAGTCCAACAGCGGCCAAAATAATTTTCGGCCAGATGGGTGGGCGCTCCGGGCGCTTCCCGGGGTCCAGTGGTTGAAAGCCCGAGGGCTTAAGGGCTTCAGCACTGTCTCCTGATACCGGAGCAAAGCCTCCGGCAGAGAGGGGACGCATATCGTCATTTTGAGTCATAGGGCTTCTACTCAGATGGCCTCTACACAACGCACATCAATCTCTGCACGGCTATCCGGTTTGATGTCAAAGTTGATGCGAACATCTCTAAACCCGTTTCGCACTCCGAGGGCGGTGTAACGCCCCGGGCGTAAGGTGAGTTCCGAGTTTACAAAAGTACCCAGCCTCTTTACCCGAAGCAGGGTGACGTCGGTTTGGTCGTCAGACGTAAATCTGACGGTGACTGGCGTTTTTGCCCAAAGCAGCAGCTTTTCGAGCTCTACCACTTGCCCTTCCAATACTGGCCCCCGAGGCTCTATCGCCACGGCTTCTGCCAGAACGGTTTCCGCAGCCTGCAAGGCTCTGGCGTCAACCAACCGCTCCGAGTCTGCCAATATGCTGTTGAGAGCAGCGGCCAGTTCGGCGCGGGGCGCTGCTTTTTTCAGGCCAGCTTGGGCGTAAATGAGGGTGCTGTCGATACTGAGTGCTTCTTCGTAAGTCGCGACGGCATCGGCCCAGACTTCATTGCGTTCCTGTGCTTTGCCAGTGTTGGCCAGTTCGCGCAGCTTCGCTGCGGTCTGAGCTGCGGCGAGCTCCATCTGGGCGGATTGGGGTTCTGACGCCCCGGGACGAATTTGACCCGCCTTCTTAAAGAATTGTTCGGCGGTTTTGAAATTCTCTTCATCCAATGCCGCATAACCTTCGCTCATGGCCCTTCGAAAGCGGGCTAAAGCGTCGGCTTCTTGATATTGCGCCAACAACGCGGCAACGCGCTGGTGTTCTGGATCTTGCTTTTGAGCGGCCAACGCCGCTTCAACAGCAGCTCCCGTGTTTCCCTGCACGGCAGATTCAGCAGCGGACTGCAGTGCAGCAGCGACGTCGGGAATTTTAGTGATGCGCTCGAGCAGACCTGGCAGCTCCGGGTCTCCGGGTTCAAGTAGCGTAAGCAATTCGTGTCCCTTTTGTGCTGTTGCAGCGTCTCCTGCCTCAATGGCTTCTAAAGCTTGGAGACGTGCTGCCTGCCCCCGCTCTGAAATACTGTCTTCAAGAACGGCGAGGCCCGCCGCCGCCTCTTGGTAAGCGGCGGCAGCTTCTACAAACAGCCGCTCTCGGTAGGCTTCGTCACCCTCCGCAGCAACTGCGAGTGCAGCTGCGTACGCTTCTGGGGCCCAACGCTCTACTGAGAATTCTTCCAGTGCTTCTTGGGCCTCCAGCACGACCTGAAGGGCATCTTGGGCCAGTTTTCGAAGTTTTTGCTGCTGCGCTTCGGCAAAGGGGCTGCGCTCTTCCCCTGGCGTATCGCCGCTGACGGTGCCGCCTGCCTGAGTGGGGGTGCCGCTTAGCGGGCTACTTTCAGTAGGAACGGGCGCTGCAGGGTTGTCGGTTGAAATCACGCTGGGTAAGACGACGAAGACCACGATGGCCGCCATGAATAAAGCGATAGCAGCGGGTATTAGCCACTTGGGTCGCCCATGCTCCGCCTCGGCCAACCCCTCCGGCGTAGCTGCTTGGGGGCTGAAAGCGGCGGCCTTCAGGGGCTGTTCATGGGAATCACTCATAGTATCGTTAACGGCGACGTCAGTCGGTTTCAGAGTTGTCAGGTGCCAGATCGGTAGCCTGATCATCGGGCATGTCCAACGCCCCGATTTCAGTCGCGTAGATGTCGGCCATGAGCTCCCTCCATTGGCCATATTGGTCTTCAACATTGCCAGAGAGACGCACCGTTCGGTCTTCTAGCTCAATCACTCTGGGTGTGATCTCTGCCGACAAAGACTGTCCCAACTCTTCAATAGCCAGCGAATGAATACTCGATTCGGCGCGCTTTTCTAAACCGCTTTTTAGTAAGTAGGCGCCTCCCGCAATGCCAACTACCCCGGCTGTATTCGCGTAGTCACTGCTAGACCCCTGAGCGGCAATGCCAGCGATAACTGCCGCTGCACCTGCGATGAGACGTTGGTTAGCTTCACTCTGAAGCTCCCGTTGGGCCACCACCTCGTCGTAACTTAATTTGCGCCACTCTTGATAGGGCGTATACATATCTTCGGCAAAGCCGGTGTAATAGCCCTGCAGGGTGTCGACAAATATATAGTTACGCTGTCGTAAATTCCGCACGCGTTCCAGCATGGGATCATTTTCTGCGGGTAGTCTTTGGATGTTATAAATGCCGTTTTTGTCCTGAGCTAGGTAGTCCTGAAACGCGTCTTGAGCAAATGTTCTGGCAAAGCGCAGTTCCGCCACTTGCCGAATAGCGATACGTTCCTGTGCTGATGTGCGATTGAAAACGACCAACATATCGTTGGCTATTTGCCGATACACCAGCAAAAAGGGGTCGCGATCAGCGGTTGCCCGATTTTCGTAGGCATAGCGACTGGTGACTCCCTCGTAAGTTTTTTCGATCCATGGTGTCCCGCGAGCATCCGTTACTTTGACAGCCAACTCCAAGTGCTCGCCGTCACTGTGCAGTATTTTTCCAGTCACCAATAAATCCGTAAATTGACTGGTATCGGGGACCACGCGTACTGCACCCCAAGCGCCTACTTCCTCGAGGGTAGTAGTCAGTTCTCTCGCGATAAAAGTGGCTTCAGCACGGCGGATTTCCGGATAAACCCGTTCGTCGTCTTGAAGTTCGCCGATGCCAGGATCAAGAATTGCGACCCCAACATCCAACACCTGAGCATCTGGGATGGGCTGGGGGGGCTGTGCTAAGGGCGGCACCGAGGTGCTTTTTACGGTTTGATTGACGCAGCCCGTTAGCATGACCGCCAACAGCAACAATATGGCCCGTGCAATCATGCCTCAGGTACCTCTAGGCCTTTGTATTTACGGTATTCATTCCAGAGTCTCTCTCTAACTTCGGAGTCGGGCTCTCGCATTGCTGCTTCGCGAAGTTGTCGTGCCACGACATCATCGTCGGCACCGTCGGGAATGTCGACTGGGGGTTTATAAATAGCAGGATTTTCGGGGGGCGCGCCACCGCCGCTGGCACCTCCCAGTCCGCCGCCAATCCCGCCGCCGTCGCCCATGGCAACATCATCTTGATAGGGCGACCGACCGGAGGTTCCCGGACCTGCAGGTTCGGGCTGTTGTGTGGTTGTTGGTTGCCTACTGCGCTCCATTTCTCGTTGGCGCTGCTGCTCTTCTAGAATTAATGCGTCGAAATCGCTGGTGCTCTGCTCGAGCTGCCGATCCAGTATAGCGACCTGCTCCATGGTGGTAAGGGTTCCATCGACCCCAGACATGCCCTCCATGCCGCCTTCGGCTCGGGTGCCTTGAGCGGCAGGACGCTGGCCATAAGTAGATCCTTGCGAATTGCCTGAGGGATTACCTTGCCCCTCGTCATCTCCCGAGGCATCCCCCGTGCCCTGAGTTTCAGACTGACCCTCTGCTTGCCCTGACGCGTCGCCATAACTTTCATCAAATGTTGGCAGTACGTCGCGCATATCCGGTAGGGCCTCTTGCCCCGGAGTATCGCCGAACCCTGGCTCAGTGGCGTTCCCTTGTGCTGCCTCTCCCGAAACGGTATCGCCGGGCATGGCGGCGTCCCCTGATCCTGAATTGTCGCCGGCAGGTTGAGGAAAGCTGTCGCTGCCGGGTTGGGTGCTACCGGCGTCCCCCGAAGGCGATGAGGCGCCCTGAGTCGGGCTCGGGGGGCTTGAGCTGGCACTGTTGCTCGAATTTGAGCTACTACTTGGGCTTGAGCTGCTGCTCGGGCTTGAACTTGAGCTGCTACTCGAGCTAGAACTTGAACTGCTACTCGAGCTAGAACTTGAACTGCTACTCGAGCTAGAACTTGAGCTGGAGCTTGAGCTAGGCGGTGGCGTTGATGCGCTAGGTGGCGAAGGCGTCGAAGGCTTGGTTGGGGTGCTTGCGCTTGGACAGCCACTGAGCAGTAAAACGGCGCTTACAACGCTGACTACCCCGATACTCTTATGAATGACTCGCTGCATCATGCCGATCTTATTCCCCTGTCTCAGTTGTCGACGCGGCGGTAACCGATGGCGCCAAACCCCGCCATGATACGGGTTCAAAGGACCAAACAAGGCCCTCTTGAGCAACCGGCATACCATCGGCGAATGGCGGTCGGAATCGCGTATTTTTCAAAGCGCGTACCAGTCGCCGTATAGCCTTCTCTTCTTCGACCTCGGGTTCTCGCAGTCGTTCCAAATTAGTGACTCTGCCCGTACCCGAAATATCAAAGCCTATGACCAGTGTGCCATCTTCTCGGGTTTCGTGTTGAGGGAGTGGGGCATTGCCTGCAAGCAATGGTAAGGCGGTGGGTTGGCTAAACAGATTGACCACCCTAGCGCTGCGCTCTTCCTCTGGTATAGCCTCAATGAGACCCAGTGCTTCACTATAATAGACCTGCGCTCGGTTGAACTTGCCAAACCACCAAGCCCAATCGCCAAGGGCAATGGTGTCGTCGATAGTTTGCTCAGCTCCCAAATTATTGATGACGTTGACCTCGAGAATTGCCTTGAGCACCGATTCTCCACGACGGTAGGAGTCATTGTTGAGGGGTACCAAATTATCGTCAGCGCTACTCGATGAGCTCCTAGTCGGTGAAAAGGCTCGGTAACCTGCAAAGAGGTATTGGGTTTCCATCATGCCCGTCAGGGGGATTTTCAACGCCAGCGATCGATCCCCATAGGTGTCGATAGTTTCGTTAAGCGCCATGCGATAGAGATCCCAGCTAAGCATTAATCTTCCCGCCTGAGTTTCGGGGTCTCCAATCTCTAAAAGGTAGGCCTGCCGCTGCCACTGTGCTTGCCGCAGTAGCGCTTGAGACGAATCCGCAGGGCTCGTTAAAGCGCGGCGTTCAACGCGGTAGAGATAACGCTGGCGCTCATCGACGAGGGCGAAATCCCCCAGTGCCATGTGGCTTAAGATCTCACCCCGCAGCAGCGTCAGCTGTTCGGCGCTATAGAGGCCTGAATTGATGCGCGCCAGTTGAACACCGCGTTTAAATACCTCCACCGCCTCCGCATGACGTTTTAGTTGCTGCAGGGTGGTGCCTAGGCCTACCAAATGCTCCGTAAGTGCCGGGGCGTAAGCACCGCCTACTAGCTCTGCCTGCCGAATAGCTTCGCGATATTCCTCTACCAGTCGCGACTCGGGCGCCAATACTGCCGCTGGCGTGGGAGCGCTGTCGAGTTTTCCACTCATATCGATAACCAAAGCCGCTGCCTCGTCGGTCGCGCTGCTTTGCACGACACTGGCCTCGTTTTCGCTAACCGAGGGCTGAACCCCGTTATCGGCTTCGTTCGCCATGGTTGGGGGATTGGGGGTGCCAGTTGATGGCGCATCCTGCGTCTGCGGTACTGCTTGCGTCAGCGGTTCGGGCGACGCCGTTGAAGACAGTGCAGTAGCGTTTGATGGCTCTGCATTTGCCATAGGCGTTGCCGTTACAAACAGCGCGAGTAACAGCAGGTGTTGATATTGTGATGGCTTGGCATGCTGCAGCATGATCGTCGCCTCTTTAAGTTATGGCCTACCCCAATGATGGCGGGTGAGCTACCCATCATTAGGTGAGCGCATTGCGTCTTTGATCCGTATAATTGCTTTACGCTTCACAGCCCTTGTCGGAGCACCCCTTTAAATCTAGCAGAGAGAGTGGTTTTGGGACAATTTGAGCGCGATACCGCAGTGAGTCGTTTGTCGGACAGTCGCTGGCAGTCAGAGTTTCAGCGGGGGTGGCGCATAGGCTCCACCATGAATGGGGGCTATGTGCTGTCTGTGATCGCTCGTTCCCTGCGCGAGGCACTGCCCCACAAAGACCCTTTATCTATTAATGCTTTCTATTTAGCCCCCTGCCAGCTGGGACCTTGTGAAATCGAGGTCGAGATCCTGCGTGAGGGGCGAGGCACTAGCTTTGGCTCCGCCAGCTTGTATCAAGAGGGTGAGCTCAAGGTTCGTGCTACTGCGGCATATACCGACAATGAGCGCTTAAACGGAGAAACTTGGGTAAATAGCGAGCCCCCAGTCGTGCCCCCCTTTTCAGAAACTGAGGGAATGAGCGCACAACATCTCGAGATTCATGACCGCATTGATATGCGGCTCATCCACGGTCAAGAAGTCTTTGAAAAAGGGATTGCTTCGAGCACGGGGGAGTTTGTCGCTTGGTTACAACACCGGGATGAAAGCCCTTGCGATACGCTGGACTTGGCCATGTTCGCCGACATTATGCCGCCCCCGCCTTTTACGTTGTTTGGCCCCTTTGGTTGGGTGCCCACAATCGAGCTCACAGTACAGTGCCGTGCCAAGCCGGCACCTGGGCCAATACTGGGGCGTATGCGCTCCCGCCACTTAACACAGTCTCTGGTCGAGTCTGATGCAGACCTTTGGGATTCCAACGGTGCTTTAGTGGCGCTGGCTAGGCAAACAATGAAGGTCAAACTCCCCGAGGGCTGGGAGACGCGACCGAAGTAAGCTCAGTAGTTGCCCTTTGGGCTATTCACCGAGCGACATGGCCTCCAGGTCTGCGCAAGTCAGAGTACCCGTAGCGCCAGGGACCATCCAGTTGAATAGAATTCGTGCGTCCCAACGTCCGTCGGGTTGACTCAATGTTGTGGCCCATCCCCTTGAGAATGTTGAGGGTGTCTTGACTGATACCGGGTTCAATGAGCACCCGATCAGGCATCCATTGGTGGTGCACTCGAGGCGCTGCGGCGGCTTCGGCGATATTCATATCAAAAGCCATGGCGTTAAGAATGGTTTGCATGACGGCTGTGATAATGAGCGATCCCCCAGGGCTTCCGGTCGCAAGCCAAGGCTCGCCGTTACGAAAGACCAGAGTTGGCGTCATTGATGACAAGGGTCTGCGACCCGGTGCTACGGCATTTTTCTCACCCTGCACTAAACCGTAAGCATTGGGAAAACCGGGCCTAGCGGCAAAATCGTCCATTTCGTTATTCATCAAAATCCCTGTTCCGGGAATGGTGATGTGCGAGCCGAAACTAAAGTTTAGGGTGTAAGTGTTACTCACGACATTGCCAGCGCTGTCGGCGACCGAATAGTGGGTGGTGTCGGGGCTTTCGGGGGTGGGCATGACCCCGGGGGCGATTTCCGCAGAGGGCGTGGCAGAGTCTGAGTTTATAAGTCCTCGTCGCTTGCTTGCGTAATCTTTTGCTAACAAAAAGTCGATCGGAGCTTCCATGCGCTCAGGATCACCCAAGTGCTCGCTCCGATCGGCATAAGCCAGCTTCATCGCCTCAATTACGTGGTGTAGATACTGAGCCGAATTATGGCCCCAGGTCTCTAGAGGATAGGGCTCGAGAATGTTGAGCATTTGGATAACATGAATGCCGCCAGATGAGGGCGGGGGGGCCGAGACAATTGCGTAATCCTTGAATTGGCCGGTAACGGGGGCGCGCTCTACAGCAACGTAGTTAGCGAGATCCTCTTGGGTAATTAGCCCGTCGTTAGCAGCCATATCCTTGGCGATTAATTCGGCCGTTGGCCCTGCATAAAAGCCATCTCGGCCATTGTCGGCGATTCGCTGCAGTGTGGCGGCGAGATCGGGTTGCTTGAAGAGACTGCCAATGGCGGGAGCCTTACCATCGTTCCCCAAAAAAATTTTCTTTGTTTCAGGATCTTGGGCCAGCCGTTCGGCACGAGCACTGATATTTTGGTGCAGTGTAATGTCCATGACGAAGCCGTTTGCGGCGAGATCGATCGCGGGCTGAATCACGGTGGCAAGGGGCAGAGTCCCATATTCTTCGAGGGCGTGAATAAGCCCCGCGACGGTTCCGGGTACACCGGAAGCTTGATGACTAAAGTAGGCGCGGCGCTTGTCGACTTTGCCCTCGGGTGTCAGGAACATGTCTCGAGTTGCCGCGGCGGGTGCCATCTCCCGGTAATCAATAAATACGTTGCGATTTTCAGCAGCGAGATGCACCAACATAAAGCCACCGCCGCCGATATTGCCGGCTCTAGGCAAAGTCACCGCTAGCGCGAAGCCGGTGGCGACTGCAGCGTCGACAGCATTGCCGCCCTGACTGAGCATGGTTAGGCCCGCTTCACTGGCAAACCGCTCTGGGCCCACCACCATATTGCCGTCCGCGGCCATGGGTACAAAGCGACTACGAAAATCGATCAGGGGTGCCTCGCTGGAGACCACCTCGGCTGACTGGATTTCTGCGGTGCCTAAAAACAGCAGGGTGCTCAATGCGGCAATTTTGAATCGGTCAAACATCGGGACAGTCCATTTTTTGGGGGCAAAAAAAGCTAACGCGTAATTTCTGTGAAAACCAGTCTTATCTATCTCGCTCAGCAAGCGGGTTACACTGTATCTGTTAGAGCTAAACGAGTGTACCTGAACATGAACTACGAAGAACATCGGCGCAACTATGTGTTAGGCGGTTTACGTCGCGAAAACTTAACCGACGACCCGTTTGAGCTGTTTGAAAAATGGCAGGCTCAGGCGATTGCGGCCGAGCTAAAGGACCCCACGGCGGTTTCCCTGGCGACGCAGGAGCCCGCGGGCAACCTGTGGCAAAGAATCGTGCTTTTGAAGGGCGTCAGTGAAGGTGGTTTCGTTTTTTTCACCAATTATGAAAGCAACAAAGCGCGCGCCCTAGCCGATGATCATCGAGGTGCGATGCTATTTCCCTGGCACGAGCTTGACCGGCAAGTCTCTGCGAGTGGATTCATCAAAAAAATAAGCGATGAAGAAAGCGACCGGTACTTTGCGAGTCGGCCTCGTGCAAGTCAGTTGGGCGCTTGGGCCTCCAGTCAAAGCCAGCCCGTTGCTGACCGTGACACGCTGATAAACCAGTATCAGTCGGTTGAGCAGCGTTTTGGTAACGACCTTATTCCGCGCCCCCCTCATTGGGGTGGGTACCGATTGATCCCTGAGCAAATTGAATTTTGGCAGGGAGGCGAGCACCGCTTACACGACCGCTTCCGGTACGAGCACACGGGCAGCGGCTGGAGCATTCAGCGTCTGCAGCCCTGACCTACGGGTTATGGAGTTGGCTTCTATGATCGGGTGCGATATTTGGGTTCAGGCTTGGCGGGCGAAATAATGGGGGAGCGGCGGCAGTTCTAGAAGGTGTCTGCGCATAAGGTCAAGACAGGCGGCGGCGATAATATTTTGAAACAACGTTCGTGAGCCCGAGACCACCGTCATATGGGTGCGCAGATCCTCTTCAGTTCCCCAGGCAATCCAGACAGTGCCTACAGGCTTATCCTCGGTACCTCCTCCCGGACCGGCGATACCCGATACGGCGACGCCTATGTTAGCCCCTGAGCGTTGCAGTGCGCCCAGTAACATTTCTTTGACCACGGCCTCACTAACGGCGCCATGCTCTTTCAAAGTGGTTGGGGCAACCCCTAACTGATCGCGCTTTGCCTCATTGGCATAGGTAACAAAGCCGGTACCCAATACGGCGGATGACCCAGGTTCTCTGACCATCATTGACGCGATCAAACCGCCGGTGCAGGACTCGGCGCTGGTCATAGTTTTGCCCTGGTCTCGGAGAACAGACTGTAGCTTCTCGGCCAGCCGCGCACTTCCTGTGCCCAATATGTGATCACCAAAATCTTCCTCAAGGAGCGCTAGGGCGGCCTTTTGTGCAGGCAACTTTGCAGCACTGGGAACACTGAGCTTGAGTTCGAGCTGTGGCATGCCAGCTCGAAACCCCAAGGTGACGTCACTGGGCCAGCGGTCAGCGTATTTTTTGATGCGCTCCTCGACCGAGGACTCGCCAATACCAAAGGTCTGTAGACGAAGGATTTGACGGGCTTCACCCCCAATACGAGCTTTAAGGTGTGAGGTTAGCGCCGGCAACATGGCTTCCAACTCACTGGGCACCCCCGGTGTGGTAAGGACTAAACAGTCGTTGATGTCGATGGCGAATCCCAAGGCACTGCCCGAGGGGTTGTGAATGAGCTCGCAGCCCTCCGGTACAAAGGCTTGTTTAAGATTTGCTGGATTGGGTGCAATTCGTCGTCGCGCGCACCAGTCCTCTACGTGGGCAAGGGCGTCGGGATCTTCAATAAGTTCAACGCCACTGAGAGCAGCGATGACCTCGCTCGTTAAGTCGTCGCGTGTAGGCCCCAGACCGCCGTTGACTATGACCGCGGGGTAGTCAGCGGTGAGGCGGGCGAGTGCGCTTTGCAGCAATGTCGGATCATCGCCAACGGTGCATTTTTCACCGACCTCAAGGCCGTGCTCACCTAGCCGGATGGCGATCATGGCGGAATTACTGTCCACAGTGTCGCCGGACATGAGTTCGTTGCCAGTAAGCAGTAAGGCAATGCTGGGTGTATCCATAGTGATGTCTCCTTAAGGGCTCAAGGATAACCTGCTGAGCCTGTGAAACCCACGAACTATCACGGGCTCTTAAGGCCGAAATGCGATAGATCGTCTACACTACCGCCCATAGATTTTTTTACTTTGGAGTACCCATGCATCGCGTAGTTTTTAATCAGAAAGGGGGGGTGGGTAAAACCTCGATTACCTGCAATTTAGCGGCCATCAGCGCCAGTCAAGGCCTGCGGACCCTGGTTATAGATCTCGATGTACAGGGGAACTCAACCCACTACCTGATTGGCTCTGTCGATGCAGAGCAGTACCCGGCTGAGGCTCAGGGTGTGGCGGGTTTGTTTAAACAAACCGTGGGATCGCGCAATATGCGCAAAAACCCAGATTCCTTTGTTTGGGAGACGCCCTTTGAGAACCTGTTCCTGCTGCCCTCAAGCCCATATCTCGCCGAGATAGAGAAAGAACTGGAGGCGCGTTACAAGATTTATAAATTGCGAGACGCTCTGAACAAACTTGACGAAGAGTACGATCGCATTTACATCGACACCCCACCCAACTTCAATTTTTATTCAAAGTCAGCGCTAATCGCTGCTCATCGGGTACTGGTTCCCTTTGATTGTGATTCCTTTGCCCGTCAGAGCCTTTACGAATTGATGTTGAACATTGAAGAGCTGCAGGAAGATCACAATCCCGAGCTTACGTTGGAGGGCATTGTGATTAATCAGTTTAATGGCCAAGCGCGACTCCCTGGAGAACTGGTGGCCGAACTGCAGTCTGAGGGTTTCCCCGTCATCGACAGTTTCCTCAGCAGTTCGGTCAAGATGCGGGAGTCCCATCATGAAATGCGGCCCCTCGTTCACCTTGCACCCAGCCACAAACTCACCCAGTCCTATATTGCGCTTCATCAAGCCCTTGAAAAGGGGGTCAAAAAGCGCCGTCGGGGCTGACTACTGGGGGGTTCGTCTGACCAAACAGCTAAGCGGTAGGGCGGGACGCATGCAGTGCGTTGGCGGAACCCTTGACCGATTCGGGGGCACAAGTTAATAACTTGACAGTGACCGGTGGGTTCCTTGGGCACCGACGGGTGTTAAAAGTCGGCGTGTCCCGGAGTGCGGGGAAAGGGAATGACGTCGCGAACGTTTTCCATGCCCGTGATGTAGGCCAGTAATCGCTCAAAGCCTAAACCAAAGCCGGCGTGAGGTACGGTGCCATACCGGCGCAGATCTCGGTACCACCACAAGTCTTCAAGGACAGCTTTATCCATGCGGCCCTCCAACACATCTAAACGCTCTTCCCGTTGGCTGCCACCAATGATTTCACCGATACCCGGAGCCAATACATCCATTGCCGCTACGGTCTTGCCATCGTCATTGAGTCGCATGTAGAACGCTTTAATATCACTGGGGTAGTCGGTGACAACAATGGGCTTACCTACATGCTTCTCCGCGAGGTAACGCTCGTGTTCTGAGGCCATGTCAACGCCCCAGTGCACCGGAAATTCAAAAGATTCACCACAATTTTCGAGAATGGTGATCGCTTCTGAATAGCTCATTCGCTCGAAGTTTGAATCGACAATACCCTGAAGGCGCTGCAGTACCGTTTTATCAATTCGCTGTTGGAAAAAAGCCATGTCATCGGCGCAGTGTTCCAGCACTTCAGCAATAACATGACGCAGCAAACCCTCTGCGAGAGCAGCATTGTCGTCGAGATCAGCAAAAGCGATCTCTGGTTCTACCATCCAAAACTCCGCAAGGTGTCGCGTGGTATTTGAGTTTTCAGCTCTAAATGTTGGGCCAAAGGTATAAACCCGAGACATCGATAAGCAGTGTGATTCAACCGCGAGCTGGCCAGAAACCGTTAGGAAGGCCTCGCTGCCGAAAAAGTCCTGACTGTGATCGACGCTACCATCGGGGTTGCGGGGCAGATTGGCGTAATCCAATGTGCTAACTCGAAAGAGCTCTCCGGCGCCTTCGCAATCGCTCGCCGTAATGATGGGCGTATTGACCCAGTAGAAGTCTTGGCGATGAAAATATTCATGTATGGCTCTCGCCAAGACATGTCTGACCCGCGTTATGGCGCCAAAAGTATTGGTGCGAGTTCGTAAATGCGCCTGTGTCCGAAGATATTCAAAAGTGTGTCTCTTTTTGGCAATAGGGTAACTCTCAGGGTCATCAACCCACCCCACAACGGTAACCGCCGTCGCTTGAATCTCTACGGCTTGCCCTTTGCCCTCAGAAACTACTAACTCCCCGGAGACCTCAACCGCGCATCCTGTGGCAAGCAGCAAAACCTCCTGGTCATAGTTCGACAGGGTGTTAGGGACCACCGCTTGAATGGGGTCGAAGCACGTGCCGTCGTGGATCGCGAGAAATGAGATGCCTGCCTTAGAATCGCGCTTGCTGCGTAGCCAACCTTTAACCGTCACTGACTGGCCGATAAAGTCGGAGTCAGAAAATAAAGATTTTATGGGTAACCATGCGCTCATCTTGAGCTCCTTCAAGGCTTGGGTGGGACTGTCGGATTGTAAAAAATGGCGCCTCAAAATTAGAGGCTTTAACTCATTCCTTGGGTGGCTTTAGCGCACATCCGGGAGCGAGGTTAAACTGAGGTGCCGCGCCGCTGCCGGCATCTGGCGTGCTTTGGTAGTCAACCTCTACGGTCTGTCCCAGCTGCAGCTTGCGAGTAGAAGACGTCAAGCTCGCGGTCCATTTATCAAAACTGAATTTTTCAGGGTCCTTACGTAAATCTACTTGCCCTTCAAGCCCCAAGTCCGCCAGCCGCACAGTGAATCCTGCGCTGGTAACGTGGGCCACTTCCCCCGCGTACCGCGTTTTCTCTGCCAGTTTGCAGCGATCAAGGTAATTACCAGTGAGCCATCGCTCGGCGGCCTGTGTGGCACTTCGGCCACGGGCTATCGCTGCCGCGGTATTTTGCAGCTGCAGATCTGTCACGGTGTCACCCGGCTCTCCCGCAAGAACTTTTTTAATTTGTCGGTGGGTTAAAAAATCGACGTATTTACGCAGCGGTGAGGTGAAGTTGGTGTAGGCATTCAAGGCCATTCCCATATGCTCCGCCGGTGAGGTGCTAAAGACGGCCCGGGTCAGCAGCCGGTTTACCATGCCGCGTAAGGGGAGTGGATGCGTTGCGTTCAGGGCAGTAAAAACTTGCTGATAACCCGCGACTGTATGCGTTGATATGTCGGCTAGTTCTGGGAGGTAGCGCTTCAAAAACTCTTCGGTCTCGCTCGCTCGATCTTTGCGGAATCCCGGATGAACCACAAAGGGACCGGTTGCTTCTGCCATAGCTAAAAAGTGCGCAGCGCTTCTATTCGCCGCAATCATGCATTCCTCCACCAGATGCTGTGAGGCAAGCTTTTCTGAGGTTTCAATGTTGCCGATTTGACGTTCATCATTGAGTTGCCATCGATACTCTGTGCGATCCTCCATGACCAACTCGTGATTTTCACGATGATGACGAAGCGCGCGGTAGGCCTGCACTAAAGCCTCTAGCGGATTTGACCAAGCAATCAACTGATCATTGTGGCCGGTCACATAACGATCAACCGCGGCGTAGGTCAGCTTGGCTTTGGATTGGATTTTTGCCTGAATAAATTCGTAGCTGCCGACGTTACCCGCGTCGCTGACGTTGATTTTACAGACCAGCGAGGGTCGAACTTCTCCTTCCGCCAGCGCACAAAAATCTCTGCCAATGGCCTCGGGAAGCATCGGTAACACGTCGCCGTGAAAATACGTCGAGGTCGCGCGTGAGGTCAGCGTCTCGTCTAGCCCTTCAAGCCCATCTAGATAGGCGGTAGGGTCAGCGACGGCGACGTAAAGCACCCAGCCCTCGCTGGTGACCTCGGCGTACAGGGCATCATCGATATCTTGTGTTCGCGCAGCGTCAATTGAGACGAAATTCAGATGGCTCAGATCCACACGTTCTGGATCAGCCAGGGGGCTGCGCCCCTCGGCAAACTTGACCCAGGCAGCCGTGTCTTTCTCGTTCCAAGCCCAGGCGAGACCGGCCCTCGCTGCACAGTAGCGATTTTCTAAGCCTGGGGTACCCTGAGAACCGAACACCGCGAGAACTTTAGCGGAGGGTTTGCCGTCCTTGATGGGGTGGCGCATCAGTGCGCATTCAACCTTGTCCCCGGGTTTCGCGCCGTTGCGGGCATGAGGGGGAATAAACAACCAGCGCTTCATATCGTGGAGGTCAGGCTCAACAAAGACCGCCTTTCCTTTCACCACTAAGGTTCCAACAAAGCGATCCAGCGTACTGGCAATAAGCCGCTCGATGTCCGCTACGGTTCGTCCTTCCTGATTCTTTTTGCCGCTTTTGCCCTTTTGAGTAGCGGGGCGAATGCAGATGCGCACTTTGTCGCCCGGCAGGACTTTAAGCATTTCATCAGGTGGAATGAAGATTTCGCGGCCGTCGTCAACCACAGCGAAACCGTAGCGATTTTGTGTGCCTTTGACCGTGGCGTCGACGTATTCTTTTTCAGCCTCAATCTGCTGTTTCAGGCCCTTCAATTGGGCCATGGCGTCGTTGTTCAGCATGGCCTTTTGGGGCTCCCGGATATCGCAGCTGTCAGCAAAGACGAATCGGGCATCAGTGGCCGGATTCAAAGTAGGCGTGAATGCTAGCGAAATTTCTGTCTGCTGTCAGCGTCTGACGGACTTCTTAGCGTTAAATTACTGTCTCCGTTGACAGTGGGCACGTCGAGAGCTTTACTGGTACCAGGCCGAAAATAAATGAGTAGGGCGGATATTGTTTGATAAAACGAGCTGATCCACGGTGGGATCCCCACAGCAAACAGTTCAAGACAACGTCGCAACCTCCTGAAGACAGGCAGGGCTTTACCACTAACGCCCACCTGAATAAGACCACTACTTTCGATCAAATTTCTAATGCTAAGGAGTCTTCCTATGGAAGCGATTAATGCTGCTTGTCATGACGAAAACCTTGATACGGCCTCATCGGGCCGCAAAACCTACGTACTCGACACCAATGTACTCCTTCACGACCCCACAGCGGTTGCCGCCTTTATGGAGCACCACGTGGTCATTCCAATGACCGTTCTTGAGGAACTCGACCATATCAAGGATCGGCGGGATAAAACGGTTAGCCGAGAGGCGCGCATCGCCATTGGGATGATTGAAAAGATAGTAGGCGGCGCAAGCCCTGGGGCAACACAAGCAGGGGTTGAGATTCCCGGCTCAAATTTCAATGGGCCATTGGGCACGCTTGCCATTTACCCTGATCAGCTGATCCAAGAAGACGGGGTGGTGCCGTTTCTCAATGCGACACAGGATCAGGCCAATGACAATCGTATTATTAATGTCGCGTTAAAGCTGCAATCTGAGCAACCAGAGGCAGTGGTGTGCTTGGTGACTAAAGATATCAACATGCGGATTAAGGCCAAGGGGTCTGGGCTTAATAACGTCGAGGACTACCGCCATGATCGCGTCTTGGACGATATCGATTTGCTCTCAACGGGCTACGAGCACGTCAGTGGGGATTTTTGGTCAACCATTGCCGAGGTGGATACGATCCGTGAGGACAATGTCACCCTGCATCGGCTTGCAAAGGCAGCGCTGCCCAACGCGTATCCCTGTCAATTTGTCTACGATGATGAAAAGTTTCTGGCTTATGTGGTCAAAATAGACGACGAGTTCGTTTATCTGCGCGTGGACAGCCGGGATAACCTCATGAATCAGCGTTTTTGGGGGCTAGCGCCAAGGAATTTGGAGCAGGCGATGGCGATGCGCCTGTTGGACGATGGCGACATTGATATGACGGTTCTTACGGGCCCTGCGGGCTCGGGCAAAACACTACTCGCCCTCGCCTACGGTCTTCACGCTATTCTCGAGCAGCGTAAATTTTCCAAGTTGATTTTGGCAAGATCAACCCCGCCTATCGCCGAGGAGATTGGTTTTCTACCGGGAACTGAAGAGGAGAAAATGGCACCGTGGTTGGCCGCTTTTGAGGACAATCTGGAAATATTGCATGGCACCGATGAGTGCGCAAATGGCAGTATTGATTACGTAAAAGAGCGTGCGAATATTCAGTTCAAATCATTAAATTTTATGCGCGGCCGATCGTTTAACAACGCCTATATCATTATTGACGAAGCTCAAGGCCTGACTCAGTTTCAGTTGAAGTCGATCATTAGCCGGGTGGGCGCAGACTCGCAAATTGTCGTGTTGGGTAATCTGGCGCAAATCGATAATAAATATATCTCCCCTCTCACTTCAGGGTTGACCTACCTCGTAGAGCGGGTAAAAGCCTACCCCCACGCCGGCACTATGTTCATCAACGGCATCCTGCGGTCGAGGCTGGCGGCGTTTGCTGAGGAAAATCTGTAAAGGCAGATTTAGTCTGCGAGCTCTGCCTTGACCCTGACAGCGGCCCCCGCCTCCGCAGCCCAATTCAGTGCGCTTGAGGCCATTACGATGACCGTGGAGCCCAAAAAGAAGCGACCTATCTCGTCTCCCGCCGCAAATGTCGGCGCATGATCGTCGCTCCAGAGGGTCTCTCTCATCGCGTCAGGGGAGGGGGCCTCTACGCCGCCCCAAACCGTTTCTATGCCGGCAACGATGATGGCACCCACGAGCACCACGGCAAGTGGCCCATCGGCAGTATCAAAATGGCACACCAGCCGCTCATTCCGAGCAAACAGCTGGTCAACGGTTTGAGCGGTGCTTTTATTAACGGCAAACAAATCGCCGGGAACGTAACAGGTTCGTCGAAGTGTCCCTGTCGTGGGCATGTGAATTCGATGGTAATCGCGGGGTGACAAATAAATGGTGGCGAAGCTGCCGTCCTGAAAGGCTTGCGCTGCTACAGCATCGCCGCCCAACAGGGCTGTTGCGGTGTAATGCCGACCTTTAGCCTGAATCATAGCGCCCTCGGCTATTGCTCCTCGTTGACTGAGCTCACCGTCTGCGGGCATTACAAATCGACTGTTGGCGAGAGGGCGCGCGTCCGTTTTTAAGGCTCGAGTAAAGAACGCGTTAAAATGGGCGTAATCCTCGGGTTTCTCAATCTCTGCATCCTTTAAAGAAATGCCATAGCTGTTCATAAAAGCTTTGATTAGTGTCGTCTTCAGCCAGTTTGGACCCTGGAGGTGGCCTAACCACCCCGCCGCTCGAGATAGATGATGTTGTGGGAGTAGCGACTGTAATATGGCAAAAAATTTCATAAATAGATAAACGTAGTGGCGTAGGAAAGGAGGTATTCTAGCGGGGGGTGGCGTCTAGGTCAGTGAATTTAGCACTATGGAATCAACGTTTATGCAAAATAGTTGTCAGCACAGCTACGCTCAAAAAGGTTGTGTTCGATTTTTGTGCGCCATTGCGTTAACGATGGCGCTGCCCGCCTGGGCTCAAACCCCGTCCGGGGAAGATGCTGGTCTGACCGCAGATGCACCCGCAGAAGCGCCCACACAAGTTCGGGTCGTGGAAACCACGGCCCCTGAAGTAACGGCGTCGAAGCCCAATGCCACATCCAACCAAGTGGAGGATGAAGCCCTGTTGGATCAGAGTGTCGAATCCGATGAAGAGGCACTTTTCGAGGGCACTTCATGGATGGATACTGGACATGGTCTTGTCACTGAGAGGGCTGATGACCTCACCCAATGGTTTGACGCGTATTTTGGTGGAGGTGACTCTGAGGATACTGAGGCCTATTCGCGGTTACGGCTTCGTGTCAGCAATGAGTGGGATGAGCGTCTCGGTAATGATGTCCGTTTTCGACTGGGTGGTAAGGTCAATCTGCCGCAAATTTCCAAGCGGCTTGATTTGGTGTTTCAAGGCGATGACCCGCTCAACGACATCAACGGCGAGCAAGATGAGTCACAGTCTCGGGTTGCCCTGGAATTAAAAGTTAACCGGTTTGAAGACTCTGACGTCGACTTTAAGCTCACCTTGGGTGTCGGTTCTAACGGGCCAAAGCCGGGTGTTAAGTTCACTTATCAACGGGATTTGAGCGAGCGTAATAGCCTGCGGTTTATTGAGCGCGTCCAATTTGATGCTGGGGAAGGCACTACCAGTACATCTCGACTGCTTTTTGACCACCAAATCGATGATCAAAAGCTGATTCGCAGCTACTCACGGGCGCTGTATGGATCTAGTACTGACGGTCTGGAATTGAGCACCAGCTTGCAATGGATCAACTTTTGGAATGCAGATCGCGCAAATGGTGGTCCCACCGAACGCGGCCTCATGGTCTACGGTGAAGTCTGGGGGGCTACAGAGCCTTACGACTATGTCTCTAACTATAAACTCGGTGTTAGATTCCGTCGCCAAACCTACCGTGATTATTTGTTCATAGAGTTTGAACCCAGCTACAACTGGCGTGTTGATGAACCCTACGATAGTAGAGAGGGAGCCTGGCGGGTTGACTTGCGTTTCGAATTCTTACTCTTTGAGGATTTGCGTAAAGATCGCGGAGATTCCTAGGCGCTTGGAAGGTGGCAAGGAGCTCCTCACACGCCTAACGACCGCGCTAACTTTGACGCTGCAAATTGCGCAGCATGTGGTGTCTCGGCGGGTCCTTCGTGCGGACACGTATTCAAGGATCTCTTAACTCATCGACGAGACGATTTGACGATAACTGCTGAGTCGATCTTCACTAATTTCACCGCGCTCATGCGCTTCGAGTATCGCGCAACGAACCTCATGGCTGTGGCTACAATCCCGAAAGCGGCACGAGCCAAGAAGCGGTTCAAATTCCACGAACCCCGCGGCAATGGCGTCTTTGGGTAAGTGGCTGAGGTGAAATTCTCGGACGCCAGGGGAGTCTATGAGGCGACCGCCTCCGGGCAAATGATAAAGGGCTGCGGCTGTCGTGGTGTGTCGCCCTAGGCCGACCGCGTCAGACAGAGCCCCAATGCGAATTTCTAGGTCGGGCAATAACCGCTGAATTAACGAAGACTTGCCAACGCCCGACTGCCCCACCAGTGCGACGGTTTGCGTGGCCACCATGTCTAACAAAGCATTAGCCGTTGGGTCACTTAGCTGGTCAGTTGTGAGCACCTCAATACCCAAGTGACTGTAGATTTCGGCGAGTTGAAGCACCGATGGCGCCTCAGGTAACAAATCAGCCTTGTTGACCACCAAGCTAGCCTCGATACCTGCGTGCCCGGCTGCCACCAAATAGCGGTCGATTAAATTGGCTTGAGCAAGGGGTTGTGGCGCGATGACAATTAATAAGCGATCGATATTGGCGGCTATGGGTCTGAGTACACCCTGACTATTGGGTCTTGAGATAACGGTGCGACGGGGTAGTAAAGCTTCAATAACCCCATGCTCACCTTGCGGTGTCCAAACAACCTCATCTCCAGCGACGGGGTCTTCGGCGCGGCGTCGAAGTGTGGTTGTTCGTCGATCGCCATCTGCCGACTCAATGAGTACCTGTTTGCCGAAGCGCGCGATGACCAGTCCCGATTCACCGCCTAGGTCGCTGTCATTGCGATAGCGATCCTGCGCCGCTTGAATGCG
>ERZ1048068.619-NODE-619-length-31114-cov-15.676680_pt1 | contig 31114 bp, 56 predicted proteins | sample MGYA00383098_ERZ1048068 | MGnify/ENA primary metagenome ERZ1048068 (study PRJEB29581, sample SAMEA5548368) | metagenome | biome: marine; feature: coastal; material: water | depth 1 m | study: Short-term variability in the microbial, nano- and picoplankton... | reverse complement strand
CAGAAGCAGGACGAAGAAAAGAATCTCCAAAGTACACAGGAGACTACATCGTCGGTATCGCAACAATGCACAAGTCAAACGCAGTCCCTATCACCAACCAAGAGCAAGCTATAGAGATAGCGAGAATGGCTAAATGACAAAGGGCGCTTCGGCGCTCTTTTTTCGTAATATATAAATACTCTTGTTAATAAACAATAGGTATTGAAATGGCAATCACATTCGCCCAATATATAAACGAAGCATCAATCACTACTGATGAGATGGAAAATCGTTTAAAGCTGATGGGATTCAAAAATCTTAAGCGTGAGTCCTCTCGCACAATAAGCGTTCTGATTGATACCAATCGTGTAGACGCATTAGAGAAAATCACCAAAGAACTAAAAGATTTAAATGCAGTCTATGATCCAGATAAAGGATCATCGTCTGTTGGTGCAGTCGTAGCAGGTATCTATACTATCAAAGCACGACCAGCATCGAAGCAAGGTAAGAAGTCAGCGGGTCTTGATAACGAAGACACAATGATTGCAGGTATCACACACTTTACTAAAGGTGGACCGATGACTGTTAAGATTTCTGATGGTCGTAAAACATATACATACAAAGATGTTGTAGACGTAGAAGAAGTCGGACGTGATACATCTAATCGTAAGAAAGCAGATGTACGATTAGTATTAGAAGATGGTACGAAGATACCAATTTCTATTAAGAAAGATAACGCAGAGATGTGGGAGTCAGCAGATAGTTACTGGGCACCTACAGCAAAGAAGATTGTAGATAGACTAGAAGCAAGCGGTGAAATATCTATCACTAAGAAAGGCGCTGTTAATTACATGAAGCCTAACGTTGGCGTTCTAGCTACAAAAAGAGAAAAAGAAGCAGTCGTATTTGGTAGCGATGTATTAGGAAAAGGCTTTGTTATAGTAAGAACTTTTAGAAGTTCAGACTTTACATTGTCAAAGAATGGTGATATATTAGAAGTCACTGCTACTAAGATCATAGATAAAATGACAGACCTAAAAGGAACATCTGATATCTATTTTCTAATACGTAATGATAGTTCACGTAAGGGTTCGAAGATACGCCCAGGTTTACGTGTTCTTGCAGTTGCGGCGACACGAATTAATAAGAATGTAAAGGTAGTAACGACCCGATGACACTAACGTTTAAAAACTATATTGTTGAGACAGTAGGCACACAAGGACTTGAGTACGAAAAGAAAGTATACAAGGCAATGGTTGATGCTGGCATATCTGGACTGAACGTTGGTGATAAGCCAGCGGCAGGTTTCAGCAATCAAGGTGCTGGTGACATTGAAGCAAGTTACAATGGCAAAGCATTCAACATCGAAATCAAACTAAGTTCTAAAGAACAGATGGGTGGCACATCATTTAGATATGACATGGGTACAAGTACGTTCACCCCCACAAAAGAAATGGACTTAGATGACTTAGATTTGTTCATGCCTATTATGAAACAAAAAGCCAAAGACATTGATAACTATATCAAAGCTAGTCATCAAGAAGAGCCGAAAGAGTTTCATAAACAAAATAGTGGCGTACCAATCAAGGTGTCTGTAGAAACACGTAATACTTTGAAGAAGAAAGGTCTTACAGGAAAGATTGCTACGAACATCAAAGCGCCTATTAGTTTTATCATTAAGCACTACAACAAGAAAGGTGTTTACTATATTAACATCGGTGGTGCAGGATTGTTTTACATGGGCAAGAATCCGTTCAACTTAGATGTACCTGAACTAAAAGCAGAGATACAAGTTGAACTTGGTTTACGTTTCGGTGGTAGTAAGTTATCATTCCCGACAGAACCTAAGACTCCTGCGAGAACAGCAGGTTTGAGAATACAAGGTCGAATGCTAACAAAAGCAAAGTCTAAATATAACTTAGACAACCCGACAGACGTAAAGAAATTATTTGGAGCATAAGATGAAACGCTTATCATCATTCTTAGTTGAAGACAAGAATACTCACATGGAACACATTGAGGACAACATTCTCAATGCAGGTGTTGACGGCACAAGACAAGCAATCAACTATCTAAGAGCGTTACGTGATATGTTAGCAGGCGATGTAAAAGCACCTGTGAATGTGACTGTTAAGTGGGATGGCGCACCAGCTATCTTCTGCGGTAAGGATCCTAGTGACGGTAAATTCTTTGTTGCAAAGAAAGGTATCTTTAATAAGAACCCAAAAGTTTATAAAACTGATGCCGACATTGATGATGATACAAGTGGTGATTTGAATACAAAATTGAAACTAGCGTTGAAACACATACCAGCGTTAGGAATTGAAGGAGTTGTGCAAGGTGATTTCCTATATGCGAAAGAAGATTTACGAAAAAAGACTATTGATGGAGAGTCGTATATTACTTTCCATCCTAACACCATTGTTTATGCGATACCAGAAAAAAGCGATCTTGCTAAGAAAATATTGCGATCAGAGATCGGAGTGGTATGGCACACTACTTACAGAGGAGACTCTTTTGAATCAATGTCAGCAAGTTTTGGCAAAGAGATTGCAAGCAAACAAAAAGAGTCAAAAGCAGTCTGGTCAGTAGACGCAATGTATAAAGATGTGTCTGGTCAGGCGACTATGACAAAGAAAGAAACTGCCGTTGTAACTAAGTTACTATCAGGCGCTGGTAAGCAGTTCAATAAGATTAAGCGTAACACGTTTGAAGACATTGCTAATAACGATGCACTTAAAGAACGTATAAAAGTATACATCAACTCAAAGGTACGTGCTAACGAAAAGATTAAAGGCATTCCTCGTTTCATCGATGATATGGTCGATCATATCTACGGATACTATCAAAAAGAAATCGATAGCAAGAAGACAGCAAAGTCTAAAGCAAACTGGGAAGACAAACGTAAAGACGTTCTAAAGTATTTCTCTAATACACCCAAGAGCCAAATCGTTGCGTTGTTTGAGTTGTACAACATGATTGCAGATGCTAAGTTACATCTGATTAAGAAGCTAGACAAAGCAAAGCGTATTGATACGTTCCTCAAGACTGCCGATGGTTACAAGATTACAGAGCAAGAAGGCTTTGTTGCTATCGATAGAATGGGTAAGAACGCCGTCAAGTTAGTTGACAGACTAGGCTTCTCAAAAGCAAACTTCTCTGATGAGTTCATCAAGGGTTGGCAGAAATAGAAGTATGATCGTCACATCTATCGATAATGTGTACCAAGTATATGCAGACAGCATGAAAGTATTAACGTACAAGACTGTGCTTGACCCAGAGATTAATAAGACATATACAAGAATCACTTCATACGAAGTAGACATCTACAATGCAAAAGGTGAGATTACGAAGTTACAAGAAACGACTGGGTCACTTCTCGATATAACCGCATAACGGGCTTACCAATTCCGTATATCTAAAATTGGGATTTCTCTGATAAATATTAGTGTAAGAAAAGGATTAAACTCGACATGGGGTCGAGATCGGATCATACACACACGGAGAAATATTATGACACAAGCAATTCTCGCCGCTCACGGCTATACCACACAAATTATCGAAGCACTATTTGACTTCTGTAGATACGCAAATGATGCACGTAGAGAACGCAAAGCTATTAAAGCAACAGAAAAAGCTTTGATGGCACTCTCGACCAAAGACTTAGATGATATCGGCATATGTCGTGGAGATATCTATTCTATCGCACGTAAGCAAGACGTTATTGATCAATGCGTCACAAATAAAAATTTGCGGGGGTGGGTCTAATGACAGCTTTGGTAAGCAACTATGTATTTTCACCGTTGTCGGGATTCTGGTCATCAGTAGATCGTTATTCGCAGATAGTGGGGTACTCACGGGCGGCATCGGAACTCGCAAGGCAGGGTTACCACGAGGAATCGAAACAGTGTATGTTAGAAATAGCGAAGTTACAAGATAAGTAATTAGTACCATATAAATAGACTTGAAGTCTATTGTGAACAGAGGGGCTTTGCTCCTCTTTTTTATTGGGTAATGAATATGCGACAAGAAAAATTAAAATTATTATACAACATATCAACATGGGATAAGATTGGTCTAAACTTTTGGGGTATACCCAAAGCAGGTAACACATCAATCAAATATCTATTGCATCAAGTGTCTAGTAATGATATACTAGAATCAGATGATAAAACGCAGTGGGTTCATGACCACGAATATACGACATACATTTCACCAGATCAAGCACTTGATAATGAGTTTGCTAATATTGCTGTTACACGTAACCCGTATAAAAGGTTCATCAGCATGTGTAAAGATATTGAAAGACGAGGTCCTGAGTTTGGAATATCATGTAAAACTGTAGATGAATTCTTGTTTTACTTAGAAAACACACTAGACAAGAACCGAAACGTTCACTTCAGAACTCAGAGATACTTTTTACATGAAGATGTGAAGTGTATAGATATTACTGATACGGACGCATTACAAACTTATTTGAATCATCCTATACCGCATAAGAATATACTTGAGGGTGACATACAATTGAGTGACAGTCAAAAAGAAAGAGTGTACAATGTATATAAAAATGATTTTGAATTTTTGGGGTACAAATGAATAAAGTTTTATTACTAGCAAGTGGAATGTCTGCAAGTGAAGTGCATGACTATGATTACAAAGCAAACGGCTGGACTATCGTAGCGATTAATAATGGTTGGCAAGTGACAGAAGATTGGGATATATGGGTTCGACCAGGTGACTTCGATGGCAAAAGACCAGAGGTGATCAAAGATACTCAAGAAGTATGTGCGAAGTACTCAGAAAGCCTAAAGCACTTTGGTGGTCACAAAGCATGTGGTTATTCAATTACACTGTGTGCCAGTTACTATTCTCTATGGAAGTACAAGCCTGATGTAATGGGCTTCTTAGGTTGTGACATGAACTATACGCCTGACGCTGATGGCAACACTCACATCTATGGAATAGGTAGTGATATTAAGAAGCGTGGTATACCTGATCCAGACAGAATGGTTCAACAGTATGCAAAGGGTAATGAAAACTATCTAAATGACATCTATATGCGACTTGTAAGCGAAGCAGAGCGATGGTCTAACTGTAAGGTGTACAATCTATCAAGTGTTATTGACACTAGATTACCATATAATAAAGCGAAACCATTTGACTTTCAGTGAGACATCTGATATTATAAATATGTCTATAACTTGTAGTAAGTCTACGGAAAACCTACCAAGAGGAAAACATGGCAGATAAAGATGAAGACATCAAGGCAGATGACGTGCCTGAAAAAGATGACAAAAAAGTAGAAAAGAAACCTGAGCCTAAGAAGAAATCTAAGGCTGATAAGGAAGACGAAGTTCTAGTAAAGAACTCTATCGAAATCAACCCAAAGCTAGAAGAAGCTAAAGGCGACACAGTTGTCTTAGGTTGGGGTCGCATGAATCCTATCACTTCAGGTCACGAAAAGCTTGTGAATAAGATTAACGATGTTGCTCGTAAAGAGAGTGGTAAACCAGTTATCTATCTTACACACTCACAAGACCCTAAGAAAAATCCCCTATCATACAATGACAAAGTAATGCTTGCAAAGAAAGCATTCGGTAATGCTATTCAGAAGTCAAAAGCTAAGACTATCATGCAAGCACTAGGTGAACTAGAGAAGAAGTTTACTAAAGTCATTCTAGTTGTTGGTGCTGACCGCATCAAAGAGTTTGAAACTCTACTCAACAAATACAACGGCAAAGACTACTCGTTTGACAGCATCAAAGTTGTAAGCGCAGGAAGTCGTGCTGATCCAGATTCCGAAGAAGCAAAGTCACTATCCGCAGATTCTATGTCCGCATCTGTAATGCGTAAACTAGCAAGCGAAGGTGATTTCGAATCATTCAAAAAAGGTTTACCTAAGAAACTAGGTCGTAACGCAAAAGACGTTTACGACATGGTACGTGCAGGTATGAAGATTGCAGAAGAGATGGAACTAGACGAAGCAGTTCTATCACTACAGCAACGTAGACAACGTGCGTTGACAATGCGTAGATACAAGAGTAAACTATCTGCGGCTCGTAAGCGTATGGCTAAGAGAGTATCTTCTAAAGCTAAGTTGCAGAAGAAAGCACGTAAGAAAGCAATCGCTCTTATTCGTAAGAAAGTTGCTGGTGCAAAAGGTGGATCATATAGTTCACTGAATCCTGCTGAAAAAATGCAGATCGATAAGCGTGTCGCAAAGCGTAAAGGTGCTATTGATCGTATCGCTAAGAAGATGTTACCAGTAGTACGTAAAGCAGACATTGCACGTGTAGCAGGTAGAAAAGTAAACGAAGAGTTTGAGAACCTTTTTGAAGTAGCACAAGATGCAGACATCAAAGATAAAAAAGGTACACAGCCAGCGAAGTATCATGCTGGTCTATCAAAGTCTACAAAAGATAAGCGTGACGCACATTTTAAAAAAGGTGCTAAGATGGATGATGATAACGATGCGGCTTACAAGCCCGCTCCAGGCGATGCAGAAGCGAAGACAAAGCCTTCTACGCATACAAAGAGATATCATCAAATGTTCAACAAAGAAGGCAAGATCAAAACAGATGGTCGCTTTCGTGCTTTCCGTAAGAAGGTAACAGAAGACGCAGAACAACGTCTACGTGATCAACACAAAAAAGAAAAAGAAGATCAATCATCTGAACACGAAAGAGAAATGGATAGTGTAAAAGCACGTAAGATGCGTACTCAGATCCGTGATCTAAAGAAAGAAGAGAACGAACAAATACTAGAGTGGATCACAGATATCGCAGACGAAATCTTTGACTCTATTGAACTAGAAGAATCAAAAGGTGATGCAGGACTAAAAGCAAAAGCAGAGAAGTCTGGTATGCCACTTGGTGTTCTACGTCAAGTTTATAACAGAGGTATCGCCGCTTGGAGAACTGGACACAGACCAGGAACTACTCCACAGCAATGGGGCTTTGCACGTGTAAACTCTTTCATTACTAAGCAATCAGGTACATGGGGTAAGGCAGACAAAGACCTTGCTGATAAAGTACGTGGCTCTTCTAAGAAAGAATCTGTAGAAGAAAGATATTCAGATGTAATGAAAAAGAGAACACAGTCTCAACAAAAGGCACATCAAAAAGCAATGATGAAGTCTGCAAAAAAGTCTATCAAAGACTATGATGCAAAGAATAAGAACAAGAAAGAATCAGTAGAAGAAGATTGTTGGAGTGGTTACAAGCAAGTCGGTATGAAGAAAAAGAACGGTAAAGACGTTCCTAATTGTGTACCAGAAGCACAGTCACCCGCACAACAAGCCGCTATTGCTATCGCTAAGAAGAAAGCTGGTAAAGAAGAAAATGATCCAGCAATCGAAAAGCAGAAAGATGGTACATACTCATATAAGCGTCAAGTCATCAAAGAAGAAATCGATGAGTTGTTTGAAGGCTTCATGGCTAGTAAAGTTAAGTCTGTTACAGTCAACAAGAAGATGTATGATCATGCATTAAAGACATTGAAAGATGTTCTTACTCGCAAGAAGAAAGAAGCGAAAGCGAAGAAGACTGGTATGAGACATAGTTCTGAATACTATGCCGCACAGATTGCTAGAACATACAAAGACGTAGACGGTAAAGTACTGCACAAAATGCTAGGCGAAGAGTACATCTTCGAAGCAGGTGGTGCTGGTGATCGTGGTACAACTAAACTCACTAAGCGTTATAAGAAAGATACGCCAGGTGAGACTGTTAATGAGTCTATCGATGATCTATTCGAAGCACAGTTCAAAGTAGAAGTCGAAGGTCTACCAGACATGTTCATCGATGCAAAGAGCGCAGGTGAAGTAAAATCAACTTTACGTAAGAAACTAAAGAAGCCTGATGACGTACAGAGCATTGAACGTGTAACACCTGACAAGATTAAGAAGCATTTCAGAATGGTTGTTCGTGGTGATCAAGACCCAACATCTATCAACGAAGACGTTACACAGAAGCAACTGAGTGACTTAGAGAAGTTCGCTGATAGACTGCTAGACAAGTTTGGTGTTGATGTAGAGTTCACAAGACACTTTGCAGATCGTATGAACGATGACAGAAACAAACCAAAGATCACTATTCCTGAACTACAACGTTTCTTCAAGAAGGTTGCTAAGAACAAAGCAAAAGATATTAAGCAACTAGGTGATTCAGAAGCAGTACTTAAAGACATTCAAGCAGACTTGAACTTGCCTGTAGTTATCAACTATGACAAGAACAAAGAAGAGTTTGAAGTTGTCAACAAAACAATCATGCGTAAGAAAGACTTTAAGACTCCTGATAAGGTAGTAAAGTACTAATGCGTTTCAAGTCATACATACGAGAGTTCAAAGTAGAATATCCAGATTCTAAAAAGACACTGGGTATTCCACGTGATAAGATGCCACAAGTTAGGTCTAAGGATTACAACGAACTGATATCTTTTCTTAAAATGAAAAAGATAAGTATGACTAAGCGTAAAGTAAAAGCGAAAGATTTGAAAGCAACACAAAGTAACTTTAATACAGATAAGATTACCCAAGCAGTTGCTAAGTATAAGACGTTGGCACAAGCAAAGCCAATTATCGTAAGCAGTGATGGATTCGTTATCGATGGGCATCACAGATGGCTAGGTGCCGTAAACGTTGGTGGAGATATCTCTATCATGCAAGCAAGTGCTAAAGCTAAAGAACTGTTGGATACTGTTAATCAGTTTCCAAAAACTTTTAACAAGAATATAAATCAAACATAAGGTGAATATAAAATGTCCTTTCCACTAACAAAAGAAATGCTAAGTGCAATGATCGGTAACAATCCTAAGAGCGATGACTGGTTCGATGCTCTTGCAGAGATTATGCCTAAGTATGAAATCGATACACCAAATCGTATCGCTGGTTTTATTGCTCAATGCGCCCACGAATCAAATAACTTCAAGTCACTTGAAGAGAACTTAAACTATAGCGAGAAAGCGTTGAACGCAGTGTTCGGACGCTATTTCGGAAAAGGAAAAAGAGATGCATCTGAATATGCCCGCAAGCCTGAAAAGATTGCTAACTACGTTTATCAAGATGAATTCCGTACCAAGCGTGGTGCTATGGGGAATACCACCGATGGCGATGGCTGGAGATTTAGGGGGCGTGGCCTTAAGCAACTTACAGGCAGAAACAACTATACAGCTTTTGGAAAGACAGTAGACTTGACAGCCGAAGAAGCGGCTGACTACGTAGCAACAGAAAAAGGTGCAGTAGAGAGTGCTTGCTGGTTCTGGAATAACGCAAAGCTAAACAAGATTGCAGACGCTGGTGACATCGTAAAGATGACCAAGAAAATCAATGGCGGTACTATCGGACTAGAAGATAGAACTAAGCGTTGGGAAAAAGCACTTGCTATTCTTGGTGGTGAAGTAGCACCTGCTCCAAAGAAAGCAAAAGCGTCTAAGGGCGTTGATATGACTGCTGTACTAAACGTTGGTTCTACTGGCGACACAGTAAAAGCAGTACAAGAGTTTTTAGGTATCGGCGCAGACGGTATCTTTGGTCGTGGTACTAAACGTGCTATCAAGCAATGGCAAGCCTCAAAAGGATTGACTGCTGATGGTGTTGTTGGACCTGCGACACTGAAGAAGATGTTTTCTTAAGAGAGGCTATTATGAAAAGGTTTAAAGATATTAGGGAAGAACTTTTAAGCGAAGGACCAGGTAAATATTCAAAATCTGGTGATAAGCTGAAATACCAATGGGGTGATATCAATCAAGCATTAATGAATGCTGGTGCGAATCCTAAGGTAATAGTTAACGTTCTTACTGGACTTTCTAAAAAGGAAGTCAAGTGAAAAAGTTTGTAGAGCATATGTCTGAAGGTATTATGATGAAAAGTCAGAATACTATAGACAATCCCGAAGACCCAGAAGTAATGGTACCTGGCTTTGGTTCTATGCTCTTGTCTCAGCTAAGAAATAGTGTCGCAAGACAATTGACAGATTTAGGTAAACGTGCGAGTAGAAATGACTTTGATATTGCATACAGTCTACTCTTAGATAAGTCTGGAGCTGGCGCTGTAGTTGCAAAGCTACAAGCAATCAAAGATGCCGAAGAAGAGATGAAGAAAAGCCCCTACAAACGCAAGATAACACTGGCTAAGAAGAGATAACTAAAATGAAAACATTTGTACAATACGCATCAGAAGCAAAAGACTCAGGCGAATACGACAACGAAGGTCGTATGGCTAAGACACAACTGCGTGGTGTTATTGCTGATGCAGATCATATGATCAAGATGTTTGGTGACGAAGATAATCTGCCAGAGTGGGTACAGAACAAAATTACCAAAGCGGCTGACTATCTAAACTCTGCTCATCGATACATGATGAACAAGGATGGAGAAGAGTAATGGCTTGGGTTACAGTTACAAATAACACAGAGTGGGAATATGATAATGCGGCAACAGCGGCAGATACGTATGCAGATGCACCTGGAACAATTTCAGGTGGCATACGAACTTATACCACTTTAGGCGGCGCTACTAGACAAGTATATGTCAAGTGTAGAAAGACTAGTCTACCAGCGGGTACAGGTGATTTAGATAAAACTTATTACGATGCGAGGACGTAAATGAAAAACTTTAAGACACATAATAAAGACATCATTGATGATATTTGTGAAGAGTGTAACATCTATGATGACATGGTTGTAGAAGCGGCTGAGTATCAAGGAAAGAAAGTCAACTTGAATGACCCTATACGTACATCAGAAAATCCTAATAAAAAGTTTAAAGTATACGTGAAGAACGATCAAGGCAACGTTGTCGTAGTTCGTTTTGGTGATCCCAAAATGTCAATCAAAAGAGATGACGCTGGCGCAAGAAAAAGTTTCAGAGCAAGACATGGGTGCGATAACCCAGGTCCTAAGTGGAAAGCAAAATACTGGTCATGCTATCAGTGGCGTGCAGGCGCTAAAGTAGATAACTAATAAATACAACAGATAACATTTAACTCGGAGAAGACAATGTTTAAAAAAGAGATCAAGCCATTATCTGAAGGAATGGCGGATAGCATTACTAAGTCTATCAACAAACTTCAGCACATCGAAGAAAAGGCATCACGTTCTGCTGATCATGCAGAAGGCGATGTTAAGCCTGCTGATATTTCTGGCGAAGAAGAAGTCAAAGCTGACGGATCTGCTAAGAAAGCACCAGCACGTAAAGGCGACAAAGCTGTAGCAGAAGCATACGTGGATGAGAAGTCTTGCGTAGGCGAGATGAAAAAGCTACACGCTTCTTCATGCTCAAAGACAGAGATGTATAAGAAAGTAAGCGAGAAGTATGGTTGCTCAGAAGAGAAGTTTGAAGAACTATATGCTCAGTATTGTAAAGAGACTTATGAAGAAGTCCAAGAAGATAACAGCAATGACAAGTCTGACGATGGCGAAGGCATGGACAAAGTTCAGCCTAAAGCAGTGAAGAAAAAGTTTGCTGATCGCAAAGATAAAGATATCGACAACGATGGTGACGAAGACGATTCAGACAAGTTTCTTCATAAGCGCCGTAAAGCAATTTCGAAAGCACTTGAATCAAAAAAGCCTAATGCCTCTGTAGATGAATCTGCCGAACTAGAGGGGCTTGACGAAGGGTTTTCGCCTAAAGATATCAAAATGGCAATCGGTATCGCATCAGATAAGAGATACAAAGGCGGCAACATGACTGGCGCTGTCAAAGCAATCAATAAGCTTAAGAGAGGTCTATCTGATCATCCACAAGTTTCTGCTGTTCTAAAGAGACAGAACGAAGAGTTAGAAGAAGCTAAACCACCGCAAATCAAAAAGGGCAAAGCTAAAGGTACTATCTCTGCTACTGGTATGCGTGGTAAGGGTAACAAAAAGTTTGACGTAGATGTAAGATTTGATAACGGTAAGTTTGTGTTTCGCATCACAGATGAAAGCGGAAAGTTCGATACTGTAGACATTAAGAAGGCTAGTAGAATTCTTGGTGAAGAGAGAGTAGCAGAACTTACTGAGAAGAAGTACAGTCCTTCTGATGAAAAGGATATTCAAAAGACAATTAGTATTATGAAGAAGTATCCGGCAAATAAAAAGAAGTCGAATAAAGAATTAAGAGACGGTGCGATTGAATATCTATTCCAGGAAAGTAATCAAGGTAAAATGTTTGATATCATTGAAGGTATCAAAATTGACGAAGACATGAAGATTGTGCATAAAGCACCTCATCCAGCTGGTGGTCAGTATATCGTATTGACAAAGCCAGGAAAAGGTCAGCACGTAATTCGTCATTTAAATAAAGGCAAAGTCAAAGAGTTAGGTACTGTACCTTCACTTGGTCTTGCTAAGTCGTATGTAAACGCTAAGAGCAAAGGTAAAGACCCTAAGAAAATGGGAATACTGAAAGCTCACTACAAAGAAGATGTGTCTGAAGCTAAGAAGTCTGACTACACAATCTATCACAAAACTTTCTCATCTGCGGTGCAACATGCCGTTGAAGTAGCAAAGAAACGTGGATACGAAGTAGATAGCGAAGACTATGATCGTAAAGTTGCTATGGGTCCACGAAAGCCTGGTAAAGGTAAGACAAACTCATATGCAATCGACTTGAAGAAAAATGGCAAAGATGTAAGAAATAAATTACAGATGCAAGTATATTATGATGAAGGTCGATACGAACTGAATATGTATATTTCATAATTATAAGAACCATTAATCTAAAAGGAGAAGTAAAATGGCACTATGGGGAGATACAGACGTTGATGCAGGTATTCCAACTTATCTGACAGCGGCTGAAAACGCAAAATGTTATTTCATCGACACCACAGAAGCTGGTGTTGCGGCTAACAGAGCAAAAGGCTTGAAGACTGGCGGATGGAACCTATACGAAGAGTATGGTACTGGACGCAAGCGTGTTGAAACTTTAGTATCAATTCGTAGAACAGCCGCCGCCGCAGGCGATGCTGGTACTACTGGTACTACTGGTGATGAAGACGCAGTAGTAGCTGATAGCTAAACACTAAATAATAGTGTACCGAGTGAGGGGCTTCGGCTCCTCATTCAAAATAATTACAATATATTACGGTGAACATATTATGATATTAAACGAAGATACATTTACAGTTTATGCGGCAAAGCATTACGACATGAAAAAAGCCGCAAGTGTAGATGAATTCTATGATGATTTAAAACGGTTTCAATACCTCAAAAGACTTTTCAAGCGATACGAAGAGACTGGTGAACTGAAGGAGAGGCTGATACTAAATCATCTGATCGTTATCTATAACTGCTTTGGAGCGCCTGCTACGCCGATGCTCTTTATGAAGTTAGAAGAATATCATAGTTATATGACACCGTTTACTTTTATGCTAGGGTATATGCCCGATGTCATAGAATATGGCGAAAAGAAAATCATTAGTTCAGACATACCGCTGGACAGTGTAATAATAGAAGAACTTAGGAAAATCTAATGATTGTTGACTTATTTTTAGTATACCAATTTATCAAGCGACTTGCTACTCCATTTGAGAAGTGGGATGCTTATGCTTTTGGTATTATTGATAAAGACGGAAACATTCTAAAGAAACGTAAAGAACTTCGCACTGTCAAAGAGCGTGACGCTTGGGGTAAATTTGATGTGATGATTTCTAAACTGAAGAAGCTGTTAGCTAAAGTACCAGGTGGGTCAACTCGCCTTGCTACATACGCCGCCGCTCTTTGGTTGATTAAAGAAAATAAAGAGACTGATCTTGAGACACTAACTGAAGAGCAAATCACAGAAGGCTTCATGCCTTACTTTGAGTTTGTTAAAGAAAGTAATGAGCAAGACTTAGATACATTGTTTGAAGAAGTTATGAGTGCCGCACCTGCTAACTCAGCAGGTTCAGGAAAAGTTGCAGGAATTGGTATAGGTGACGATGGTGAACCTGGACTAACAAAAGCGCAAATGAAAAAATATAAATCAAAGCGCAAGACACCGATGAAAAGGTTGCGTGATGTCATTAACGTTACTTGAGGTCGAACATGCCAGAAAAAGAATTTCGTAGAATGGAAACAGATGTCGCAATACTACAAGCCGATGTCGCTAATATACAAGGATTGCTCGGGCGATTGGATACTGCTATCGATAAGATTGCGGATGCCACTGGCGGCATATCTCAGATCCTAGCTGTACATGAGCAAAATCTTTCCGTTCTTCAAGACGATGTAGAAGAGCGCAAGCGTTTATCAGAGAAAGAAACAGAACTTTTGCATAGACGTATCACTGAATCAAAAGATGAGAGCGGCGAAAATCACAGACGCAATCACAAAGAGATCATGACAAAGCTTAAAGAAATGGGCGAAGAAGTGACAGATGAGTTGAAAGAAGTGAAAGAACGTGTTACAATACTTGAGCGTTGGAAATGGTGGGTAATGGGTGGCTCATGGGCTATCGGCTTCATCATTGCTACGGTCTTACAAATGGGCGGAATAATTAAGATTTTCTCAGGTTAAGTCTTGACATCTAATGCTGTTATGTGTATAATGATCTTAACAGTTTCAATACACTATGGAGTATTACATAATGAATCTTGTGGATTTAAAGTATTCAGGTATCCTGTCTACTAGACTAGAACGTTTCGCAGTAAAAGACAACTCACCTTACAGGGCTAATTGCAGATGCCCAATATGTGGTGACTCCCAAAAAAGTAAAACTAAAGCAAGAGGGTGGATTCTTGAGAAGGATAACTCTGCCTTGTACTATTGTCATAACTGTGGTGTATCTCTGTCTCTACGTAATTTTCTTAAGCAAGTAGATAGTAATCTATACAATGAGTATGTAGTAGATATTGCATTAGAGAAAGGCTACAAGACAAGAGAAGTAGCTAAGATCAAACCACTTGATACACTTACTCAAAGTAGACCAAAGTTTACTAAGAAGGGTAGCCCTCTACTCAAAATTAAGAAAGTGTCTAGCCTAAATTATTCCCACCCAGTTAAAAAATATGTCGATAAAAGAAGGATCCCAGCATCCAAACAATATAAATTATACTACGCACCTCGTTTTGAAGAATGGACTAATTCTCTATCACCCGGCAAATTGCCCGAGAAGTATGTCAAGCCTCGATTGGTGCTACCATTTATAGATAGAAAAGGCAATGTGTTTGGTTACCAAGGCAGAGCCTTTGATAAAGAGAGCATACGTTATATCACGATTATGCTTGATGAATCTATGCCTAAAATCTTCGGTCTTGATGCTGTAGATTTTAACAAGAAGTACTATGTAGTAGAAGGTCCTATAGACAGTCTATTTCTTGATAATGCAGTTGCTATGGCAGGTGCAGATGCGAATGCTTCTGGGCTAGAGAATTTAGATAATGCAATATTTGTTTTTGACAACGAGCCAAGAAATGCTCAGATAGTTGAGCGAATGGAAAGAGTGCTAGATAAAGGCTATAAAGTTTGCATCTGGCCTACGAATTTGGTTGACAAAGACATCAATGATATGATATTATCAGATACTAATGCGGTTGATATTCAGATGACTATCGACATGAATTCGTATTCTGGTCTTGAGGGCAAACTACAAATGAGTTATTGGAGAAAATGTTTATGAAAGTAAGACTATTAGGTTACACACAACCAGTGGATATCGTCGGTATAGATGATGTACAGGACTTAATCAGTTATTGTGCTAGGGTGTCCAACCCCAGTAATCAAATCAATAAAGATACAACACCGAAGCTACTTGCTTATTTAATTAAGCATAAGCACTGGTCACCATTCGAGATGGCGTCAGTGACTATGGAAGTAGAGACTACACGTGATATCGCAAGACAATTGCTACGTCACCGTTCGTTCTCTTTTCAAGAGTTTTCGCAACGATATGCTGATCCCGCAGATATGGGTAATCAGTTTGTTGTACGTGAAGCACGACTACAAGATACAAAAAACAGACAGAACTCTATCACCAGTACTGATGAAGAGATCAATCAACGCTGGAAGGAGAAGCAAGAAGAACTAATTCATAATGCAAAGCGCACGTATGAATGGGCTATTGCAAGCGGTATAGCTAAAGAGCAAGCGAGAGCGGTTCTACCTGAGGGAAATACATTGTCACGTTTATACGTTAACGGTACTGTTCGTTCCTGGATTCACTACATAGAACTACGCTCAGAAAACGGAACACAAAAAGAACACATCGAACTGGCACGTGCGATTGGTGAATCTATTACTAAGATTTTCCCATTGTCAGAGCAGTTCATCAACAGATAGACTATAGGAACAGAGATGATACAAGTAACGAAACGAGATGGGTCAAAAGAACCGCTAGACATTGAAAAGCTACATAAGGTCGTTTTTCATGCGTGTGATAATATTACGGGTGTAAGCCCTAGTGAAGTTGAGATTAAAAGTCAGATTCAATTCTACAATGGTATGACAAGTAAAGAGATACAAGAAACTCTTATTAAAGCGTCTGCCGATTTGATTGATGATGAAAATCCAAACTATCAATTTGTAGGTGGACGTTTAATCAACTACGCATTACGTAAAGAAGTCTATGGTCAGTACACACCCTTCTCTGTTAAAGAACTTGTAGAGCGCAACATTGCGAGTGGCTTTTATGATTCTGAACTACTTGAGCAATACTCTGATGAAGAGTGGGCTAAGATCGATTCATTCATAAAGCATGATCGTGATGAAGCACTCACCTATGTTGCAATGGAACAGTTGCGTGGTAAGTACCTCTGTCAAAATCGTGTGAGTGGAGAAATCTTCGAAACTCCTCAGATGTGCTATGTGCTTATTGCCGCAACTCTGTTTCAGAACTATCCTAAGGAGACAAGACTATCATGGATAAAAGACTATTATGATGCTGTTTCTCTACACGACATTAGTTTGCCTACTCCTGTTATGGCTGGTGTTCGCACACCTCAGCGACAGTTCAGTTCGTGCGTCCTTATTGAGACTGATGACAGTCTTGATAGTATCAATGCTACTGCATCAAGTATTGTTAAGTACGTAAGTCAGAAGGCAGGCATCGGTATTGGTGGTGGTAACATTCGTGCGATTGGTTCACCTATTCGTAAGGGTGATGCATTTCACACAGGTATCATTCCATTCTATAAGCACTTTCAATCTGCTACTAAGTCTTGTTCACAAGGCGGTGTACGTGGTGGTGCGGCTACTATCTACTACCCTATCTGGCATCTTGAAGTTGAAGATATGCTAGTGCTAAAGAACAACAAAGGTACTGAAGAGAACCGTGTACGTCACATGGACTATGGTGTACAGTTCAATAAGTTAATGTATGAGCGACTAATTAGCGGTGGTGATATCACTCTGTTCTCACCTAACGATGTGCCTGGGTTGTATGAAGCATTCTTTGCTGATCAAGACAAGTTCAAAGAACTGTATGAACGTGCAGAGCGTAACACAAGATTGCGTAAGAAAACTATCAAAGCGATTGAACTGTTTGGCGCATTCATGGAAGAGCGTAAGAACACGGGTCGTATCTATCTACAGAATGTAGACAACGCAAATGATCACGGTTCATTCTTACCAGACGTAGCACCCATTCGTCAATCAAATCTTTGTGCAGAAATCGATCTACCAACTAAGCCATTGTCTGACATCAATGATCCCGAAGGTGAGATTTCTCTATGTACACTATCTGCTATCAATTGGGGCAACATCAAGTCTACGGGTGATTTTGAGCGTGTGTGTCGCCTTGCAGTACGTGGGTTAGACGCATTACTATCGTATCAAAACTATCCTATTCTAGCGGCTAAACTATCAACTGATAAGCGCAGACCACTAGGTGTTGGTATCATTAACTTCGCATATTGGCTTGCAAAGAATGATCTGACTTATCAAGGTATCACATCTGAAGGACTAGAGTTGATTGATGAGTATGCAGAAGCATGGTCTTACTATCTGATCAAAGCAAGTGCAGACTTGGCTGTAGAACAAGGCGCACCTAGCGGTAATCTTGAGACTAAATATGGACACGGTATTACACCAAACATGACTTACAAGAAAGACGTTGATGAACTAGTCAAGCACAAAGAACGTCAAGATTGGAAAGGTCTACGTAAGCAACTGAAAGCAACGGGTATACGTAACTCTACCTTGATGGCACTAATGCCAGCAGAAACTTCAGCACAAGTTGCTAACGCTACAAATGGTATTGAGCCACCACGATCTTTGATTAGTGTCAAGCAGTCAAAGCATGGTGTTCTAAAGCAAGTTGTTCCTGAGTACAAGAGACTGAAGAACAAGTATGACTTACTGTGGGATCAGAAGTCACCAGAAGGTTATCTAAGAATCATGGCTGTACTACAGAAGTACATTGATCAAGGTATCAGTATCAATACTAGTTACAACCCAACGTTCTCAGAAGATGAGAAAATACCAATGAGTACAATGCTACAACACTTGTTAATGTTCTACAAGTATGGCGGTAAGCAGTTGTACTACTTCAACACGTATGATGGTCAAGGTGAAGTTGATGTAGGTAAGATGATGGATGAGCCATTAGAGCAAGCAGTAGTTGACGATGATGATTGCGAATCCTGCGTAATTTAATAAAAGACTTGACAACTCATCCAGTGTATGTTATAGTGGATGAGTCGCTAAAAACAGAAAAAAGAGGAAAAGAATGAGCGTATTCGATGTTACGAACAAAGCAGATCATACTAAGGTAACTGCTTTCTTGGACCCAACAGGTGGTCCAACAATTCAACGCTATGACACGTTGAAGTATAAGAACTTTGATAAGCTGACGGATAAACAGCTAGGGTTCTTTTGGCGACCAGAAGAGGTCGATATCTATCAAGATGCAAAAGACTTTAAAAGTCTTACTGAACATGAGAGACATATCTTTACGTCAAACTTGAAACGTCAAATTTTACTAGACAGTGTACAAGGTCGTGCGCCTGTCGAAGCGTTTAGTCCTATTGTAAGTTTACCAGAGATAGAGAACTGGATTCAGACCTGGACGTTCTCTGAGACGATCCACAGTCGTTCATATACGCATATCATACGTAATGTATACAGTAACCCTAGTAAAATCTTTGATGAGTTGATGAATATTCCAGAGATCATGGATTGTGCGGGTGACATCTCTAAGTATTATGATGATCTGATTGAGACTAGCGCATACTATAACTTACTAGGAGTAGGGACACATACAGTCAATGGTAAGAAAGTTGTTGTAGATTTGTATGAGTTGAAGAAGCTATTATGGTTAACACTGATGAGTGTAAACATTCTTGAAGGTGTACGCTTTTACGTATCTTTTGCTTGTTCATGGGCATTCGCTGAATTGAAGAAGATGGAAGGTAACGCAAAGATCATTAAGTTGATTGCACGTGATGAGAACCTTCACCTTGCTTCTACTCAAATGCTACTAAAAACTTTGAAGAAAGATGATCCAGACTTCATCACTATTGCAGAAGAAACTGAAGCTGAATGCATCCAAATGTTTGTCGATGCTGTAGATCAAGAAAAGCAGTGGGCAGAATACTTGTTCAAAGACGGTTCTATGATTGGACTAAATACAGAACTACTGTCAAATTACATTGAGTTTATCTGTTCACGCAGAATGAACAATGTAAATTTGAAAAGCCCATACAGCGTAAAGAGTAACCCGTTACCTTGGACGCAGAAATGGATCAGTGGCGCAGAGGTGCAAGTAGCACCACAAGAAACAGAAATCACAAGCTACGTAAGCGGCGGTACTAAACAAGATGTTGGTAGCGACACTTTTAAGGGGTTCTCTCTATGATCGAAATTTACGGTAAAGACAATTGTAGCTATTGCGATAGAGCAAAGCAAGTTTGCGAGACTAAGGGATTAGACTACATCTATCATAAGCTAGGAGTGTCTTTTTCACGTGATGAACTTATTGAAATGTTTCCAAATGCAAGAACGTTCCCACAAGTAAAAATCAATGGCACTGCTATTGGGGGTTACAAAGAACTGTATGAACAAGTGGGATAAAGCGTATATAGATACGGCAGAGAGGTTCGCCTCTCTGTCAACAGCCAAGAGATTACAAGTAGGTGCGATTGTTGTAAAAGACAATCGTATTATTTCTATTGGATACAACGGTATGCCTTCAGGCTGGGACAACAGATGTGAAGATGAATACCAGTACGAAGATGGTGGTTATGAAATACGAACTAGACCAGAAGTAGTACATGCAGAAGCCAATGCTATTGCTAAGTTAGCGAAGTCAAATGAAAGTGGCGATAAGTCTACAATGTATATTACCCATGCGCCATGTGTTGAATGTGCAAAACTTATATATACTAGCGGTATCAGCGATGTATACTACAAGAATGAATACCGAAATGAAGACGGGATAAAATTTCTTCATAAATGCGGACTAGAGGTAATAAAAATATGATTAACAAATTTGATGCAAAGTGCCCATACTGTGAGACCGAATTTCATATTGAATTTGATAATGAAGACGATGAACTGGTGTACTGCCCATCATGTGGTGAAGAATTGCCTGAATTTGAAGAGGACGCACCCTACGAAGAGGACTGGGATTAAAACTAATGAAAAAGCTTATAAAGAATGTTGATTTTGAAATTTGTGCTGAGTGTTTCTTAATGACTATTTTTGGATTCATCTATATACTTGCATTGGTCCCCTTAATGTAAGGAAAGTAAATGTGGCATTATGAGAACGCTGAGTTCACTAGTGAGATGATAGAAGACTATATTGGTTTTGTATATGTTATATGTGAATTGAGTAGTAGCAAAAAGTATGTTGGAAAGAAGTTGTTTAAATCTAAACGAAAACTTCCACCACTAAAAGGTAAAACCCGTAAACGTACAGTCATTAAAGAGAGTGATTGGATGGATTATTACGGGTCCTCAGACGAGGTAAAGGCGCTCGTGGAAACACTGGGCGCTTCTAACTTTCATAGAGAGATATTGCACCTGTGTATGTCAAAGGGTGAAATGTCTTATCTCGAAGCAAAGGAGCAGTTTGACAGGGATGTTTTGCTCTCTAGCGAGTATTATAACGGTATAATCAACTGTAAAATACACAGAAATCACGTAAAAAGACTAGCAGACACGTAAGTCATTGATTTAAAACGAAATCTTTTTTGGTTTATTTTGGTATAAACCCTTGACAATCCGCTCAGATATGGTATAATGTATACATAAATTGAGATAGAGGCTGTTGCTAATGAATTGTATTGACGTTTTAGGTGGTAAAAAAGCAGAGCGTGACATTGCTCTTGAGTCTGTTAACTGGTGTCTTAAGCAGATGCTACCCCGTCATAGAACGCTCGACATCACTGTTGAGTTCAAAAAGCTAGACGATGCCTATGGGTATTGCATGGAAGAAGATGAGCGTGGTCGTGAGTTCACTATCACTTTAAAGAAAGGTTTAGGTCTCTACGATCTGATCAGTACTGTATGTCATGAGATGGTTCATCTAAAGCAGTACGCCCGCCGTGAGTTACGCAATGTAAACGGCAACACTATGTGGAAAAAGAAAGCATACAATGATGTATCGTACCTCGATGCTCCTTGGGAAAAAGAGGCTTATCGCTTAGAAGATAAGCTTGCGATTCAGTGCTTCAAGACTATGACTACAACATTATAGGAGAGTAAGATGAAACTATTCATGGAAGCAGTATGGTCTGCCGCTGGTAAAGAAGTTACTGGCAATTATTGGGGTACGCCTTTCTTAGGTACTATCACAAGTGTACGTGCTAAGTACGGCACTGATCTTGAGGTCACTGTTGAGTCAGATGGCGAGATGCATTTGATTGATGCATCAACACTGTATGATGGTGGTAATGGAGTTTACGAAAACCTCCATATTTACCTATAAAAGCCCTTGACACTGATCCGAATCAGTGCTACATTATATATGTAATCAAGAGAAAGTGAGAAAAGATGATCGATTTTATTTCAGCAGACAACGCAACAATTCAGTTATTTGATGGTGACAATATGGTTGCCGCAGTGAAGACAGCAAAGTCTATCTGTTATTTCCTTCAAGAATACGGTGTTGCCGAGTCTGTATTTGCTTCATCTTCTATAGATTTTGCCAGTGAATATGGCTTTGAAACTGATGATGAGGCAATGGATTTGTGGTTAGAGGGCTTTAAAAAGTTCGAAATGACCAAAATAAATTAAAAAAAGCCTTGACAAGCCCACGAATCAGTGTTAATATGTATGTATAAATTGATGAAAGAGAGTGAATATATGATGAATGAAGCGATGATAACCCTGTTAGAAGCAATCAAAGAAGACTATTACAAATGGACTTCACGCAACTACACTAAAGAGTTGACTGAGATCAATATCAATATGATCAATGAGTTCAACGAAAATCTTACCTTCGAAGAAGGTCGTAAGTACATCAAAGTGATGAGCAAGAATAGTGTTTGGGGCTTCATTATGAAAGCCGATGACAAACTGTTTAAAGCTGGTGACATTCTTAAAGCCGCAAGTTGGGCAAGTCCTGCACGTAACAAAGCACGTGGTAATGTGTTTACTAACCTGTCTTGGGTTCAGTGGACTGGTCCTGCGTATCTTTAAGGAGATGAGTATGAAAGCTATTTTCGATTATACTGTTTCAGTGGCAATTGTAGCGAGTCTGATTGGTGGACTCGCATTCGCCCTCAGTACGTCTTTAGGTATTCCTGATGTTCATTATAGTCACTCAACAGGTGAGTGCGTCAAAGTTATTAACTACGAACAAGGAGACAACTACTCTTGTGAGAATGTTCCCTCTAAGTTCAATCATGTGTGGGTAGAGTAAAGGATATAATATGTGTAAAGTTGAATTTCAAAAATACGTCTTAAGTGGTATAGCAGAAGGGCTTACCATTACTGAGAAGATGAAGTTCGTTGATTGGGGCGATGCGTGTGACTGGGCTGGTAAAGTAACCATGTCTCTGAAGACACCTTTCGTTATTCTTGAGATGACAAATCTTGAAACTGGTGAAGTGGAAAACTTCTAATGATTAAGACTCTTGCATACCTATCAGCCTTTGTGTTCTTAACGGGCTGTACAGTCGCCTACGTAGTACACACATGGTCTGACTGCTTAGAAGAGAATAGTTGGATAACGTGTTCTCGGATGCTGAGTAAGTGATTAGAAAGGTACAAATTTATGGAGAACATATATCATCTCACCGCACTGGCGGTTTACGTAACGTTAATTTATCGATCATTAATCACGTACTCGGCTTTGAACCCAATTATGATGACGATCCCGATAAGGTCGAAAACTCATGGGCGTTTAGTGTAGATGATTTTGCATGTGCAATCTGGGATTGGAAAGGCTCTCACAGAATTGGTGTCTTTTCTACGTTCGGACCTGATGATGTTTTTGCAGACCTATTTGGAGATAACTATGCCTCTTGTGGTTACAGTATAAATACTATTGTATTATAAACTATCACTATGAGGTTAAAATGGGATTTAAACTAGCAGGTATTTTGATGATCGTGATGGCGGTAATGGTAGCAGGTGGTTATTGGTATTACAATGACACGCAAGAACGCATTGCGATCCTGACAGAGAACAATGCAAAGCTACAGACAGCGGTCGCAACAAACGAAGAGACTATTAACTCTTTACAAGCAGACTATGCTAAGATACAAGAAACGAACAGCGAACTAAACGATAAGTTTGCAAACATTCGTAAGCAGAACTCGGTTCTGTCTGATAAGTTATCTAAGCATGATCTAGGTGTTCTAGGAGCCAACAAACCAGGCTTGGTAGAACGTGTTATTAATGGCGCATCAGCCAAAGCGGGTCGTTGCTTTGAATTAATTTCTGGTGCAGAACTAACGGAGAAAGAGACTAATGCAAAATCAGCGAAGTCGTTCAATAGTGAATGCCCTTGGCTTTACGATGATTATATTAAGTCTGGGCGGTTGCAGTCTATTGAGCAGTCCAAAACCTCAAGTAATTGAGATATCGTCTAAGCCAGTAGAGAAGCCACAGTTAGTTTTACCACGTGCAGATGAGATTAATCTGCGTGATATTAAATGGGTGATTTTGACACCTGAGAATTTTGATGAGCAAGTTGCTAAGATATCTAAAGATGGTCGACCAGTAGCTTTCTTCTCATTAACGGATAAAGGCTATGAAAGTCTGGGCATGAACTTGTCTGATCTACGTGCTTATATCCAACAGCAACAAGCTATTATAGATGGTTATAAAGCTTACTATGTAGAAGCAGAAGAAGCACTAGAGGGTGCAGTTAAAGAGGATTAGATTATGAAACTTGCGACATTGACTACGATTGCCTTATTGGCATCGACTACAGCATACGCAAACAGTGGTGATACTGTCAAAGCATGGGTAGGCGATACTTACACTACAGTATATGAGCGAACACCGTACACAAAGAAAGAATGTGTCACTGTAGATGTTCCTGTATATGGTACAATCAAAAGAAACGGTAACGCTGGCGAAGGCGCTTTACTGGGTATGATCCTTGGTGGGTTGCTCGGCAAAGGTGCTACAGGTAACGATGATGGTGCCGCAGTCGGAGCAGTACTCGGAGGAGTTGTCGGTGCTAATAATAGCCAGAAGACTGAGAAAGTTATTACTGGTTACACGAAAGAACACCGATGTGATAATGTTACATACTATCGTAATGAAGAGAAAATCGTATACGAATACTCTACTATTACGTTTGACTTGAATGGTGAGACTTACACTTTATCATTTGAAAAATAGGATAGTTGTCTCCGTAGTTCAGCTGGATAGAACAACTGCCTTCTAAGCAGTAGGTCACAGGTTCGAATCCTGTCGGGGACGCCAGAATTGAGGAATAAATTATGAGTGATTGGAATCCAAAACAACCTAACGTATCGTACACGTTTACTACTAGCTATGATACTTACCCAACCACATACACAGTATTCACAGACGGGTCTACGTTTTCTATCGTACCTGATCTTGACGCTATCTATACGAAAGCGGATAAAGAGTTTGAAGCAATGGAAGATCAAACTTCGGTTGCCAGACAAATGTTAAATGATATTGGTATTAATTGGAATGAGGAGTAATTATGTTAAGTAGTCCAGAAGACCGCAAGAAGTTGTTGGGTGCAATCAAAGAGATTGACAACTCTATGACACGTGTTGCGGCAGAACGTGATTTTCAGAAAGACGCAGTGAATGATATCGCTGAGAAGTTGGAACTGGAAAAGAAGTACGTCCGCAAACTAGCAACGATCTATCATAAGCAAAACTTAGCAGAGGTTCAACAAGACGTTGAAGAAGTCGCTGAGTTGTATGACTTGATCACGCAATCAAACGAGTAACGTTGTTATGGGCATTTTCAAATTAACTTGGTTTATTATTAAATTAGTAATTGCTATATATCTAGCCTGGTTTATTTTGTCGGGTGCAGTTTTTCTATTTACTATATTAATGATGGGGTAATACATGGAGTATGATACTAATAAATTTGAAATGCGTGATTGTTTTGGAATCTGTGATCTACCACCGCTCCTTTGGCAAAAGCAAGACCAAGGAGCGTTTGGTAAGATCATAGCAGGTCGACCAGTCGATGGACCTATCTTAGACTTAGCACTAGATGCACACAAATGGATGGAACTAGTAAAGGGTCGAGATGTAGTAGTTCAAGCAGGTGGTAACCACGGTATGTATCCTAGATACTATGCAGATATCTTTGAGAAGGTTTATACCTTTGAACCTGACATAGATAACTATTTTTGCCTTGACTTTAACTGCCAAGGTGTGCGATACTACAAGCGTAATGTTGGTTTAGGCGAATCGGATACAACAATGAACTTAGTTAAGGTAGCACCAAATAACACTGGAATGCACAGAACTGTATCTGATGAACTTTTACTAGCATCTCCTGACTTCCCATCTGATCTTGTATCAAAGGTCGAGATGGTTAAGTTAGATAGTTTGAACATCGAAGCATGTGATCTATTACACCTAGATGTTGAACTATACGAAACAGAAGCACTCATTGGTGCTGAAGAGACTATCGAAAAGTACAGCCCAGTTATCGTGGTTGAGACTGGTGGTCGACCAAGTCCTGCAGATGGATATCTTCAACTGCTAGGGTATAAACTACATTCTCAGTTGAGAATGGATGCTATTTACGTGAAGGAGTAATATGAAACAAGGTGATGTAATAACTGTAATGACAATGGGTGGAGAATTTGTTGGTAAGCTAGATCGTGAGAACGCTGGTAGTATCACACTATCAGATCCGAAGTTCATTACTGTTACACAAGAAGGTGGTATGGGTTTTACTAATGGTATCGCTATGACGGGTGTACAAGACCCTAAAGAAGTGACACTCTACAATATAATGTTTGCTGTAGAGACCAATTCTGAAGTAGTGAGCGCATATCGACAAGCAGTGTCTGGGATAATTACTAAGCCAGATCCTAAATTCAAAATATAAGAAAGGTTATATAATGATTGATCCTCAAACAATTGAAGAGTATGTTGAAATGCTTGATAACGTCTCAGACGAAAGCATTGAGAATCTATTCGAAGAGATGGGTATTGAAATCAATATCAACAAACCATGGGTGGAAGAATCATGAGTGATTTAATGAAAAGAGGCATCGTATTTGCCGTAGACTGTTGGCGATTAATAATGAATGTAAAGTATAATCCTTTACGTTTTATTCCTGATCCCGTCATGCAAACGTACTTCATGCTTGTGTTGTTTATCATGTGGAGTGCATTCTTTGGTATGGTCGCAATCTATCACATGGGATTCATGGGATACGATATCGTAACAAGTATCTGGGTACACGTGTCTATTCTAATTCCTATCGCTATCACCAATGGTGTCTTTATTGACGCTGAACGTGACGGTGCTAAATGGATTCAAGAGTGGAGGAACAAATGAGCGAAGGTAAGTTTGAAGTATATCGTGCCCACAAGATGCTTGATTGGCTAGAAGGCGAAGCAACACAGTGGGCAGAAAATCTTGTCGAAGAGCATTTCGGCTGTGAAGAAATTTCTGAGTTGACGCAAGAGCAAATCGAAGAAGTGATCGCTGTTGCAGAAGACCTTGATGAGCATTATGGTGATATGCTATCTATGGGTATGTATAACATCGTCCGATACTGGGAGAACGAGAATGAGGAGTATATCTTATGAGTAAAGTTCTTATGTGTGATGTGCCTTCGGGATATCTATATGGATTTCCAAGAGCATTTCCAAAAGAAGCTACAATACATTACGGTGGCACTGACTACGGTGTAGTTAAAGACTTTAATGTGAGCGAATGGCTAGTCGCAAATGGCTATCCCCAAAAAGAGATTGATTCTTTTGGTGATCAGTTCTCCTATAGATATTGGACAGAAGATGAGTAATTCAAATGAACCGTATCACAACAAAGGCGTTGGTTTAGCATTTTTAATTATTGCCTTTACAATGATTGGGATACCTGTTATAATAGGAACATCAATGGGTTGGTTCGATCTGTTTGGTATTTTGGGGCTGTAAAATGTGGGTACTAGTTTTTGTGTACTTCTATGATACAATCCCATATGTAGAAAAGATATCTGCACACGACTCAATGGTCGAGTGCTTTAAAGCTAGAGAAGCCTTGAGTGAGTTTCACGGAAAAGGTGGTGGCTACTTTGAACTAGGTACACAAGCACTGTGTATCAATATATAAGGAAAGTGTTATGTATGCAGTAAAGAATGATTTGAATGGTGATACAGTTGCTTTGTGTTCGTTACTAAGGGATGCAGAGATAATTGCTAAGAAAGATTTCGATGGAACTACATTCACCATTGAAACTATAACTGCGCACAATGTACAAGAAGTATATGATGAATGTTCAAGCGATGAAGTCCCATAATGAGTAAAAGAATTCCTATGAAAGGCGGAGATGAATATGACGCCTTGAGTAAACGTTCACGCAAGTTCTATACGTGGAGCAAAGGTCAACTTAGAAAGATTAAGCGTGGATACAACAAAAGATTTAGAAAGCAAGCGAGGAGTGAAATGAAGGAGAATGATTATGAGAGATAAATTGATTAAGGCTTTTCAAAGCCATGCTAAAGGGCATATCGATAAACACGTTGTGAATGTTGAGGTTCTACTAGAACATCCAGCAGGCATCAGCGAACACGGCGATATCATTGCAGAGATCGAAAAGGAACTTGATGAAGTTGCTAAGTATGATGATCTGCTATCAATGGTCGATAAGTATCTTATTCCAACACCTGGGATGGAGCAATACGTCAAATGAAACTAGAAGATTTTGCAGAGGATTTTGACGATGAGGATGTGACGTATGTTGAGATCGTCATCTACAGAAACAAGAACGGTAAGATGGTACGTGAAGTCTTTGCTGTTGATTACTATGGCGATGATGACTTTCAGTGGTCACGCTCAACTAAACCTCTGCAATAGAAAGATCAGATTATGGCAAATGTAGCGAAGTTAGATGTTTTTCCTATACCGATGAGTGTTGGTACTTTAGGTGAAGAGTCACGTGAATTAAATACTAAATTATGTGAAGACTCGTTTAAAGCATTTGATGAAGTAGAAGTAGAAGAGCGTACTGGCATACACATTCAACAGACTGTATCAGGTCTGGAGACACATTACCCTTCATACGAAATACTGAGTAGAATGCTCACTGAATATAGTAAGAGTACTATCTTTGATGCAGGAACCCATAATACTGATATCAAGGCTGAGTTCTTTTGGGCTAATATGAACACCAATAAGTCTGCGTTTCATATGCCACATTCCCATCAACTAGACGGGTACATGTGGACAGGCGTATACTTTCCTACGTCTGGTTGGCGAGACGGTGTTGCTATCTCTAAGTCACAGAACTTAGATGAGATAGTAGATATTACCTCAAGAACTCAGCCTGAACCTGGTAGTCTGACGATACTAGATCCGTTACAGTTTGTGAAGACGGGTGTTGCATCGAAGAAGACTGATCGATATCCATATTGGGGTAACCCAATTACGATAAAACCAAAAGAAGGAACTGTTGTATTGTTCCCAACATATTTACCTCATCTAGTAACACCAACTGAAGAAGATAATTTTACTAGATTAAGTATCGCTTTCTATGTGAGAGTTCACACAGGAGACGGTGGTATTGATAAGTTTTAAGAAAATGTTAAAACGGATTGGCTTACTAGCCTTTCTGTTTTTTCTGATTAAAGGTATTGTGTGGCTATTATTAGGCTATCTAGTTTATGTCGGTATATACTGAACGTCTGATGTCTAACACTTTAGATACAGGATATGTGTCATAAGAAACTTTGTCATCTTGGTTACCACCTAGTATGACGTAATGATCTTCGCCTTCTATCGACACTGGATAAATGTAGAACCCTACGTGACCTTGCCAGCCTTGGTTACCTCTAGAGAATACAACTATATCGCCTAGTCGTGGTTCATCAACTTGCTCTCCCCAAAAGAGAAAGCTACGTGCCATGAACGGATAGTCGTTGACACTATCAGAGCCTGGGATTTGATTAACCCGCAGAATTGCGTTTACGAAAGCGGCGCACCATTCGTATGAAACTGGGTCAATCTTTAATAAAGTCCTTAGATCATTTCTGTTCGCAGTCTCGTTGAAGCCAACAAATGCATCAGCAGTTTTGAGATAGTGTGGATATGATGGGATTGGTTTATTAAATGATTCTATAGCGGTCGTATCACAAGCACATAGTAAAAGGAATACTATTATCTTCTTCATATACATATTTATACATTAAGGAGTGTAATTATGAACGATACAATTGAAACAAAGACTCACGATTCTGTGAGCGAAAAGTCTTTAGATGAACTACTAGAGGAAGTAGAACAGGTCGAGCGTGACTTTAGATTAGGTAAAATCGAAGAGAAAGACGTAGAAGAGTATATGATAAAAGTTGCAAAATTTCTATCAATACCTACAGAAAGCCCTTGACATCTGATTCCAAATCAGTTATAGTATACAAGTAATCAAAAAGAAAGAATCAAATGTTTAGAATTCCTAATGCTTATAAAGAAACTATTAACTTTTCTCAAGCCTGGGACGCTATGATCTCGTTCGGTCGGGGTGATGCGCTTGAAGGTATGAGTGCTATGCAACGTGTCTGGATCGAGCATTGTGAGTCATATGTTCGCTTTGCTGATGACAGTGACTTTTTTGAGCATTACCAATATGAGTGTAATGCTTACAATAGAATTTATAATTATATGTCAAGATTGTTCGGAAATGATATAAGTAAGATTGTGGGTGCTTAACTTTCAAAACAAGGGGTACTAATATGCTTGAAGAAACACAAGAGCCAGAACCAATTATCGTAAGAGCAAGTCGAGGCGACAGATTGGGGAGATCGAAAGCGGCACGAGGTCGCAGAAGACTGGTCAAGCAAGTTAAAACTGTAACTCAAATTAAGGAAGACAAAGACGCTAAAGATCGTGTTAAAGCGAAAAGGCGTTTAGAAGCACAAAAGCGAAGGGCAAGAAAAAAACTAAAATTAGTTAAATAAGCCCTTGACACTGAGGCACAAACCAGTTATAGTGTACTAGTAATCAGAAAGAGTGAGACACATGTACAAAGTAACATATACTATCTATCGCAAGTATCACCATGAAAAAATCTTCGATGACTACCAGTCTGCAAAAGGTTTCTTCTACGGTATATCTCGCAAGTGCCGAGGTTCAAAAGTAACAAAGGCGGAGTTGATCTGCCTTTGATTACACAAATTTATAATACACACCAGAGTAGATACACCTGCTTTCTAGTGTATGGGACAAGGACTCACAAGGTCACAAGTGAGTGTGTATTATAAATTAGTGTATGCGAGTGTGGTGGAATTGGTAGACACGCTAGATTTAGGTTCTAGTGTCGCAAGACGTGGAGGTTCAAGTCCTCTCACTCGTACCAAGAACAAGGATTAAGTAGATGTGGGTGTTATATATAGTATCGATAATTAGTTTTGGTCCAGACGTTGGAGAACTAAGATTCACTAAATATGATACTTATGATACTGAGTATAATTGTAAGGTTACAGAAGCTATATTAAGTGATAGCTTTAGTGAAGACGAAGAAACTCAGTGTAGGTCAGTCTGGTAGACCGCTACGTTTGGGACGTAGATGTCGGTGGTTCGAATCCATCCACTGAGACCAGATTTCTCTGCTAC
>ERZ1048068.613-NODE-613-length-31301-cov-9.100013_pt1 | contig 31301 bp, 24 predicted proteins | sample MGYA00383098_ERZ1048068 | MGnify/ENA primary metagenome ERZ1048068 (study PRJEB29581, sample SAMEA5548368) | metagenome | biome: marine; feature: coastal; material: water | depth 1 m | study: Short-term variability in the microbial, nano- and picoplankton dynamics... | reverse complement strand
GGTTTACTAAATGCCTTTACTGGGGGCGCATTTGCAAATGCCTCCGTATTTGCACTAGGAATTATGCCCTACATATCGGCTTCTATCGTTGTTCAGTTAATGCAAATAGCAATTCCTTACTTACAAAAATTACAAAAAGAAGGAGAAAGTGGTAGAAAAAAAATCAACCAAATTACTAGATGGTTAACCATCGGTATTTGTTTGGTTCAAGCACCTACTTATTTAATAGGGTTGCCTGCTTTAGGAGTACCCGTTGAAGCATTCATACTAGGGCAAACAACTATGTTTTATGTTTCATCTACGATTATATTAGTAACAGGTTGTGTATTTGCTATGTGGTTAGGTGAAAAAATCACAGATAAAGGTATTGGTAACGGTATTTCCATTTTAATTATGGTGGGTATTATTGCTAGACTGCCGCAGTCTTTTGCTCAAGAATTTGCTTCAAGAGTAATGGAATCTAATGGTGGAATGATCATGGTTTTGATTGAGTTAGCAATTTGGTTTGTGATCATTTTAGCTTCGATCATGTTAGTAATGGCGGTTCGTAAAATACCGGTTCAATACGCAAGAAGAACTGCTAGTGGTAGCTACGAAAAGAATATTTTTGGAGCGAGACAGTTCATCCCTTTGAAACTAAATGCATCTGGTGTAATGCCAATCATCTTTGCACAGGCTATTATGTTTGTTCCTGCTTTAATAGGAGGAACCTCCTTTTTAAAGGATTCTAGTGTTGGGCAATGGATGCAAGTTAATTTCAGTGATATATTTGGACTATGGTACAACGTATTGTTTGCGGTATTAATAATCATATTTACTTATTTTTATACAGCAATTACAGTACCTACGAACAAAATGGCTGACGATTTAAAGCGAAGTGGAGGTTTTATTCCAGGAATTAAACCAGGGACAGACACCGCAGAACTTTTAGATAGAATAATGTCACAAATAACACTACCTGGTTCTATATTCCTAGCTGGTGTAGCAATATTTCCTGCGTTTGCAGTTAAGTTATTTGGAATTCAACAAGGATGGGCTTTATTTTACGGTGGAACCTCTTTACTGATTATGGTAGGGGTTGCTATCGATACCATGCAACAAATAAATTCATATTTATTAAATCGTCATTACGATGGTCTAATGAAAACAGGAAAAAATAGAAAAGCAGTAGCATAATGGCAAAACAACCCGCAATAGAACAAGACGGAACAATCACAGAAGCATTGTCTAACGCAATGTTTCGTGTAGAGTTAGAAAATGCTCATATTGTTACAGCACACATATCTGGTAAAATGCGTATGCATTATATCAAATTATTACCAGGAGATAAAGTTAAACTAGAAATGAGTCCTTACGATTTAACGAAGGCTCGTATCACTTATAGATATTAAGTTATTATGAAAGTAAGAGCATCTATTAAAAAGAGAAGTGCCGAATGCAAAATAGTTCGCAGAAAAGGCAGATTATATGTTATTAACAAAAAGAACCCTAGGTTCAAACAAAGACAAGGATAAGTTATGGCAAGAATCGCAGGTGTAGATATCCCTAAACAAAAAAGGGGTGTAATCGCGTTAACGTATATCTTTGGTATTGGTAAAAGCCGTGCTAAAGAAATACTAGAAAAAGCTGGTGTTGACGAAAACAAAAAAGTTACAGAATGGACCGATGAGGAAATCGGATCAATTCGTGATGTTGTTGGAACAATAACCATCGAAGGTGAATTACGTAGTGAAATTCAATTAAACATTAAACGATTAATGGATATTGGATGTTACAGAGGTATTCGTCATAGAACAGGGCTTCCTTTAAGAGGTCAACGTACTAAGAATAACTCGAGAACAAGAAAAGGTAAACGTAAAACTGTTGCTAACAAGAAAAAAGCAACTAAATAAACACTAGAGATATGGCAAAGGCAAAAACTAGTACAAAAAAGCGTAAAGTTAATGTTGAAGCAGTGGGTCAAGCTCACGTTACAGCTTCATTTAACAACATTATCATTTCGTTGACAAATAAAAAAGGAGATGTGATTTCTTGGTCATCAGCTGGAAAAATGGGTTTTAGAGGTTCTAAAAAGAATACTCCTTACGCAGCTCAATTAGCAGCAGAAGATTGTGCAGCAACTGCACACGCAGAAGGTTTACGTAAAGTAAAAGTATATGTGAAAGGTCCAGGAAATGGTAGAGAATCTGCCATAAGATCAATACATAATGCGGGAATTGAAGTAACTGAAATTATTGATGTTACACCAATGCCACACAATGGATGTAGACCTCCTAAAAGAAGAAGAGTTTAATTTTGTAATTACAGAATTAAAAATTTAATAATTAGTATAAACTGAAGGGTATAAATTCTCAAAGGATAAGCATAAGACCTTAATTTGAAAATTCCTTCAAAATAATTTAAAAATGGCAAGATATACTGGTCCAAAAACAAAAATCGCTCGTAAGTTTGGTGAAGCAATTTTCGGAGATGACAAAAACTTCGAAAAAAGAAATTACCCTCCTGGGCAACACGGTAATAACCGTCGTAGAGGAAAAAAATCTGAATACGCAATTCAATTAGCTGAAAAGCAAAAAGCTAAATATACTTATGGTATTTTAGAGCGTCAATTTAGAAATATGTTTAAAAGAGCAACTGCTTCCAAAGGAATTACTGGTGAAGTACTGCTACAATTATGTGAATCTCGTCTAGATAATGTGGTTTTCCGTATGGGAATTGCCCCTAGTCGTAGTGCAGCAAGACAATTAGTTTCTCACCGTCATATTTTAGTAAATGGAGAAAAAGTTAATATTCCATCATACCAACTAAAACCAGGTGATACAGTAGGAGTTAGAGAAAAATCTAAATCATTAGAAGCTATTGAAAACTCGTTAGCAAACGCAAGTCATGTTTACGAGTGGATTACATGGGACAACGCAGTGAAAAGAGGAACGTATGTTTCCAAACCAGAGCGTATTCAAATCCCTGAGAACATAAACGAACAGTTTATTGTCGAATTATATTCTAAATAATAAAAACACAAAGTTATATTATGGCAGTATTTAGTTTTCAAAAGCCCGATAAAGTTATTATGATCGACTCGACAGATTTCGAAGGAAAATTCGAATTCCGTCCTTTAGAGCCAGGTTATGGTTTAACAGTAGGTAACGCATTAAGAAGAGTTTTACTTTCATCTCTCGAAGGTTTCGCAATTACTTCAATTAGAATTGAAGGAGTAGATCACGAGTTTTCTACCATTGCAGGAGTCGTAGAAGATGTTACAGAAATAATCTTAAATTTAAAACAAGTTTGTTTTAAAAGACAAATTGATGAAGTTGATAATGAAACAGTTACAATTTCTGTTTCTGGAGCTGAACAATTAACAGCAGGAGATTTTCAAAAATTCATTTCAGGATTCCAAGTGTTGAATCCTGACATGGTTATTTGTAATATGGACTCCAAGGTTAATTTTAATATGGAAATCACTATTGAAAAAGGTAGAGGTTATGTTCCAGCTGAAGAAAACAAAAAAGGTGGAGTTCCTTTTGGAACCATTTTTATCGACTCAATTTACACTCCAATAAAAAATGTAAAATACAGCATTGAAAATTTCCGTGTAGAGCAAAAAACAGATTACGAAAAATTAGTTTTTGAAATCGTAACTGATGGGTCTATAAACCCAAAAGATGCCTTGACAGAAGCAGCTAAAACATTAATACATCACTTTATGTTATTTAGTGATGAAAGAATTACGTTGGAGGCTGATGAAATTGCTCAAACTGAAACTTATGATGAAGAATCCCTTCATATGAGACAGTTATTAAAGACAAAACTAATTGACATGGATCTTTCTGTAAGAGCGCTAAATTGCTTAAAAGCTGCTGAAGTAGATACTCTTGGAGATTTAGTTTCGTTTAATAAAAACGATTTAATGAAATTTAGAAATTTCGGAAAAAAATCACTTACAGAATTAGAAGAACTAGTTGATGTAAAGGGCTTAAACTTCGGGATGGACCTTTCAAAATATAAATTAGATAAAGATTAATACATCATATTTTGCTCCTCAAAAAGAGTTGTAGCAAGATGATGATTAAAACAAAATGTCATGAGACACGGAAAAAAAGTTAACCATTTAGGAAGAAAAACAGCCCATAGAAAAGCAATGCTTGCTAATATGGCTTGTTCCTTAATTGAACACAAAAGAATCAATACAACAGTTGCAAAAGCAAAAGCTTTAAAGCAATTTGTAGAGCCTTTAGTAACTAAATCTAAAGAGGACACCACACACAATCGTCGTATTGTTTTTAGTAGGCTTCGTCAAAAAGATGCAGTAACTGAATTATTTAAAGAAGTTTCTGTAAAAGTTGGTGATCGTCCAGGAGGATATACTCGTATCATTAAATTAGGTAATCGTCAAGGGGATAATGCAGATATGGCAATGATCGAATTGGTGGATTACAATGAAATTTACAATGCAGGAAAAGCTGTTAAAAAGAAATCAACGCGTCGAAGTCGTCGTGGAGGTGCAAAAGCAACAGCTCAAGTTACAAATTCACCAGAAGTTAAAAATGAGGAAGAATAAATGAAAATTTATTTTAAAATATAAAAAGGGTAAACTTTTAAAAGTTTATCCTTTTTTTTTGGAAATCAACTATTTGTTTAAAAGTTCTAAAAATGAAATTATTATAAGAATATCATTTAAAGTATTTTTGTTGCTGAATATTTAAATATGAAATATCAAAATAGAAAAAAAGCCATAATTCTATTGGCTGACGGAACAATTTTCTACGGGAAAGCTGTAGGAAGTAAAAAAGGAACTTCTTTTGGAGAGGTTTGCTTTAATACAGGTATGACGGGTTACCAAGAAATATTCACAGATCCATCATATTTTGGTCAACTTATGGTAACTACAAATGCACATATAGGGAACTATGGTGTTGAAGAAAATGAAATTGAGTCAGATTCCATTAAAATTGCAGGTTTAATATGTCGTAATTTTAGTTATAATTATTCGAGAGATCGAGCCAATGAATCTTTGGAAACTTTTTTAGAGACACATAACCTTTTTGCGATTAGTGATGTAGATACAAGAGCATTAGTCTCATACATTCGTGACAATGGTGCTATGAATGCCGTTATTACCACTGAAATTGATGAAATAGAAGATTTAAAAAAACAACTAGCTCAATTTCCTGATATGAAAGGCATGGAATTAGCATCAAAAGTTTCAACAAAAGAGTCCTACTATTACGGTGACAAAAATGCAAGCTATAAAGTTTCAGCTTTAGACATTGGAATCAAAAAAAATATTCTTAAAAGTTTATCTGAAAGAGATTGTTATATAAAAGTTTTTCCATTTGATAGTTCATTTGAGGAAATGGAATCTTTTGCTCCAGATGGTTTCTTCTTCTCCAACGGACCCGGAGATCCAGAACCGCTTCATCAAGCTATTCAGACTGCTAAAAAAGCTATAGATTTCGGCAAACCAGTTTTTGGAATTTGTTTAGGGCATCAAGTGTTAGCTTTAGCAAATGGTATTTCTACTTACAAAATGCATAATGGACACCGAGGGATTAATCACCCTGTTAAAAATTTAACGACTGGTAAAGGAGAGATTACTTCTCAAAACCACGGATTTGCAATTAATAAAGAAGAAACAGAGAAAAACGCTACAGTTGAAATAACACATGTTCATTTAAATGACCACACGGTAGCAGGAATTAAAATGAAAAACAAACCAGTATTCTCTGTTCAATATCATCCTGAAGCAAGTCCTGGACCTCATGATTCTAGATATCTCTTTGACGATTTTATCACCAATATCAAAAACCATAAATAAAAAAGAATGAGTATTATAATAGATATAAAAGCAAGACAAATATTTGATTCTCGAGGAAATCCAACCGTTGAGGTCGATGTAATAACTGAAAACGGTTACCTAGGTAGAGCTGCAGTTCCCTCAGGCGCCTCCACAGGAGTTCACGAAGCTGTTGAGCTTCGCGACGGCGGGAATGATTATATGGGTAAAGGAGTCCTTAAAGCTGTTGAAAATGTAAATGATAAAATCACGGATGCTTTATTAGGTGTTTCTGTCTTTGAACAAGAAACTATCGATAAAATAATGATAGATTTAGATGGAACTCCCAACAAATCAAATTTAGGCGCTAATGCTATACTAGGAGTTTCGTTAGCTACTGCCCACGCCGCTGCCCTAGAATTGGGGATGCCCTTATATCGTTACGTGGGAGGTGTAAGTGCTAAAACATTACCAGTGCCTATGATGAACATTATTAATGGTGGTTCACATAGCGATGCTCCAATAGCATTTCAAGAATTTATGGTAATGCCAGTTAAAGCGGCATCTTTTTCCGAAGCAATTAAAATGGGAAGTGAAATATTTCACCATTTAAAAAAAGTGCTACACGACAGGAATCTAAGTACCGCAGTAGGAGATGAAGGTGGATTTGCGCCAAAATTAGGAGGTACTGAAGATGCATTAGATACGATTGCAAAAGCAGTAAAAAATGCGGGTTATAAATTTGGCGATGAAATTATGATTGCCTTGGATTGTGCCGCTGCAGAATTTTATGTAAATAATACTTATGACTACTCAAAATTTGAAGGAGTATCGGGAAAAATTAGAAGTTCAAAAGAACAAGCAGAATATCTAGCTGAGTTGGTTGATAAATATCCTATAATCTCTATAGAAGACGGAATGGATGAAGATGATTGGGAAGGATGGAAATATTTAACCGAATTAATTGGCGATAAAGCTCAGTTAGTAGGTGACGATCTTTTTGTTACTAATGTAGAACGATTATCAAGAGGTATTAACGAGGGAATATCGAATTCTATTTTAATTAAGGTAAATCAAATAGGAACGTTATCTGAAACTATAGCTGCAGTAAATATGGCTCATAATGCTGGTTATACGTCGGTAATGTCGCACAGATCTGGGGAAACAGAAGATCATACAATTGCAGATTTAGCTGTGGCATTAAACTGCGGACAAATAAAAACCGGATCTATGTCTCGAAGTGATCGTATGGCTAAATACAACCAACTTTTGAGAATTGAAGAACAATTAGGTGATATAGCTTATTTTCCGCAACTTAAAGCCTTTAAAATATAAAACAAACAATATTCATTTATCAAGGCCCAAGTTTTAGTTAATTTGGGCTTTTTCTATAACGTTAAAGTTTAGATTAAAAGATAAAACGGTGTGTTAATTAATAGGTAAATGAACTACAAAAATGAACGTTTTTTTGTAACTTCGCGAATGCTTACCAACTAATAAAAAAATACATTAAATGTCAAGAATAGCAACCATCGAAATAGACGGTAAAAAGTATGAATTACCTATAATTGAAGGCTCTGAAAATGAATTAGCAATCGATATAAAAAAATTACGAGGATTAACAGGTGGGGTAACCACTATTGATCCTGGTTATAAAAATACAGGTTCTTGTGAAAGTGCAATTACTTTTTTAGATGGGGAAAAAGGAATTTTACGTTATAGAGGTTACTCTATTGAAGATTTAGCGAAAAAAGCTAATTTTCTAGAAGTAGCACATCTACTAATTTTTGGGGAATTACCCAATGCTGAAGAATTAGAAAAATTCCATGAAGATATTAAGGAACAAGCTCATGTTGATGAAGATGTAAAAAAAATAATTGATGGTTTTCCAAAAGCGGCACACCCTATGGGAGTTCTTTCCTCACTTACGAGTGCACTGGTGGCTTTTAATCCAGCTTCTGTAAATGTTGACTCAGAAGAAGAAATGTACAATGCTATCGTCAGAATTTTAGGTAAGTTTCCAGTTTTAACAGCTTGGGCGTATCGCAAACAAGCAGGCCTGCCTTTGGAATATGGTGACAATTCGTTAGGTTATGTTGACAATTTCTTGAAAATGATGTTCAAGAAGCCGGCTGCAGAATACGAATCCAACAAAATTGTCGTAGATGCGCTGAATAAGTTGTTGATTTTACACGCAGATCATGAACAAAATTGCTCCACATCTACTGTTAGAATAGTTGGATCCTCTAATGCTGGATTGTTTGTTTCCCTCTCTGCGGGGATAAATGCCTTATGGGGTCCATTACACGGAGGTGCTAATCAAGCTGTAATAGAAATGTTAGAGGCTATTAAAGAAGATGGAGGCGATACCAAAAAATATATGGCTAAGGCTAAAGATAAATCAGACCCATTTCGTTTGATGGGCTTTGGTCATCGTGTATATAAAAATTTTGATCCAAGAGCTAAAATTATAAAAGTTGCCGCAGATGAGGTTTTAGAAGCTCTTGGAGTGGAAGATCCAATCCTTGATATTGCAAAAGGCCTTGAAAAAGAAGCCTTGGAAGACCCTTATTTCGTAGACAGAAAGTTATATCCTAATGTTGATTTTTATTCAGGAATCATATATCGTGCGCTGGGAATCCCTACAGAAATGTTCACACCGATGTTTGCATTGGGTAGATTACCAGGATGGATAGCGCAATGGCGAGAAATGCGTTTACGCAAAGAACCAATTGGAAGGCCAAGACAAGTCTATATTGGAGAAAAATATCGCGACTTTATACCTGTTAAAAAACGATAAATTAATAGTATTTTTCCATAAAGCACCTTCTAACGATGGTGCTTTTTTTATATTTGTTATATGATAAATTTGCATATCACTGATGAAGTTTCAAGGTTGAGAGCTGTTGTTTTAGGAATAGCTAATTCTAATGGGCCAACCCCAAAACTCGAGGATACCTATGATCCTAAATCAGCAGAACATATAAAAGCAGGCACTTATCCAAAAGAAACAGATATGGTGCGAGAAATGGAATTGGTGCTTCAGGTTTTAAATAAATACAATATTGAGGTATATCGTCCCGAAAACATTTCTAACTACAATCAAATATTCTCGAGAGATATTGCATTTGTTATTGAAGATAAAATGATTATTTCTAATATATTACCTGACCGGGATAAGGAAATCGATGCCATTGAACATGTATGGTCTCAGGTTGAAAAAAAGAATCTCATTGTTTTACCAAAGGAAGCTCATATAGAAGGAGGCGACGTTATGCCATGGGGTAACTATATATTTGTAGGAACGTATCGTGGAGAGGATTATGCAGATTATATTACAGCACGAACTAACATGGCAGCAGTAAGGTGTCTACAAGATTTATTTCCAACTAAAGAAGTAGTTTCATTTAATCTGCGAAAGTCAAATACGGTTGCTAAAGATAATTCTCTTCATTTAGATTGTTGTTTTCAGCCAATAGGCAAAGGAAAATGTATCATTCATAAAGAAGGTTTTTTAGAAAAAAACGAATATGAATGGTTAGTCAATCTCTTCGGAAAAGAAAACTGTTTTCATATTAGTAAAGATGAAATGTACAGTATGAATAGCAATATTTTCTCGATCTCTCCGGAGGTAATTATTTCTGAAAAAAACTTTAAAAGACTTAACAATTGGCTTTGCTCTCAGGGGTTTATTGTCGAAGAAGTTTCTTATTCAGAAATTGCGAAACAAGAAGGATTACTCCGCTGTTCGACTTTACCGCTTATAAGAGATTAGTATCCATTTACTTTTTTGTGTACGCCGATAAAATGATAGTGATTACCGATTAGGTGATAGAACTTTTATATTTTTGCACCTGTACTATCAATATGATTTTTGATAGTTTGATTTTTAAAAAAAAGATGCAACAAAAATGCAACAGATAACCAATACTATTTTAATGATTCGCCCTGCAGCTTTCCGAATGAATGAAGAAACGGCTGTAAATAATTATTTTCAGGAAACAATGCGCATTGAAAATATTGAAATTAATAAAAAAGCTCAACTAGAATTTGACTCTTTTGTCGAAAAGTTAAGAGGAGTTGGAGTGCGTGTTATAGTCGAAAACGATCGATTAGAATTAGATACGCCAGATTCTATTTTTCCAAATAATTGGGTAAGTTTTCATGCAAATGGAAGTGTTGCTTTATATCCAATGTTTGCAGAAAATAGACGAAGAGAACGTAGAGAGGAAACGTTAATTAGATTGGAAAAGGAAGGGTTTATAATTAAAGATATAATTGATTATACCATAGCTGAAAATGAAGAGATCTATCTAGAAGGAACGGGTAGTTTATTGCTAGATCGAGTTAACAAAAAAGCATATTGTGCACTATCAGATCGAGCACATGAGGATCTAATTATTGAATTTTGTGAAGATTTTGATTATGCCCCTATTATTTTTAATGCGTTTCAAACAAAAGAGGACAAAAGACTACCTATTTATCATACCAATGTGATGATGGCATTAGGAGAACATATTGCAATTGTATGTCTTGATACGATTGATGATAAAAAAGAAAAGAAATTAGTTCTTAAAAACCTAAAGGAAGATAAAAAAGAAATTATCGCAATCTCTGAAAAACAAATGCATCACTTTGCAGGAAATATGCTTCAAGTTAAAGGCGCTAATGAATCAAAATATATGGTCATGAGCAAAGCAGCTCACGATAGTTTAGCTCTTGATCAAATTAAAAAAATTGAGGCACATGCTCAAATTTTAAGTTGTGATTTGCAAACGATAGAAACGTGTGGGGGAGGAAGCGCTCGATGTATGATGGCTGAAGTTTTTCTTCCAACAGAATAAACCTCCTGCGACAATAGCGATTTTTTTACCAACCAAAACTGTATATTTACAACTTTATAAAATTACAATGAATCTTCAAAATACCTTGTCAAAAAAAGTAAAACAGGCCATTAGTCAGTTATACAATACTTCTCTAGAAACTGTAGAATTTCAAGCAACTAGGAAAGAGTTTGACGGTGATATTACGATTGTTGTTTTTCCTATGTTACGTTTAGTTAAAGGAAACCCTTTTGAAATAGGCAATGCAATTGGAGCTTACTTAGTAGAAAGTGTAAGTCAAATTAAAAGCTATAATGTCGTAAAAGGATTTTTAAATCTTGTTTTAAGTGATGCTTACTTTTTAAACTTTTTTAATGAAGTTTCAGATTTTTCTAAATTTGGGATAATAAACGGTAGTCAAAACTCTGTTATGGTGGAATATTCCTCACCAAATACAAATAAACCATTACATCTAGGGCACGTTCGAAATATATTACTTGGATATTCTGTAGCAGAAATTTTAAAAGCTTCCGGAAAAAAAGCCTATAAGACGCAAATTATTAATGACCGAGGAATTCACATTTGTAAAAGTATGTTGGCTTGGAAAACTTATGGTAACGGTGAAACACCCAAGACAAGCGGATTGAAAGGCGATAAGTTAGTGGGTAATTATTATGTAAAATTTGATCAAGAATATAAAAAAGAAGTTTCACAATTAATAGAAACGGGTTTTTCTGAAAATGAAGCAAAAATAAAAGCTCCTTCTCTAATTAAAGCTCAAGAGATGCTACGGAAATGGGAAGCTGGCGACAAAGAAGTAGTTTCCCTTTGGAAAATGATGAATGAGTGGGTGTACGATGGCTTTAATAAAACCTACGATTCCATTGGTGTGGACTTTGATACCTTATACTATGAAAGTAATACCTACTTATTAGGAAAAGAGGTGATAAAAGAGGGCCTTGAAAAAGAAGTGTTTTTTCAGAAAGAAGATGGTTCTATTTGGTGCGATTTAACCGAGGATGGTTTGGACGAAAAAATTGTTCAACGAAGTGATGGGACAGCTGTTTATATGACTCAAGATATCGGAACCGCTATTCAACGTGTGAAAGATTATCCTGACACCACGGGTATGATTTACACAGTCGGGAATGAACAGGATTACCACTTCAAGGTATTGTTTTTAATTTTAAAAAAATTAGGCTATCAATGGGCTGATCATCTTTACCATTTAAGTTATGGAATGGTAGATTTACCCTCAGGAAAAATGAAATCGAGAGAAGGAACTGTAGTAGACGCGGACGATTTAATTTCTGATATGGCAACAACAGCAAAAAAAATTAGTGAAGAATTAGGTAAAATAGATGATTTTTCAGAAAAAGAGAAAGAGCATTTGTATCACACAATTGGCTTAGGGGCCTTAAAGTATTACATCCTAAAAGTAGACCCAAAGAAGCGGATTCTTTTTAATCCTGAAGAGAGTGTTGATTTTCAAGGTAACACAGGACCTTTCATTCAATACACCTATGCTCGAATTCAGTCAATTTTGCGTAGGGGAGCTTTAGCTACCACTCCCATTAGTGTAGAAACGTTACATCCAAAAGAAAAGGAGTTAATCAAACAATTACAACTTTTTCCCGATACAATACAACAGGCAGGAGCACAGTATAGCCCCGCTTTAGTTGCTAATTATACCTACGAATTAGTTAAATCCTTTAACTCTTTCTATCAAAATGTATCAATTTTGGGAGCAGATTTTGAAAAAGAAAAAAGTTTTAGAATTCAACTTTCTCGTGCAGTTTCAGACGTTATTAAAACAGCATTTGGTTTACTAGGAATTGATGTTCCTGAAAGGATGTAATAAATTAACTATTTTTTCTTCTTAACTAAAGTTAGCCAGAAAGCTACTCCAATGGAAACTGCACATCCTGCTGCTATTCTGCCATAATTGCAACAGGCATTCTATTTGTTGTTTAATTATTCTTAAAGATAACCACTTTTACATCATGGTACCAGGTTAAATAATTATGTTCATTATCGAGCTCAATTAAATTCCTTTTTAGCTTTAAAGTAGGGGTTAAAAAATTATTTTCAATAGTCCATTGATCTTTAAAAACTATTACTTTTTTTATTTTTTCGTGTTTTTCGAGTCTTTTATTTAAATGATTTAATGTATCGATTATGCTATTTGATAAAATATTTGGAGCGTTGGAACTTCCAATTTCTGAGGTGGTTATTAGTGCTATTGGATGAGGGAGTCCAGAACCTACAACACAAGCTTGTTCAATATTGATATTTTTAATTAGTTCTAGTTCGATTCCAGAAGGAGATATGTATTTTCCTTTATCGGTCTTAAATTGATCCTTAATTCTCCCTGTAATTGTTAAATTACCTTCCTCGTCATATTTTCCTTTATCACCTGTTTTTAAGTAGCCTTCTTGGTCAAAAGTTTTCTTTGTCAACTCTGGTTTTTTATAATAACCTTTCATCAAGCAATTATTTTTAATACAAATTTCCCCTTCATCAGAAATCTTTGTTTTTACGCCGGGAAGAGGCTTTCCTACAGTACCTATTTTATTATTAGGAGGAATATTAAAATGTGAAATACAGCAATCTTCTGTCATCCCATAAATTTGAAAAATTTCAATATCAATATTTTTATACCAATTGATTACCTCTAGAGAAACAGGAGCAGCTCCAGATATCATTATTTCCGCATGCTTTAATCCCAACTTTTGCTTAAGTTTTACTTTAAAAAAATCGTTAATAATAGGAATTTTTAAAATCCAGTTTAATCTTTTTTGAGGAATTTTTGATAGGACAATTTCTTGAAATTTTGTCCAAATTCTTGGGACTGCAAAAAATGCATGCGGTTGGGTTCGTTGTAAATCTTTTGCAAAAGTTAGAAGATTTTCAGGATAACTAAATTGAGCACCCATGGTAAGTCCATAGGTCCAAATGAGACGTTCTGCTACGTGAACTAAGGGCAAATACGAAAATAAACGAGGTTTTTTAGGTAAATTTATTATTTTTTGGACGGTTTGTATGCTGTTTACAATATTTTCTACCGAATGGATAACACCCTTAGGATCGCCAGATGTTCCAGATGTATAAATGATGGTATGCGTATCTGATGGATTAGGAAGTTTGATAGTGATTTCTGGTATTTGTTCCCCAATAATTTTTTCCCAACTATATTCTTCTTCAATTCCATAAAGTTCTATCCCAATTTTTGGAATATTTGGAATTCCTTTTTTTATAGTACTATAATCATCAAGTTTACCAATAATAATTGCCTTGGATTCACTATGATTTAACACTTGCTCGACAGCGTTAGCAGTTAAAGAAGTATAAATGGGAATGGAAACCAATTCAGCCATCATTATAGCTAAATCAGACATCATCCAGTGAGCGCAATTTTTCGAAAGAATTGCAACATGATTTCCTTTCTCAAGTCCTATTTTTTTTAATTTAGAAGCTATTTTTCTAATTTCAAATCCAGTATCTTTATAAGAATACGTTTTCAGTTTTCCATCGATGGGTTGAATCAAAAAAGTTTGGTCTGGTATTACTTTTTCCCAGTGTAAAAAAGCTTCTAGTGGTGAAGAAAATAATGGCATTATTAAAATTTAAAAAAATAATTTTTTGAGTTGATGTTAATCAACAAAAACGTAATTAGTATTGCTAAAATAACAATAAATTAGATGGTTTTTACAAACAAAATATTAGACCGTCTTATTTTTCTTTTGAAGATTTCATTTCTCCATCAATACCGCTTAAATCCTCTCTAAAACTCCAGAGTTCAGATCGCTTGCCATTACTATTGCTGATCCAATCTTTTTTGAATTTTTCGAAAGTACCTTTTCCATGAACTGCCTCGTATTTTAGTTGAAAATCATTTGTTTTAGAGAGCCATTCAGATTTTTGATAAAATGAAACTATCATTAAATCCAATCCTTCTTTATCATCTGGAAATTCGTTGAAATAAACACCGTAAGATTCTTCTGGATATTTTTCTCGAAATACTTTTTTTACCTTATTCATTAATTCTAAAGCCTCTTGCTTTTTAGTTCTTTTGATGTCATAAATATCTACCAGTGCTTTCTTTATCGTAAAGTCTTTTGGAAAATTAGATAAGTCTGGATAAAAACGCCAATAATTTTGATCACCATTCGAAATGGTATAAGGTTCTATGTTTTTATTCCAATCTTCATCGTGACCTTCCAGCTGAGGACGCTCGTCAAATGCACTCCAAGGAATTGGTCCCATAACCCAAAGATACTTTCCATAATTTAGTCCATTATTTATTTGGTAAATTCTAGCACCAAATTGACCATCGGTATGATATTTATTATTGTGATTAAAAACACCTAGTTCAAATTCATTTATGAATTTTGGATTGGCCGTCATCATTCCGTTTTCTGTAACCGTGTAAGTTGAATTATTTTGAGAAATTGATACACATGATACCAGTGCAATAAAGTAAAAAATAGCTTTCATAATTTTACAGATTTAAGGAGGTTCCCCTACAATGTACGAAAAAATGCATACATTTTTTAATTATAAATGATTAAACACACTTATTGTAATCTAAATTAATTTGTTACTCCTTGTTCAATTGTTATCTTTGCAATTCTTTTATAAATAAAGAAAATACAGATAAAACTCAACAAAGATTATGTTTGATAATTTAAGCGAAAAACTAGATAAAGCACTTCACGTTTTAAAAGGTCAGGGCAGTATTACAGAAGTAAATGTAGCAGAAACTTTAAAAGAAGTGAGACGTGCTCTTTTGGATGCGGATGTCAACTTTAAAATCGCAAAACAATTTACTAAAAGCGTTAAAGAAAAAGCGCTAGGACAAAATGTATTAACTACCATTCAGCCTGGTCAATTGATGGTGAAAATTGTTAAGGATGAGTTAACAGCCCTAATGGGCGGAGATTCTGCTGGTATAAATTTAAGCGGAAATCCATCTGTAATACTTATGGCTGGATTGCAAGGAAGTGGTAAAACGACATTTTCTGGGAAGTTAGCAAATTTCTTAAAATCAAAAAAATCGAAAAAACCATTGCTGGTTGCCTGTGATGTGTATCGTCCTGCAGCGATTGATCAACTTCATGTTGTTGGAGACCAAATTGGAGTCGAGGTATTTAGCGATAAAGGGAACGATAACCCTATAGAAATTGCTAAAAATGCTTTGGAACACGCTAAACAAAATGGTTTTAATGTGGTTATTGTCGATACTGCTGGACGTTTAGCAGTAGATGAAGCGATGATGACTGAAATTGAAAATATCCACACTGCAATTCAACCTCACGAAACTCTTTTTGTAGTAGATTCAATGACTGGTCAAGATGCTGTAAATACCGCAAAAATATTTAATGATCGTCTAAATTTTGATGGGGTGATACTAACAAAATTAGATGGAGATACTCGAGGGGGTGCTGCAATTTCAATTAAAAGTGTAGTTGATAAACCAATTAAATTTATTGGAACTGGAGAAAAAATGGAGGCGATAGATGTTTTTCATCCCTCAAGAATGTCCGACCGTATTTTGGGAATGGGTGATGTAGTATCTCTAGTTGAAAGAGCTCAAGAACAGTTTGACGAGGTGGAAGCCAGGAAACTCCAGAAAAAAATTGCAAAAAATCAATTTGGATTTGATGATTTTTTAAAACAAATTCAGCAAGTCAAGAAAATGGGAAATATGAAAGATCTTGTTGGCATGATTCCCGGAGCTGGTAAAGCTATGAAAGATATTGATGTGAATGATGACGCTTTTAAGGGTATAGAAGCCATTATACATTCGATGACCCCCGAAGAAAGGAGTCAGCCTTCCATTATAAACGCAAGTCGAAAAAAACGAATTGGAAAAGGGAGTGGCACATCTGTTCAAGAGGTAAATCAGCTAATGAAACAGTTCAACCAAATGAGTAAAATGATGAAAATGATGCAAGGTGGCGGTGGTCGAAAAATGATGCAAGCTATGAAAGGAATGAGACCATAATTAATTATAAAAAGAGAATAAAATGATTTTATTAGACGGTAAAAAGACATCGAACGACATCAAAGATGAGATAGCTATGGCTGTCAATGAAATTAAAAAAAGAGGAGAAAAAGTTCCTCACTTAGCAGCTGTTTTAGTCGGAAATGATGGAGCTAGTCTAACCTATGTTGGTTCTAAAGTAAGAGCTTGTAAACGTGTTGGTTTTAATTCAACTTTAATTGAATTGCCAGAAACAACTCCTGAAGATCATCTATTAAAAACAATAAATGATTTAAATAAAAATAAAGATATTGACGGTTTTATTGTTCAATTACCGTTGCCAAAACATATCAATGAAGAAAAAATTCTACTCGCTATAAATCCTAACAAAGATGTGGATGGTTTTCATCCTGAAAATTTCGGTAAAATGGCCTTAGAAATGGAAAGTTTTATTCCAGCAACGCCTTATGGTATTTTACAATTATTAGAGCGATATCATGTTGAAACTAAAGGCAAGCACACTGTTGTTATTGGAAGAAGTCATATTGTTGGAAGACCGATGAGCATTCTCATGAGTCAAAAAGGCCCTGCGGCCAATAGCACCGTAACAATAGCGCACAGTCACACAAAAAATCTTAATAAAATAACCAAACAAGCAGATATTATAATTGTAGCTTTAGGAATCCCGGAGTATTTAAAAGCGGATATGGTCAAAGATGAAGTTGTAATTGTAGATGTGGGGATTAGTAGAGTTCCAGATGAATCTAAACCCAGAGGTTATGTTATAAAAGGTGACGTAGCATTTGAAGAGGTAAGTAAAAAAGCATCTTTTATTACGCCTGTTCCTGGTGGCGTTGGCCCGATGACCATTGCGATGTTATTAAAAAATACCTTAATTGCAAGGGAGCGTGGGGTTAACCACTCGTAGATTTTTTAAGTATCAAGGTTACTCATTTAATCCGTCCATTTCCCAAGAAAGCATAAAGTATTTAATTTTTGCTTCATCTGGAATATTGGTAATATCAATGACTAAATTTGGGTTATATCGAAAGTTTTCTGGCAATTCTTTTTTATCTATGTTGATAAAAATATCACTCTCCTCTAAAAAGATAACGACCGTAAAGATGGTAGTTTCAATTTTTGAGATGGTATAATTTGCTTTGATGTCTTTAAATGTGCTGTTTAAATTAAGTCCTTTGTCTGTTTGATAACGGGCGTCGAAAAATTGAAAACTTGAAATCAAAGCATTGGGGTCATTGTTAAATCTCGGCGATATGGATAATAATTTAGTTCCATTCTTCTCAAAAATCTCCACCTCTCCTTGAGTTGGTAATTCGTCATTACGTGAATAAAGCCTTACAATAGAATCACTAGCAAAAATAGAATCGACTTCTTTTATTTTCACGCCTTTTGATAATTTGCCAACAGCAGTGTTAGATATTAAAAATGAATTTTTTTCTTCATCACACTGAATAAATAATACGCTTATAAAAGCAAGCAGAAATATATTTTTTAACATTATTGTGTTTTTTGATAGTATTAATTAAACCAATCAAAACTACTAAAATTGACCTTTAATTTGTCAAGATATTGAAAAAACAAAATAAAATAATTTTGAATTATGATTTATAGAAATTAGTTAGATCCTCTTGGGTGTATTATCCTTTTTTTATAAGAATTAAAGTCTAAGATATTTAGCTTTAAATTTTTACCTTTGTCTTAATGAAAAAAGAAATTAAAAGCTTAGTAGATAGAGGAGAAATGCTCCCTTTAATGGAAGCATTTTATACCATACAAGGAGAGGGGTATCATAAAGGGACAGCTGCCTATTTTATAAGAATTGGCGGTTGTGATGTTGGATGTCATTGGTGTGATGTAAAAGAAAGCTGGAACGCTGATTTGCACCCTCCTACCTCAATCGAAAAGATTGTAGCGAATGCAGCTAGATCATCGAATACAGTGGTAGTCACTGGAGGGGAACCACTCATTTGGAACATGGAACCACTAACTCAAATGTTAGGAAAAAATAATTTAAAGATACATATAGAAACTTCCGGAGCTTATGATTTAACAGGTATTTGGGACTGGATTTGTTTGTCTCCAAAAAAAACAAAGTTGCCCAAGGAGAAAATATATCGTTATGCTGATGAGTTAAAAATTATCATTCACAATAAATCAGATTTTAATTTCGCAGAAGAGCAAGCCAGTAAAGTCAACGAGTCCTGCGTTTTATACTTACAGCCAGAATGGAGTAAGAGAGAAAAGATGATTCCTGCGATTGTAGCTTATGTAATGAAAAACCCGAGGTGGAAGGTTTCACTTCAAACTCATAAATATTTGAACATTCCTTAATTAAAGTTTTTATTTCTTCATTCTCTAGTTCTTTTAAACGTTTTTGAGCGCTTTTAACAAATATTCCTTTGGGTGGGGTATTTAAAAAGTGTTGATTTTCATTTTAAGGCCTTTTTTAGACGTTTTAAGCGAGCTTTGAGATTTTAACAAATAGTTAATAAGTACCCAAAAATTGCTTTGTACGGCTTCAAATTAAGTGGGGGAAAGAGTATATTTGTTTTACGTCAGTTGAGAAAGCTATTTTAACTGAATTTTAAAAATTAATAGTATTTAATATTTACACATGAGCGAAGAACAAAAAAAAGGAAATTACGGGGCAGATAGTATTCAAGCATTAGAAGGAATGGAGCATGTTCGTATGCGGCCTTCTATGTATATTGGAGACGTTGGAGTAAGAGGGCTGCATCACTTGGTCTATGAAGTTGTTGATAATTCAATTGATGAAGCAATGGGAGGTCATTGTGATGCTATCGATGTCATTATCAATGAAGATAATTCTATTTCTGTAAAAGATAATGGTCGTGGAATTCCAGTAGATATACATAAAAAAGAAGGGGTCTCTGCTCTTGAAGTTGTGATGACTAAGATTGGAGCTGGAGGTAAGTTTGACAAAGATTCTTACAAAGTTTCCGGTGGACTCCATGGCGTTGGTGTTTCTGTAGTAAATGCCTTATCAAAAAAATTAAAAGCAGTTGTTCATAGAAATGGAAATATATATGAACAAGAGTATGAATTTGGAAAAACGATGTACCCAGTTAAACAAACTGGCACTACTGAATTTAGAGGAACCGTAGTTACCTTTCATCCGGATTCAGAGATATTTAAACAAACTATTGAATATAACTACGAAACACTTTCAAATAGGCTTCGGGAATTATCTTTTTTGAATAAAGGGATCACCATTTCCATAACGGATAAAAGAGAAAAAGATGAACAAGGAGAATTTGTCACTGAAACATTTAAAAGTACGGAAGGGCTTAAAGAATTTATTCGTTTTCTAGACGATACACGGGAGCCAATTATTGGGCATGTAATCTCAATGGAAGGAGAGAAAAAAGAGATTCCTGTCGAGGTAGCAATGATTTATAATACATCCTACAGTGAAAATTTACATTCATATGTAAATAATATTAATACCCATGAAGGTGGTACACACCTATCAGGTTTTAGGAGAGGACTTACTAACACATTGAAAAAATATGCGGACTCTTCAGGAATGTTAGACAAGCTAAAATTTGATATTGCAGGAGATGATTTTAGAGAAGGTCTTACCGCAATTATTTCGGTCAAAGTATCTGAGCCTCAGTTCGAAGGTCAGACGAAAACAAAACTTGGAAATAGAGAGGTTACCTCCGCGGTGAGCCAAGCTGTTTCTGAAATGTTAGAGAATTATCTTGAGGAAAACCCAAACGACGCAAAAACTATTGTGCAAAAAGTAATTCTTGCCGCACAAGCAAGACACGCTGCTAGAAAAGCTCGTGAAATGGTTCAGCGAAAAACAGTGATGGGAGGTATGGGATTGCCCGGTAAACTTTCCGATTGCTCTGAGCAAGATCCAGAAAAATGTGAAGTATTTTTGGTTGAGGGGGATTCGGCAGGTGGAACAGCTAAACAAGGTCGAGATCGAAATTTTCAAGCAATTTTGCCATTGAGGGGTAAAATTTTAAATGTTGAAAAAGCGATGCAGCATAAAGTATTTGAAAATGAAGAAATCAGAAATATTTTTACAGCTCTTGGTGTTTCAATTGGAACCGAGGAGGATAGTAAGGCCTTAAATCTTGAAAAATTACGGTACCACAAAATAGTAATTATGTGTGATGCCGACGTAGACGGTAGCCATATTTCGACACTTATTTTAACCTTCTTCTTCAGGTACATGAAAGATTTAATTGAGGCCGGACATGTTTTTATTGCAACTCCACCTCTATATCTAGTAAGAAAAGGAGCTAAAAAGAAATATGCTTGGTCTGATGAAGAAAGAGAGGAGATACAAAATGAGTTTGGAGAGGGTTGTAAAATTCAACGTTACAAAGGTCTTGGAGAAATGAATGCCGAACAGCTATGGGATACGACTATGAAACCTTCTGATAGAACCTTACGCCAAGTGGTCATCGATAATGGAGTTGAAGCCGATAGAGTATTTTCAATGTTAATGGGAGATGAGGTTCCGCCGCGTAGAGAATTTATTGAAAAGAATGCGGTTTATGCAAATATTGACGCGTAATAATTCTGTAAAATTATTTTTTATATTCCTGACGCTTGTCACGTCATCTGTCAAATCTCAGATAGATGTAACAGATGCCGTTAACGATATGTTGTATATATCTAGTAAATATGTTTCCTCTGCTGCAAGTGCTTCTGTTTATCAGTCTTCCTCTTCTTGGTTTAGTTCTGCTGAAAGTGTCGGTAAATTTAAACTAGATGTATCATTCCATGTTAACATTTTGCCGATTCCAAACAAGCAAAAAACTTTTCTAATTAATAATAATGAATTGTCAACGATGGAGCTTAGAGGTGCTCAAACGGCCAAAATTCCTACAGCTTTAGGCGGGCATACAGAAACTTTTTTTGATTTCGATATAGATGGAGAGGCCTACGAATGGCAGGCTTTTGAAGGAATTAAACAAGATGTGGTGGCGCATCCCTACATGCAAGCAAGTGTTGGTTTATGGAAAGAGACCGATGTAACGTTACGGTATTCTCCAAAAGTTACAATTAATACCTCCAGCTACGATATTTTTGGAGCAGCAATAAAGCATAACTTAAGTCAATATTTTAGAAAAGAAGCTACAGATTCTGATCCTATCGAGTTAGCTGTATTAGCATCTTACTCTGTATTTAATCTGAATTTATTTTTTGATGAGGTTGCCATAGAGCCTATCGATCCAAAACCTGACAGTGTTCCACTTACCACAATAAATTCTATGATAATTGATGCTAACTCTTTATTGTTTCAAATAGTTGCATCAAAAAAGCTTCATAAACTAGAATTTACAGGTTCTTTAGCATACACCTATAACAAGTTTAATTATAAATTGGGGGGGTATCAAGGGTTGTTTTTAGATGTGTTTAATGAATTGCTGTCCTTTTTAGATGAGAGCAAAACAGAATTTAAAGGTGACTTTGGAGTCAATTACTATTTTAATAAGTTTTATGTTTCTTCTATGTTATCTTTAGGGAAATTCCCTAATGTTAACTTAGCGTTGCATTATAAATTTTTCTAAAAAACACCATACTTTTTTTTATCTTTTGATTCAAAAATTTACCTAAATAGTGTAACTTTGCAACTTCCAAATCAAGGAACAATATTACTTTAATAAAATAAAAATTATGAAAATTACAATTGTTGGAGCTGGAGCTGTTGGGGCTAGTTGTGCTGAGTATATCGCTATTAAAAATTTTGCAAGTGAAGTAGTGATTTTAGATATCAAAGAAGGTTTTGCTGAAGGAAAAGCAATGGATTTGATGCAAACTGCGTCACTCAACGGATTTGACACAAAAATAGTAGGGGTAACAAACGATTATTCTAAGACAGCAGGAAGTGATGTTGTTGTCATAACCAGTGGTGTGCCACGTAAGCCAGGAATGACTCGAGAGCAATTAATTGGTATCAATGCGGGCATTGTAACCGCTGTTTCTTCAAGTTTGATTGAGCACTCACCAGAAGCTATTATGATTGTAGTAAGTAATCCAATGGATACGATGACTTATTTAGTTCATAAAACTGCTGGATTGCCAAAAAATAGAATCATTGGAATGGGTGGTGCTTTGGATAGTGCCCGATTTAAGTATCGATTAGCTGAAGCTCTTGGAGCTCCAATTAGTGATGTTGACGGAATGGTAATCGGTGGTCATAGTGATGTCGGTATGGTTCCTTTAACTAGAATGGCAACTAGAAATAGTATCCCTGTTAGTAAATTTATTTCGAAAGAAAGATTACATCAAGTGATGGAAGATACAAAAGTAGGTGGCGGTACGTTGACTAAACTGCTTGGAACCTCTGCTTGGTATGCGCCAGGAGCGGCGGTATCAGGTTTGGTACAAGCAATTGTATGCGATCAGAAAAAAATATTTCCGTGTTCAACACTTTTAGAGGGCGAATATGGACTTGAAGATATTTGTATTGGTGTCCCTGTTGTTTTAGGTAAAAATGGAATTGAAGAAATAGTTCAATTAGATTTAACCGATGCTGAAAGTGAACATTTAAATACGAGCGCTGAAGGAGTTCGAAAAACAAATGGCTTATTAGAACTATAAGCTAGTTTAAGATTATATTATTTTATAAAGACTGTAGCGATACAGTCTTTATTTTTTATATTTGACTCATGAGTACAAAATTCTTTTTTGGTTTTTTAATAAGTATGGTTAGCCTGCTAGGGTTAGGTCTTCAGCAACCTTCCAATACGCATCAAGAAATCATTATAAGTTTTAGTGATGCTAAAGAAATAACGCTTGAAACTCAAAACAATACCATTGCAATAATTAAAAAAAAGTTGCAAAAAATAGGGGTTAATTACTTCTGGGTTCAAAAAGACGATCAGGGACGTTTAAAAATTTCTTATTTCAGTTCCGTAGATACAGCATTCGTAAAAAAAGTACTTAATCAAGAAAATCATTTTGCAGTGCGTTATTTGTCTAATTTGTACAATAACCAACCTGTAGATCGTTCAGACACGAATAGCTCAAACTATTATATTGACGTGTTTGAAATTCCTAAAACTTTTGAAAATCCAACCGAAGATAGTGGCTTAGTGATTCAGTTATTATCAAATACTGATCGTTTATTCAAGCAGAATCTTTATGATCACTATCTAAGTATAGTCAATGAAGACTCTTCTTTAGCTCAAAAATTTAAATCAACGTTTTATTCAAAAAAAATAATTGAAGTTAATGCAAGGTCCTGTGAAATTCCTCAAGTACGAGCGGGCCCTTTTTCTTACCTTTCCTAAAAGACTAATAATCATAAAAGATTAAAGTCGTAATCATAAGTTTAATAAATAAAAAAATAATTGTCAGATTAGGGTGTAAATTCTATATTTGCTCGTTTTAAAAAATTTGACACAAAAAAAATAACAATGCAAAATAAAGGATTAATTAAAGTATTTGCGATTCTATTTGGTTTGGTAAGTTTATATCAATTATCATTTACTTATATCTCAAATAACGTAGAAGAAGATGCAAAGACATTTGCAACTGCAAAATACACTGCTAACGAACCTGATAAAAGAAATTCAGCACAAGCGAGTTATTTAGATTCTATTGGAAATATTCCAGTAGTATCCGTAGGCCCAATTGAAATAAATTACAATACTGCTAAAGGAAAAGAATTAAATAAAGGACTCGATTTAAAAGGAGGAATTAACGTAATTCTTCAAGTTTCAGTAAAAGATATCCTAAAGGGTTTAGCTAACAATACCAAAGACGCAGCCTTTAATCAGGCGTTAAACGATGCTTTTGTTCTTCAAAAAGAATCCCAAGACACCTATCTAGAGTCCTTTTTTCAGGCTTTTGAGGCGCTCCCAGGAGAAAATCTATTAGCATCACCCGATATATTTTTTAATAAAAATTTAGAAGATGACATCAATGCATCAATGTCCAACAATGACGTATATCCTGTAATTGAAAGAAAAATTGATGAATCCATAACAGCTGCTTTTGAAGTACTAAGAAAACGTATTGATAAGTTTGGAGTAACACAACCAAATATTCAGCGAATTGGTAAATCTGCACGTATTTTAGTTGAATTGCCTGGAGCTAAAGATGTTGAACGTGTTAAAAAATTACTACAAAGTACTGCTCAACTGGAATTTTGGGGAGTCTACAAAATTGACGAATTACAAGGTTTTATCATAGCCGCAGATGCTAAATTAGCAGAACTAGTTAAAGTAAATGATCCAGAAATCGAAGAGTCGGCACCAGAGGCTGCCGAGGAAGAAGGCAGTATTGTAGACGATTTAATTGGAGGGGAAGACGTCAATGATTCTATTGCAGATGCTTCAAAAGAAAGACCACTGCTCAGTAAAATGTTGTATCCCGGCCAAACAGGAAGGCCTGAACTAGGGACCTTTATGTTGAAGGATACCGCTGCAATAAACGGCTACCTAAAAACACCACAAATTAAATCGTTGCTATCAGACAATCAGCGTTATGCCAAGTTTGTATGGGGAATAGCATCAGAGAATAAAGAACTTGGGGAAGATGTAGTAACCCTTTACGCCATAAAATCCAACAGAGATCAATTACCACCTTTAGCAGGGGGTGTTGTCGTAGATGCCGTACAAACCTATGATCAACTCGGAAGAGTGGTCGTTAGTATGCAAATGAATGCAAGAGGTGCAAGAGTTTGGGAAAAAATGACTGGCGAAGCCTACAACAATCAATCACAGATTGCAATTGTTTTAGATGATATAGTTTATTCTGCACCAGGAGTTACCAGCGGTCCAATTGCAGGGGGTAGAAGTCAAATATCTGGTGATTTTAACATTACCGAAGGTCAAGATTTAGCAAACGTACTAAGAGCTGGAAAATTACCCGCGTCTGCAGAAATTATTCAAGGGGAAGTAGTGGGGCCAACTTTGGGACAAGAGGCTATTGATAGTGGAATTTTCTCTTTTATATTGGCGCTAATTTTTGTACTGGTATGGATGATATTTTACTACGGAAAAGCAGGAGCTTTTGCTGATGTAGCCCTCGTAGTAAACATCATATTTATTTTTGGAATATTGGCAGGGTTAGGAGCAGTGCTAACGCTTCCTGGTATTGCCGGTATTATTCTTACTATAGGGATGTCGGTCGATGCCAACGTTCTTATTTTTGAGCGTATCAAGGAAGAATTAGCAAAAGGAAAAGCTCAAAAAGATGCTATTAATGATGGATTTAGTAATGCATTGTCTTCTATACTAGATGCAAATATTACGACAGGATTAACTGGTTTTATCCTATTAATGTTTGGTACAGGACCCATTCAAGGATTTGCAACCACACTCTTAATAGGTATTGCTACTTCTTTATTTACAGCAATATTTATTACCAGACTGTTTATCGATGGTTACACCAGAAACGGTAAGCCATTGCCTTGTACAACATCTTTAACTAAAAATATACTTACCAATAATACGATTGAGTTTTTAAGAAAAAGAAAAATATCTTACGTCATCTCAGGTGTATTGATTCTAGTAAGTTTAGGTTCTTTAGTTACCGTTGGTTTAAATCAAGGAGTCGATTTTGTTGGAGGAAGAACTTACACCGTTCGTTTCGACAGAGATGTTAATGCAACTCAAGTCGAGGCAGACTTAGTTGAAGTGTTTGGCTCTGCCGAAGCAAAAACCTACGGAGGAAGTAACCAGTTAAAAATCACCACCAAATATAAGGTAGATGAAGCCGGCACATCCGTGGATGAAGAAATTGAACAAATGATGTTTGAAGGTTTAAAATCAAATTTACCAGAAGGATTCACCTACGACCAATACATTGGTGATACCGAAAATAAAGTTGCTGGAAGAATGGAATCCTACAAAGTAAGTCCCACAATTGCCGATGATATCAAAAAAGCCTCTTTTTGGGTAGTTCTTGGTTCGTTGGTGGTGGTATTCTTGTATATTTTATTGCGTTTTAGAAGATGGCAATTTAGTTTAGGAGCTGTAGCTGCCGTATTTCATGATGTATTGATTGTATTAGGTGTTTTTTCATTGACCTACCGGTTTATGCCGTTTAATATGGAAATCGGTCAGTCTTTTATAGCGGCGATATTGACAGTGATTGGATATTCGTTAAATGATACGGTAGTAGTTTTTGACCGTATTCGTGAGTTTTTCAACGATCATCCATCTTGGAAAATGAACAAGGTGATCGACCAGGCATTAAACAGTACGTTAAGCCGTACCTTAAATACATCGTTAACTACCTTAATCGTATTGTTTTCTATCTTTATTTTTGGTGCTGAATCGATTCGTGGATTAATCTTTGCATTAATTGTTGGAGTACTGGTAGGTACGTACTCGTCTCTTTTCATTGCAACACCTGTGTTTTTTGATTCGGTAAAGAAAAAAGGAATTGATTTAACAAATAAAAAAGAAGAGCCTAAAGAAGCTTAATTTATAGGTTCATTTAAAAAAAACCACTTTCAGTTAATTGGAAGTGGTTTTTTTGTTTCTGTTAAACACTAAAAGTTAATGAAAGGATTTGCTTGATTTATATATATTTGTACAGTTTTCAAAATAAATTAAAATTGTCATGAATTATTTTAAAATTATAGTAACCCAATCTAAAGGATTTCTTATAGTTTTTATAACAACTATATCAATGTTTTTTTCAAGTTGTTCTAATAATGAAAATAATCAGGCGCTTAACAACGATAACCAAAAATCATTATTTACACTTTTAAGTTCGGATCAGACCGGTATAAATTTCATAAATAAAATACCAGAAACTCCCTCCATGAACATCATTGTTTATCCATCCTTGTTTTCTGGTGCTGGAATCTCTATAGGTGATATCAATAATGATAATTTACCAGACATTTATTTTACCAAAAATTTCGGAAACAATAAACTTTTTTTAAACAAAGGAAATCTTCAATTTGAAGAAATTGGTGAGCAAGTAGGAGTAGAAGGAAGTTGGGGTTGGTCTACTGGATGTTCAATGATTGATATTAATGGAGATGGTTATTTAGATATTTATGTAAGTAAAGCGGGTGATGTGGCTGAGGATAAAAGAAGAAACGAACTTTACATTAATAATGGAGATTTAACTTTTACAGAACAAGCTAATAAATTTGGTTTGGACTTTTCAGGATATTCAACGCAGTCAGTTTTTCTGGATTACGATAAGGACGGAGATTTAGATATGTACTTATTAAATGCTCCAATTAACACTCTTGAGTTAAAGGATTATGGTGATGAATTTAAAACAAGAAACGAATTAACCAGTGATAAACTGTTTGAAAACAACAATGGATATTTTATTGATATAAGTGAAGAAGCAGGACTGGTAGGGAATGGAATAGGTTATGGTTTGAGTGCATCTATTGGTGATTTTAATAATGATGGATGGCCAGATATTTATGTTTGTAATGATTACATAGAACACGACTATCTTTATTTTAACAATCAAGATGGAACTTTTAAGGAAAAACTTAAGGAAAAAATAAAACATACTTCAAATTTTTCGATGGGCTCTGATGTTGCAGATTATGATAATGATGGTTGGTTAGATATTGTAACGGTAGATATGGTCGCGGAAGACAATTATCGTATAAAAACCAATATGTCTGGTATGAATCCTGAAAATTTCACAAAAGCCTTAGAAAAAGGCTTTCATTATCAATACATGATGAACACCTTGCAAAAAAACAACGGTAATGAAACATTTAGCGAAGTATCTCAGTTAGCTAACATATCTAATACAGATTGGAGTTGGGCACCACTTTTTGCAGATTTTGATAACGATGGTTTAAAAGACCTATTTGTAACTAACGGATTGAGAAAAGATATCCGAAATAATGATTATGTCAAAATCAAAAAGAAGCTAATTAAGGAGATGGGAAAAGATAATACAGGAAATGATTTAAAATATATTAAAGAAGCATTGGATAAAACGCCAGTGAATCCTATTAAAAATTATATTTACAAAAATGAAGGTGATTTAACTTTTTCAAACAAACAAGACGACTGGGGGATTGATGAAAAATCTTTTTCAAACGGGGCCGCTTACGCAGATTTAGATAATGATGGTGATTTAGATCTTGTAGTTTCGAATATAGACACTCAGGCATTTGTATACCAAAACAACAGTGATAAATTTAATGACAAAAATTACCTAAACATTACGCTGGATTTTATTAATGAAAATAAATCTGGAATTGGTACCAGAGTAACCCTAAAAAGTGGTAATAAATTTCAAATGAAGGAACACTACCTAAGTAGGGGTTACCTTTCTTCAGTAGAGGATAAATTACATTTTGGTTTAGGAAACCAGACAATGGTAGACAGCCTCTGGGTGAAATGGCCTGACGGTACAACTCAAGTTTTAACAAATTTAAAAGCTAACAAAACAATTAACGTAAAGTATTCTGCCTCACCACCAACAAAAAGACCAAATTGGGACAATAGAGATTCTAAAGTTTTAATGAGTGATATAACAGAGGAGTTAAATATAAATTACACGCACAAAGAGAACGATTTTAACGACTTCGAAAACGAATCCTTATTGCCTCATAAAATGTCTATTCTAGGCCCTGCAATGTCCGTAGCAGATGTAAATTTAGATGGTTTGGAAGATTTTTATGTAGGAGGTGCAAAAGGAAGTCCAGGAAAACTATTCATTCAGAGTAAAGGAAGTAAATTTTATCAAAGCAATTCAATAATTTGGAAAGCTGACAAAAACAGTGAAGATGTTGCGTCTTTATTTTTTGATGCAGATTCTGATGGTGACCAAGATCTCTATGTCGTGAGTGGTGGTTATGACTACAAAGAAAACTCTGAATTTCTTCAAGATAGATTGTATATAAACGATGGGAATGGTAAATTTAAAAAAAGTAAACAAGCACTGCCTGATATGATTACCAGCGGAGGTGTCGTCTCTTCGGTAGATTTTGATAATGACGGTGATATGGATTTATTTGTAGGAGGTAGGGTAGTCCCGGGTAATTATCCAAAACCACCAAGAAGTTATTTACTTGAAAATGTAAATGGTGTTTTTAAAGACATTACACAGAATTTAAATCAACAATTGTTACGACCAGGCTTGGTCACGAGTTCTTTGTGGATGGATTACAATAACGATCAGAAAATGGATTTAATAATTGCCGGTGAATGGATGTCAATTATGGTTTTTGAAAATCAAGGCGATCGTTTCATAAATGTTTCAAAAAACTTAGGCTTAGATAATTATGAAGGGTGGTGGTATAGTTTAGCTCAGGGAGATATAGATAATGATGGAGATAATGATTTAATAGCAGGAAATCTTGGTTTAAACTACAAATACAAAGCAACACCTGATGCAAAATTCAATGTTTATTTTGACGATTTTGACGATAATAATACCGGTGATATTGTATTAACTTTCAATGAAAATGGAGAAGAATTCCCTTTGAGGGGGAGACAGTGTTCCTCAGAACAAATGCCTTTTATCAAAGAGAAATTTGGAACTTACGATGAATTTGCTAAAGCAAATATGCAAGATGTATTTGGGGAAGAAAAACTAAATAAAGCGCTTCATTTGCAAGTATCCACATTTGCAACATCAATAATAACAAACAACGGAAGTAAACCCTGGAAATTACAGTCTTTATCAAATTACAATCAATATTCCTCAACTAACGGAGTCATAATGAAAGATTTTAATAAAGACGGTAGTTTAGATATTGCTTTGTCAGGAAACATGTTTGGTTCTGAGGTAGAAACACCCCGAAACGATGCTGCAAATGGAAGTATTCTTATGGGAGATGGTTCGGGAAATTTTAAAAATTTAACGTTGTTGGAATCAGGTTTTTTTACCCCTAACGATGTAAAAGCTATTCATGAAATACAAATAGAGGGTAACTATTGTATAGCTGTCGTAAACAACAATGATAAGCTTCAGTTTTTTAAATTAAATTAATATTCCTTAAAATAGTTTCCTGTTTATAATATTCGATAGCTTTAGTTTAAAAATCTTCAGTATGTTTTTTTAAAAATCAATCTTTTTTCCTTATGTTTGTAGCTATTAATACCTAAATATTAACTAAAAAATAATTTTCATGAAAAAAATTACACTTTTTATGGCGCTTATTATGTCTTGCACTTTGTTGCAAGTTAATGCGCAAGTGGAAATCCCTCAAGCAGACGGCACATTTGTTGCTTGTACAGATTTTCAAGATGGAGACATCTACACAGATTCTGGAGGTTCCGCCACCAATTATCCGAATAGCGAAGAAACTACAATGGTTTTTCAAGCACCAGCTGGAGAAACAGTTTCAATTGAATTCACTTCTTTTAATGTAGAAGCTGGATGGGATAGTTTAACCGTAACAGGTGCTGGTGCCGGATTTGATGGTGATTATGATGGAACAACTTTACCACCAACTATGGTATCTGCTCCAGGCGGAAGCTTAACTTTCTTTTTTGATTCCGATTCTTCAGTTTCTAGACCGGGATGGACAGCAAATATTGGAATTAGCGGATGTCCACCACCACCACCATATCTTTTCAGTTCTTTCTGTTCAGAAGAGATGCCTTTAGAATTTAATCCACCATTCCTTGCTTCTGCAGGAGTAATGGTTTCTGATACTTCTGATGATCACTCAGGTGATTTAGGAGTTATTGGTACCGCATTAGGAGAATATGTTCTTGAGAGCGTAGTGATTAATGTAGAAGGTGGAAGTGCT
>ERZ1048068.611-NODE-611-length-31365-cov-5.931587_pt1 | contig 31365 bp, 27 predicted proteins | sample MGYA00383098_ERZ1048068 | MGnify/ENA primary metagenome ERZ1048068 (study PRJEB29581, sample SAMEA5548368) | metagenome | biome: marine; feature: coastal; material: water | depth 1 m | study: Short-term variability in the microbial, nano- and picoplankton dynamics... | reverse complement strand
GAGCGGAGATTATATAAAAACGAGCTACAACGGTGTATCAGGTTCTGGTTCAAGAACTGTGCAGTGTTGGTTCAAAAGCTTTTCTGCTTCTGCTCAACGGTTTTTCGTGGATATGGGAGTTACCAGCGGAGGAAATGGAGCACGTTTTTCATTTAAAATTAATGGTTCAACCAACGTAGCAAGAATAGAAATTGGCGGCGGTGGCATAGATGGGACAACGAACATAGCAAATAATGCTTGGCATCACCTTACAGTGGTTTATGACAATGCCGCATCATCAAATAAATATAAAATATATGTCGATGGCGTTCTTGATGTTCAAGGAGATATTGCGATTGCTTTGAATACACCTGCAACAAGCGCTAACCCTATGACAATTGGAATTCGTACCGATTTAAGCTCAATTACCACTCTTTCAGGAGGATTGGATGACGTACGTATTTGGAATATTCCTTTATCTGCGGCAGCCATCGCGGCGAGTTTTAACAAAGAATTATGCGGAACTCCTCCAGGATTGGTAGCGTACTATAAAATGAATGAAGGAATAGCAAGTTCAAATAATACTGCCATCACCTCGCTTATTGACGAAGTTTCACCGAGTAATGTGAATACTTTATTTGGATTTACTTTAACGGGAAACAGTTCTAATTACAATACAAATATTCTGGCGTTGGTGAATAATACGGTAACACAAACCGTATCATCTTGTTCAAATTATAATTGGCCCCAAACAGGTCAAACGTACACGAACGCAGGCATGTATTATGACACTGTTTTTTTATACGTTGGGTGTGATTCAGTTTACATATTGAATTTGAGTTTTACCTCGATCAGTGGACCAACAATATCGGTTACCAATTGCAACAATTACACTTGGTCGCAAAATGGTCAAACGTACGCTGCATCAGGGATTTATAATGACACGGTTCCCTCATCTTCTGGATGTGATTCTGTCGTTCAGTTGGCATTGACGATTACTCCAATTCCATTAACGTCGATAAATGTAGATGCTTGTAATTCTTATTTGTGGTCGGTAAATAATCAGACCTATACATCTTCTGGGACCTACACCGGAATAGTAACTACTGCAGCCGGTTGTGATTCGACAGTAGAATTGACTTTAACATTGTTCTCTGACTCAAATACAATAACGTACAACGGTGCAACTTTACAAGTAGGCGTGTCAACTGGAGCAACGTATCAATGGCTAAATTGTAGCAATAATACTTTGATTTTAGGTGCGACGAATCAAACCTATACTGTTCCTGGTGGTGTTGGAAGCTATGCCTGTGTAACAACAACTTCAAGTTGTACCGATACCACTGATTGCTTTAATTTTAGCAATATTGGTTTTGATGAATTATCAAAAAATGAATTTAGCATTTACCCGAATCCGACAAATGGAAAGTTTACTATTGAAAGTTCAGGTAGTCAATTGATTCATACCATCATTATTTCAGATATCCAAGGTAAACAAATTGCATCTTCAACTATCGAATCAAATTCGTACACTGCAGATTTATCGAATGTAGATTCTGGTGTTTACTATGTGTCTATAATTAGCGAAAACGGTCAGAAACAAAACTACAGAGTGGTTAAGAATTAATTGAAATAAATTAGAAGTTTTGAAAAATGGCTGCAATTTATTGTAGCCATTTTTATTTTCTATACTGCAACAGAGATTTGGCCACATTTGAAATGTCCTTCTGGGCATTCCTTGAATCCATGCAACCCACAAGGGCGACAACTCAATATCTCTTTCGTTTCTCGAATTTCACTATCTTCACTTAAAGGTCCAAATCCAAAATTCGGAATTGTAGAACAAAAGAAAGCAGTAACTGGAGCATTCACAGCCGCAGCCAAATGAAGTGGGCCAGAATCATTCACATAGTTTCGGGTCGCTGTTTTCATCAATGCTGCCGATTGCAGTAAGCTTAATTGTCCAGCCTGGTTATTTGCTTCAACGCCAGAATCTGAAATAATCTCCTGACATATTTTTTTATCATCCGGACTGCCCAGTAAAATTACCTGACCTTTTTTCTGAAGAATTTGAACCAATTCTACCCATTTTTCCTTTGGTAATTGTTTCGTCGCCCAAACACTTGCAGGCGCTAGACAAAAATAGGAGCCCGCTTGTAAATCTATCGTTTTATCAAAATCACTGGAACTCGGAAAAAGAGCAGGACGTCTAATGATTGAGGGAACATAAATCTCAGATAGTAAACTTAAATTTCGATCGACTTCGTGTTCTCCGTTGCCTATTTCATGCGGAAAAGACTCGGTGTATCGGAAGGAAAGTGGGTTTTTTTTAAATCCGTATGTTTTTTTGCCTTTGGCTAAAGCTGAAATAATTCCAGAACTGGCGAATCGATGAAGGTTTACGACTAGATCAAATTTTTCTTTCCGAAAGATCTTTCCTAGGCAAAAAATATTCTTCAATTTGCCTTCCTTTTTATCAAAAACCCAGACTTTCGAAATAGCTTCATGGTTTTCAAGCAAAGATTCATTCCCCTTTTTAACCAAAAAATGAATTTCAGCATCAGGAAAATTTGCCCGTAAAGTCATAGCGACAGGAGTAGCGAGAATCACATCGCCCAAAAAAGCAGTTTGAATAATCAGGAATTTCTTCACCCCACAAAGATAGAATTATCGAAGTAGATTGACATGTCCCTTGAAGAACATTTGTTTGTCATCGATTCCGTAAAAACGAATCGTATAAATGTAGGCTCCATCTGGAGCTGGCTGATAGGAATCACCATAATGACCATTCCAACCTTTCAAAGGATCTTCGGTTTGATAGATTTCCTCACCCCAACGATCATAAATACGCATTTGAAAATGAGGAAGCTTCATGTACGAATACTTAGGAATGAAAATAGGATTGAATCCGTCAGGTGTAAAGGCATTTGGGATAAAAACCGTTGGTGTGAATTCGCTGCAATCGAGATTACTATTGGCTCTTTCAGCATATCCATAAGAATTCGTATTCTCCACCGCAACGACATAGTAACACAGTTTATTTCGGACAAATTCATTTAACACATTATCGTCATATGCAAAAGTGTTAGGTCCAACAGAGGCAATAGCAGATGGACTGATCTGACCATCAACGATACGAAATAAATCATAGCGTTGAATTGTTCCATCGAAACCAATGTAAGGTGTCCAAGAAATCGTATTAATATAATTTACTGAATCTCCGACAATGCTCAAAACTGTTGTATAAACGGTGTCCGAAATCGTTGTTAAAAAGCCACAACTGTCGACGATGATAGCCCGATAGACATTCACTTCCTCTACATTTGCATCTTCATCAATAAAATTGGTAACTGGAAAAATAACATTCTCTCGTCCTACTTCGTAAAATGACCCATCTTTCCGTTGACGTTCAAAAGCAATCGCTGAAACATTTCCTGAGGTATCCACCAAGTGCCGAATGTGAATCTGTTGACCGATAACGCTTGCCGTTAAAATATAATTGACACTAGGTGCAGGATTCGTACTGACATTTAAGGTGATTTTATTTGAAAAACTTTTTTCGCCATTCACACCAACTATTCCAATTGCCACATCGTGAAAGCCTGTTTCTGTGAATATTTCTGAGTGTTGAAGTGCATTTGTAGATAAAACCAAAGTCCAAGGACCGGTAGGTGCATTAACAAAAACTTCATAGTGATCAATCGGCCAACCAGTATAAGGCGTCCAATCTAATACCCCCATAGATCCACAAGGATCAAAATGACCTTGCAAAAAAGTTGTAGTGTGAATGTCTGCTTTGGCTGATGTTTGGTATGTTGCAGGAATTGATGTTGTAAAACAACTGTCGAAAGCAGCAATGGAATACGTCAATGATCCCAATGAAGTATTTTCCATATATGTGAAGCTTGTACTGCCAATTCCCCATACGGTGTCTAATTCAACAACATTCCCTGCCGCATTCTGCAAATAAACGATATATCCATACGTGTCGGGTTGACCGTTTTGATTCCAATTAATGCTAACCAAACCTGTTAAACTGTCGATTGTAACATTTGAAACAACAGGAATATCAGGAGAGATTTTGTCTTCGAAAATATCTCCAATAATGTTAGAGGTGAAATCGCAACCATTTCCTGGGAATGAGATTTGATACTCAATAAATTCTTGGCAAACATCGATTGTGTCTCGGTAAAGAACAGTATTACTCGTAACTGAATCTATCGCCATCCAAGGGATAGTTGGCAAATTGCGATTGATATCCACCGGTCGAGCGGGTGGACCAGCCATCGGAAAATTTGTGTTGTTCCAATTGATTATCGCTGTTCCATTGTTAGGATTATTCAAGGTCATTCGTAAATTCTGAATAACGAGACTAGAACTAGGCCCGGTCACATTATCGATTACAACGATATAGTAGTTTTTAATGGAATTTACACCTACATGTGTATATGATGTCGTATTGATGTTTGCAATGGTCGTTATCAATCCGTCTTCCAAGCTGTGCACCTCGTATTGAACGAAATTTCCACCTGGATCGGGAACGACAGACCAATTTAATACTACATCGCCCCCAATCGTCTGTATACACTCCCACGCTGGAGGTGGCAATAGTACTTTTTCGCTCTTCGCAGAGGCATTGGAAAGACCAACAACCATGAAAAACGTGAAAAGAAGACAAATATGTCGGTGAAACATAGGTAAATAACGAATTTTTAAGCGTTATAGTATAAACGCAAAAAAAGGTAAATGGTTGCGCTAAACCCCAATAAAATCAGCCTGCTGAAACTATTGTCATGTCTTCCCAGTTCAAGTATTTTTGAGCTAGTTCTTGAATTCGTTTGGGTGTAATTTCTTGAATATGCTTGATCGCTTCATTGTAAAAGTTCAAATCTTTATCATGGACTTGGGCACTCAGGTACAAATCCATCATGGAATAAGCTCCATCAGCGCTTTTTAGGAGTTGACCGAGCAAATAATTTTGAACCAAACCTAATTCCTCCTCCTGGACTAATTCCTTTTGAAGAATTTCAAATTCCTTTTTGATTTCGACTAGCGTATTGTCTTTTACCTCTTTTCCTACTTCTGTGCCGATCATGAAGTATCCAAAGTTGTTGTATTCTGCAACCATCGACCCAATTCCGTAAGTGTACCCTTTTTCTTCGCGAATATTAGTCATCAAACGGCTTCCGAAATAATCACCCAAAATGGTGTTGAGAATCATGAAGTCATGATAGTCTTCGTGTTTTTTATTGAATAAAATTCGACCAACGCGAAGTGCAGATTGCATAGCGCCTCCCTTTTCAATATGAAAATTTCCCGCTTCATTTTGTATGTCAGAAATGTACTGCAAGTCTTTGGTGCACGCCCATGGTTGAAATAGTTGGATGATATCTTCAATTTGTTTTTCTTCAAAATTTCCGACTACCGCAATTTTAGTCAGTCCGTTTAGGTAATTTTCAGCAAAGAAATTTTGCAATTTCTTTCGGTTCACATTTTCATAATAATCTGGCGTGACTATTTTAGAATACTTTGTATCCGAAGCGAAAATCCGTTTTTGAAATTCACGTTGTGCTAAAAATCGAGTCTTCTGAAGATTGACTTGAAATTTTTGCTTTTTATCCTGAACCATCTCTGTTACTTCCTTTTCCTGACAGTCCATTTCAGAAATATATTTTTTCAAAAAGGTCAATAATTCTGGCATATTTTCTCTCAAAGCATAAACGCTCATGGCAGATCCTTCCGTGGTAATTCCGCTCTCGAAAAATCCGCCTAGCAAGTCGATTTGATGATTGATTTTAATTGAATTTGTTACAGAATTACCTGATAAAAGGAGTCTGTTTACGAATGAAGAAATTCCTTTTTCACCGTTAATGGTTCCACCATCGAAATACAATTCAACACGCACAGTTTCATTGGGTACTTCCTTCATCCAATATAAATTAACCTTGTTGTTGACAGGATAAACTTTCGGTTCAACGAAGTCTATGGAATCAATTTTTTTAAGTTCTGGGGCGATAGTTCTATCCATTTTCATTCGTTTTTTTAGCAAGAACACGAAGCAAACTGCAATTCTCTTTTCTCAATATTTTTTTGGCTTCTAACTGTATGTTTGAAGCACTTATTTTTTGATATTCTTCTAGTTCTTTGTTGATTCCTTCTGCGTCACCCAATAATTCGAAAAAGCTCAAGTTCATCGCTCGATTAAGTAGTCCTTGTTCCTGAAATTCTTTAGATGTTCTGATTTTGGCCAACAATTTAGTCATGTCCACTTCGGACAATTGTTCTTGATTAAATTCTGAAATACAATCCCAAAAAGCCGTTTCAAACTCTTCAAAAGTAACGCCTGAATTGAGTTTTCCGCTTACCATCAACAAACCTGCGTCCGCGCTCCCTGTGATATAGGCGCTGATCTCTGAAACTAGTTTTTTCTCTTTCTTTAACTGAATGAATAGCTTGGAAGATTTTTCACGACCAAGGGCATCGCTTAGCACATCAACCGTGTAATATCGCTCACTTTTTCTTTCTGGCATTTTAAACGAAAAGTAAAAGGCATCGGCAGGTACATAGCGGTTTAAGTTTTTCTCTCGGTATTCGGTTTGTTCGGGTTCAACAGAGAGATTCCGTGTATGCTTCGAAATTTGAGGTATATCTTTGTAATATTTATCGACCAAACTTTTGATTTCGTTCAATTCAAAATTACCTGCTATGCATAAAATTGCATTTCCAGGATGATAATGCTTTGCGAAAAAAGTGCGAACATCAATCATTTTCGCGTCTTCAATGTGTTTGATGTTTTTCCCAATAGTTGCCCATTTGTAAGGGTGAACTTGGTAACATAGCGGACGCAATTCCAACCAAACATCGCCGTATGGTTGGTTTAAATAACGCTGTTTGAACTCTTCAATTACCACTTGTCGCTGTACTTCGAGATTTTTGTCAGTAAAAGCTAAGGATAGCATTCTATCGCTTTCCAACCACAATGCCGTTTCAATATTTTCTTTTGGTAAAACATTGTAATAATTCGTTATATCGTTGGAGGTGAATGCATTACTTTCTCCGCCAGCTTTTTGAAGAGGAGCATCGAAGTCTGGTATATTAACTGAGCCTCCGAACATCAAGTGCTCGAAAAGGTGAGCAAATCCAGTTTGCTCCTCAGATTCATCTCGTGCACCCACGTCGTATAAGGTATTCACTACCACCATTGGCGTCGTTAAATCTTTATGAAATAGAACACGAAGTCCATTTTCTAAAGTAAATCGTTCAAATTGAATCATTAAAAGTTGTATTTTGGTAAGTCTTCCATTTCTTTCATGGCAGTTCTCAATTCGGTGATTATTTCGCTTACGACATGCGCAGCGGGTTTTATTTCATGTATTAATCCAGCAATTTGGCCAATTTCTAATTCGCCTTCATCTAAATCACCTTCAAACATGCCCTTCTTCGCTCGACCCCGACCAAGTAATTCAGCCAATTCATCGTTTTCAGCCCCACGAGCGTATGCTTCCTCAATTTGATTAAAAAATCCGTTTTTCATCAAGCGAACTGGGGTCAGCTCCTTCAAGGTGAGTAGGGTATCGCCTTCTTTTGCCTCAATGACAGCGCGTTTAAACGAACCATGTGCACTCGATTCAGTAGTTGTCACAAAACGACTTCCGATTTGAACACCGTCGGCACCGAGAATCATGGCGGATAGCATGCCTCTTCCGCTTCCTATTCCACCAGCAGCAATTACAGGAATGTTCACCTTTTCACAAACCATAGGAATGAGACAAAGTGTAGTTGTTTCATCGCGTCCATTATGTCCGCCCGCTTCAAAACCTTCCGCAACAATAGCGTCAACACCAGCTTCTTCAGCTTTTAGCGCAAATTTCACGCTTGAAACCACATGAACAACAGTAATTCCTTCATTCTTTAGTTTTTCCGTCCATATTTTCGGATTACCAGCTGAAGTATAAACGATGGGCACTTTGTGTTTGATTATCGTTTCAATGTGTTTATCAATATCTGGATAAAGCAAAGGCAAGTTCACAGCAAAAGGTTTTGAAGTTGTCGCTTTGCATTTTGTTATATGTTCATCAAGAACTTCGGGATACATGGATCCAGAACCAATGATTCCGAGTCCGCCGGCATTCGATACGGCCGAAGCCAAGCGCCAACCTGAGCACCAAATCATTCCAGCTTGAATTAAGGGATATTGTATTTTAAAAAGAGAGGTAATTCTATTTTCCATAACTGTTTTTCAACTGTTGCGAATTTAATGGTTTTATTGCTCCGAAATAAAGTGAAGCATCGATTTTCGTTAAAGAAATCAAAGATTGATGACAACGGAGACAGTTTATATTTCGTCCTTTCTATGAGTATCCTTATATTCGATTTCTAGATATGATGAGAATAGTTTTCTTCTTCTTGGTTTCGGTCACTGTTGTCTCTAATCGATCAACTGCTCAAGAAATTGAACATGCCCATTCGATGCATCACTCTATGATAGAAAATAAAGGTCAATGGCACAAAGACGTTCTTTTTCAAAGTAAGTTTTCAGGTGGAAATTTGTGGATACAACAAAAGAAATTTGTCTTTCATATTCAAGATTATTCGGACATGGAAAACGCGCATGGAAACTTTAAATTCACAAAAGAACCTGAGCTCAAACAAACCGTTTTGCATTGTAATTTTTTAGGAGCAAATACAGTTTCGAAAATTGAAAAATCTATCCCAACTACGTCGAATTACAATTACTTTTTGGGTAACGATAAAACGAAATGGGCGAGTGATGTGAAAGGTTATTCTGAAGTAGTTCTAAAAGATTTATATGAAGGGATTCACATGAAATTAATTGAGAATGAACTGGAAATGAAGTATGAATTTCACGTTCAAAAACAGGTTGATCCATCGATTATTAGAATTGAATATGCTGGACATGAGAAGTTGTCCATAGATAAAAAAGGGGATTTGATTATTCAAACTAATCTTGGACAAGTTATTGAAAATAAGCCGTATGCGTATCAAATCAAGAATGGAAGAATAGTTGAAATAGGGTGTGAGTTTGTGATTACAAACCAGTTTGTTTCATTCAATTTGGGAGATTACGACAATAGCATTAACTTGATAATTGACCCGATTTTAATCTTCGCCACTTACGCCGGGTCAGCGACCGATAATTTTGGAATGACGGCCACATATGCAAGTGATGGTTCTGCTTTTTCTGGAGGGACTATTTATGGAAATTTATATCCGACTCCGGATAACATGGCTTACGACATTAGTTCAAATTTCACGGTTCCCAATGGTGCAACTTATGGTATTACGGATGTGTTTATTTCAAAATATTCTACAGACGGAACGACCATGCTTTGGACCACTTTTCTTGGAGGAGGAGATAATACCCAAGGAACGGAAACCGTGCATAGTTTAATTGCCGATGCGAATGATAATTTGTTTTGTTACGGCGCGACTTCGAGTACCGATTTTCCGATTCAATCAGGATATCAAACTATACACAATGGAGGAGTTGCCGGAACGAATTTTTTCCAGAATGGAGTTTATTTTACGGGACAAGGAACAGACATTTATGTCGCAAAATTATCTCCTGATGGACATAATTTATTGGCCTCTACTTTTATTGGCGGAGCGGCGAATGATGGTGTGAACTATAATCCAGCATCTTTGCCCTATAGCAATTTGTCGGCTTACACTGGTTTGACTGCAAATTATGGGGATCAATTTCGAGGCGAGGTAATGCTCGATTCGGTTGGCAATTGTATAATTGCTTCATGTACTCGCTCCATTGATTTTCCGATTCTAAATGCATTTCAAAACACAAACGGAGGTAATCAAGATGGTGTGATATTTAAATTGAATTCATCACTTTCTTCTTTACTTTGGTCGTCTTACTATGGCGGTTCAAGCAATGATGCGTGTTACTCGGTCAAAGTAGATTCTGCTCAAAATGTGGTGTTTGCTGGAGGAACAGTATCGACTAATTTACCTAATGCAACAGGCTGGCAGTCGGTCTATAATGGGGGGTCAGCGGACGGATTTGTTGCAAAGATTTCTACAGATGCACAAACTTTTTTGGCAGCTTCATATATAGGAACGGCAAATTATGATCAAGCTTTCTTCGTTGAAGTGGATCGAAATAACCGAATATTTTTGGTCGGTCAATCAATTGGAGGAAGTTTTCCTGTACAAAATTCTTTGTATTCTAATCCAGGAAGTAGTCAATATATAATTAAATTGTCTTCTGATTTAAGTACATCGCTAAATTCAACTGTTTTCGGAAATGGAAATAGTGGCATCAATATTTCCCCTTCGGCCTTTTTGGTCGATGTTTGCGGAAATGTATATGTTTCCGGTTGGGGTGCCAATCTGCTTCAATCGACACCGCTAAGTGGAATGCCCGTTACTTCTGACGCTTTGATTTCAACTCCGCCCAACGGGTTTGATTTTTATCTTTTCGTTATTGATCGCTTGTTCGACACGATTGTCTATGGCTCTTATATTGGTGGAAATCAAGCCAGTGAGCATGTCGATGGTGGGACATCTCGTTTCGACAGAAATGGGATAGTTTACCAAAGTGTTTGTGGTGGTTGTCAAGGATATAGCGATTTTGCGACAACACCAAATGCTTGGTCTTCCCAAAACTTAAGTTCCAATTGCAACAATCTCATTTTTAAATTCGATTTTCAATTAACACCAGAAGCCAGTTTTAATATTTCTGATACTGCTATTTGTATTGGAGAAACCATCACTTTGACGAACAATTCACCTAATTTAGATTCATATTATTGGATCTTACCCAACGGCGATACCTCCACTGTCTTTGAGCCTACATTAACTTTCCCGAGTCCAGGAGTTTACATGGTGAAACTGATTATCCAAGATTCCATTTGTAATTTATCAGATACATCAGAAGTTCAGGTTTTAGTTGAACCGGAGATTATTCTGACCACATCGAATGATACTGCTTTGTGTTCGGTGCAAAATTTTGAGATTTGGGCAAATGCGAATGGTGGTGCGGATTATTTCGTATGGTCGACCAATATTAATTTTACAGATACGCTCAATAATTTCCCGCTCGATTCTGCCATATTTGTTTCTTCTTTGGGTTTGGCGACTTATTACATACTCGCAGGAAATGAAAATTGTAGTAAAATCGATAGTGTTCAGGTTGCTATCGTCGATCAAAGTTTAAGTCTCGTCGATCAGATTCCATATTGTTTAGGAGATCCATTTCCCGTGGTAACTGTGATGAATCAAACTCCGCAGGTTACTTTCACGCATACCTGGACGCCAACAACAATAATTTCGGGTTCGAATACGGGAACATCGGTAACAATTAATGCACCTTCTGCTCAATATTTGTATCTAGAATCTGTTTCTACTTTGGGCTGTTTTGTTTATGATTCTATATTGATTGATGTGCATTATATCGATCCTTTAACAGTTAGCATCACAGTAGATCCCAATGATACTGTTCCGCAAGGAGCATTTGTGACCTTAACTGGCAATCCGGCTGGAATGCTTAGTTACCTATGGCTTCCAGCTGGCGACGTTACCTCACCCAATACGCGTATCACTCAAACTCAAGTAAATGATTATAAGGAGATTACATTAATAGTATCGGATGGCGTTTGTTCGGTCTCAAAATCACAGAAGTTATACAACTATGAATTCATTTGCGATGAACCTTATGTTTATGTACCCAATGCCTTTTCTCCCAATGCCGATGGTGAAAACGATATACTTTATGTGCGCAGTGTAGTGGTTTCCGAAGTTCTTTTCAGAGTTTTCAACCGTTGGGGAGAAATGGTCTTTGAAACAACAGATATGAGTAAAGGTTGGGACGGGACTTTCAGAAAGAAATTAATGGATCCAGATGTGTACGATTACTATTATCGTGCGGTTTGCGTCGATGGACAAGAGAAGATTCAGAAGGGTAACGTGACTTTGTTAAGATAATAACTTCTAATTCTTAGTACTAATAATTTCACGAAAAGCTAAAAATATGGACTAATATTTTCGAATTTTCGCCCTTAACTTTTTGATTTTCGTTAAATTTGAGAAAACACAAAAAATCACCTTTTAATACCCCAAGATGAAAAAAATCATCACTGCCAAATCAGAGAAATTCCTTGAAAAATACTTAAACAACGCTTCACCAACTGGTTTCGAATCTGAGGGCCAAAAGGTGTGGTTGGAGTACATCAAACCTTATATCGACGATCATTTTACCGATAATTACGGAACAGCTGTCGGCGTAATTAACCCAAAAGCAAAGTATAAAGTTGTTATCGAGGCACATGCAGATGAAATTTCTTGGTTTGTGCATTATATCAACAAAGAAGGATTTATTTACTTGAGAAGAAACGGTGGTTCTGATCATATGATTGCTCCTTCAAAAAGGGTGAATATCCATACGGATAAAGGAATCGTAAAAGCAATTTTCGGTTGGCCAGCAATACACATGCGCAATGAGAAAGATCCAGCTCCAAGTACAAAGAATATATTCTTGGATTGTGGTTGCTCATCGAAAGAAGAGGTTGAAAAACTTGGCGTTCATGTCGGTTGTGTAATTACCTACGAAGATGAATTCATGATTTTGAACAAAAACAGATATGTTGGTCGTGCATTGGATAACCGTATGGGTGGATTCATGATTGCCGAAGTAGCGCGATTATTGAAAGAAAATAAAAAGAAATTACCCTTTGGTTTGTACATCGCAAATGCAGTACAAGAAGAAATTGGACTTCGAGGGGCACAAATGATCGCTCAAAAAATCCAGCCAGATGTAGCTATTGTCACCGATGTTTGTCACGATACACAAACACCAATGGTTAGTAAAATAGAGCAAGGTGATTTCACAGGTGGAAATGGACCAGTTTTGACCTACGGACCAGCCGTTCAGAACAATTTATTGAAGCAATTGATTCAAGTCGCTGAAAAGAATAAAATTCCATTCCAAAGAGCGGCGGCATCTCGCTCAACCGGCACAGACACAGATGCTTTTGCCTACTCCAATGATGGGGTGCCGGCGGCTCTGATTTCTTTGCCTTTGAGATATATGCATACAACAGTTGAGTGCTGTCATAAAGACGACGTGGAGAACACAATTCGTTTGATTTACGAGAATCTACACGCTTTGAAAGACGGACAAAGTTTTAAATACCACTCGAAATAGTTCGATAGGATTACAAGAAAGACTTTCTAAAACAAAAGCCTGTTGCCATGAGTGACAGGCTTTTTCTTTATCTTTAATATTTAATTTAAACTAAAATTCATGAAAAAAATTACTCTAGCTGTCTTAGCAGTTTCTTTTTTGGGTACAGCGAGTGCTCAAATATTTTCTGATGATTTTGAAAGTTATGCGCTTGGATCATATATCGGACCACAATCTACAGAGTGGAGGACATGGAGTGCAACAGGCGAAGGCACGGCTGAAGATGTTCAAACTACGAACAATCAAGCCAGCAGCGGAACACAATCTGTTTATTTTTCTTCGACTTCTGCCAACGGTGGACCGCAAGATGTTGTATTAGACTTTGGTGTGATGTATACTACAGGAGTTTTTTCGTATGCATCTGATTTTTATGTGAATGCAGGAAAAACAGCTTACTTCAATTTTCAAGGAAATAATACGATTGGGGGACTTTACGCGCTAGATGTATATATGGATGGTGGAAGTCTTACTTTCCAATCTGGTGGTGCAAATGTTCTTACAACTGCATATCCAGAGGCGACTTGGTTTACCTTGGCAGTAGAGTGCAATTTAACTACAGGAATTTGGAATGTCAAAATCAATGGAGTATCCGAAGGCAATTGGTTGAACGCCGTGAATTCTGTTCGATATTTGGATTTATATCCCATCTTAAACTCACAGTTTTGGGTAGATGACGTAAGTTTCGATCATTCAGCATATACACTTTCAAGCTTGAACGCAGCAGCTGGAACTTTGAATATGGGCGGTGGAATTGCTGGACAAGTTGCTAATCCATCTTTAGTGGTTGTGAACGCTGGAACTACAGCAATCACTTCGTTCGATGTAAACTTGATATATAACGGTTCCATCTTGACAGAAAACGTAACAGGAGTGAATATTACTTCACTAGGAAATTCTACTGTAAACTTTTCAAATTTGACTTTAATTGCTGGTTCAAATTCAGCAGTAGCGACAATTTCAAATGTGAACGGAGGAACAGATGATGTTGCTTCTGATGATGTTTCTCAATTGACTGTTAATCCAGTAGTGCCAGCTGCAGGTAAAGTAGTTGTAGGCGAAGAAGGAACGGGAACATGGTGTCAATGGTGTCCAAGAGGTGCTGTTTTCATGGATCGTTTTGCGAATGATTATGGTCCTTTCTGGGCAGGAGTTGCTGTGCATAATGGCGACCCAATGGTGGTGGATCCGTATGACACAGGAATGAATTTCTCTGGTTATCCAGGTGCAAAAGTGGATAGAGTAGGAGCAGCAATTGATCCTTCAGCTATGCAAACACCTTTCCTGACAAGATTACAAACAGCTCCGACTGCATTTATTGAAGTAGGTGCACTTTTCGATGCAACAACCGGAGAGCTTAAAATATCAGGTGATTTCAATTTCCAAGTTGCAGCAACAAATGGTTACAAAGCTGTTTTCGTTTTAACGGAAGATGGTGTAACCGGCGGAACAGGTTATGCGCAAGCGAATGCATATGCTGGTGGAGGTCAAGGTTCAATGGGCGGATACGAATTATTACCAAGTCCAGTGCCTGCTTCTCAAATGGTATACGATCACGTGGCTAGAATAATTGAGCCTTCGTTTGGTGGATTTGCAGGAAGTTTCCCAGCCACAATTCCAGCTATGTCAAACCATGCAGTCAATCATACAATCATGATTCCTTCAACTTGGAATGCAGATTCTCTTCACATCATCGTGATGTTAGTTGATCCAAATGGACAAATTGATAATGCAGGTCAAGCTTCAATTGCATCTGCGGTTTCTAACGGATATGTTATTGGAACAGCGACCAGCGGAGTTGGCTTAACCGAAATCAACCACATCGATGCTACCTTCAAAATGTATCCAAACCCTGCGACAACGCAAGTTGCTTTGACTTTCAATTTGAAAAACGAAAGTGATGTTGCTATTCGAGTAATCGACATGGCAGGAAAAGTTTTAGCAAGCAGAGCGTACGATTCAATGAATGGATCAAGTTCAATCAATTACAACACATCTGATTTGAAACCTGGAATCTTTATGGTTGAGGTAACAATCAATGGAGAACGATTGACACGCCAGTTGGTGATTAAATAAGAATTCATTAAAATATACAAAGAGAACCGTGATATCTAATATTACGGTTCTTTTTTTGTCAATAATATCGTAATTTTGCGGCATGAAATGGATAGGCGAGCAAATAAGTTTTCACGAGGATAAAAATAGATCCACTTTTATTATTTATCCAAAAAAGAAGGCGATCGTCAATATGCTGATGGGCGCATGGTGTGGTATGTGGTTGGTTATCGGAATCACGATGGTTTGGGCATTTTTCACCTTAAAACTAACTCAGCAAGAAAATATCATCATCGGAATATTTATGGTTTTTTGGACCTATTATGCACAACGTGTGGGGCGAGCATTTCTTTGGTTGCTTTATGGGAAAGAAATGTTAAAAATCAATGAAGTGGGCCTTTCCATCAAAAGATCTATTCGAGGCTACGGCAAAGCGAAAGAATATTTTCACGAGAATATCGATAAAATGCGCGTACATCAACCGAAAGAAAATTCAATTCAAGCCGCTTGGGAAGATTCGCCTTGGGTATCAGAAGGTGAGCGATTAGAATTTGATTACGCAGGAAAAGTAGTTCGATACGGACGGAAACTATCCGAGAAAGATGCGAAAATGATGTTTCAAATGATTACGAAAAGAGTCGAGGCACAGGTGAAACAAAATCGGAAGAATTCGGTCAATAATTCGTAATTTTCTAATCTTCTAATTCCTTCTCCATCAAGAAATGTTGCATTACATCAAATAGCTTGTAGGAAGGTTCGATTAAGGTGTATTCCAATTCCAAATAAAAATCTACCGCATAATCGCGGGCGTGGAGAATCATTTTTCGGTAATCTTTTTCGAAGGCTTCGCGTTCCACCGCGCACATGATTAGTTTCCCGAAACCTTTTCGTTGTTCGCCTAATTCTACTGCAACAAATCGTGTTTGACAAACATCCATGTCTACTTCGTCCAGTCGTGCAATAGCTTTTAGAACTTTATCTTCATATAAAGCAAAATGAATTCCGTCTTCGTCACCCTCATTCTTTTCAGAACCACGTGGTTGATTCAATGGTTCCCGCAACACCCGGTACCGAAGATCATAGTAATCCTCCCATTCATCTTCAGTTTTCGGTAGTCTAATTTCTATTTCCATTTGAATATAGCAGATTGAACTCGTTTTGTTTTAACGTGCTCAATTTCTTCAGTTAAAATTAAATCTTTTGCTGATTTATCGGTAAAAACTTCCTTTAAATTTTTCACTTTCCCACAAGGCACATTTTTGACTTCCATGAAACTTAGAAGGTCAGTAGATTCAATCAACCCAACCTTCTCTTGAATATGATCTTTGAGTTCAATTCGGTTTTCGACTCTGGCCATGTTCGTTAAAAATTTTTCATCAGCTGAGATTAGTGAAAGATCAAGAAATTCGCAAAGAATACCGAAATGTTTGTTTGATCCAATAGCAAAGACAATTTGAGCTTCATCTTTCGTTTTGAAAATCTCGCCATAAGGAGCGATATTGGGGTGCAAACTTCCGATTCGTTGTGGAATTTCGTTGCTCATCAGGTAATTCGATGCTTGATTGGACAAACTGGAAATAGCAGCATCATACAATGATGCACTCACGGTCGCTCCTTTTCCGGTTTTTTCGCGTTGATACAAAGCTAAGAACAGAGCTTCCTTCAAATGATGAGCGGTCAAAACATCAATAAAAGCAACGGGCATTTTCGTCGGGGGTCCATCTTTTTGACCATTCATATACATAAATCCAGACTCTGCTTGGAGTATTAAATCATAGGCTACTCTATCACTATCATCACCAAAACCAGTTATTTTGCCGTGAATAAGTCTCGGATTTAATTCCATCAATTTTTCATCTTCAATGCCAAATTTTTCGGCATCTCCGTTTTTAAAATTGCTTATTAAAATATCGGCTGATCGAACCATTTCTAAAAAAGTGTTTTGTCCTTCCCCTGTCGATAAATCCACTTTCAAATATTTCTTCCCGTAATTGACTGATGAAAAATAATTGGACAATGTAGATTCTTTCGATTCGCTGGGCAATTTCCAAGTTCGGGTCACATCTCCATGAACGGGATGTTCAATTTTAATCACTTCGGCACCTAATTCCGCCAAAAACATACCTACCGATGGTCCCGCTAAAACCGAACTCGCATCAATTACTTTTAAATCTTTCAGAAAATCCATCTCCATAATTCAAAAATACCATTAAATCTTTACCTTTAGAGTCAAAGATTCAAACTATGAAAATCATTTCTTTTAATGTCAACGGAGTTCGTGCAATTACTAAAAAAAACTTTGTAGAAGACATGAAAAAGGTCGATGCGGATGTGATTTGTCTGCAAGAAACGAAGGCAACAGTTGAGCAAACGAAAGAAGCCGTTGCAGAGTTAAAAGGATATCATTTTTTTGGGAACGAAGCGGATAAGAAAGGATATTCGGGAACGGCAATTTTAACGAAGACCAAACCAATATCTGTTCAAGTTGATATGGGAATTGCAAAGCACGATGCGGAAGGACGAGTGATTTGTGCCGAATACATCGATTTTTATATCATCACAGTTTATACTCCGAATTCGGGAAGTGATTTAAGAAGATTGGATTATCGCCAGAAATGGGATGCCGATTTTTTAGCGTATTTGAAAAAGGTAGAAAAGAAAAAACCTGTTATTGTTTGTGGCGATTTAAATGTAGCGCACAAGGAGATTGATTTAGCTCGACCAAAACCGAATTACAACAAGTCGGCTGGATTCATGCAAGAGGAAATTGATGGAATGGATGCGTACACCTCAAACGGATTCGTCGATACCTTTCGTTTTAAAAATGGAGATGAGGTGAAATATTCTTGGTGGAGTTATCGAGGTGGTGCCCGAGATAAGAATGTAGGCTGGAGGATAGATTATTTTTTGGTTTCTGATAAAATCAAAAATGTCGTTAAAGAGTCTATTATCTTTAACGACATTCATGGCTCGGACCATTGTCCAGTAGGGGTGGTTGTTTAATTTACTTGGGTATTATCTAGCATCAAACTTTCCGTAAGCAGCAACATAACCATTTTTGTTTTCTTACACTGCTTCCATAGAGCGAACAACTTTAGTAAATCTTCTTTTCTCCTGACGAATATTTTTCGCTGACATTATTGTATTGCTAGCGGATTTGCATTTTTATTGTCATCTCCGTCTTTCGCTAAGGAAGGCAAAGCTAAAAGAAAAAGGGTCAAAGCGAACATTGTTTTAAGCATTTTCATATCCTTTGGTTTATTGATTTGTGTTCTTAAGGATACGGCAAACTTAATTTTAGATTACAAAAAAAGGTTGAACGCAATGTCCAACCTTAATATTTTGTGTTAAGAAAAGTTCTTATTTAGAACCGCCTCCAGAACAACAAGCTTTTTTCTCACCGTTTGAAGTGCATTCTTTCGCTTCTCCTTTTTTGGCTTTCTTTTTCTTTTTCTTTTTGTCTTTCTTTTTGTCTTTGTCCTTTTCAGTGTGAACAACTTCAATATTGTCATACGTCATCGCACTAACAGTTGTACTAAACAAACCTGCTGCAAAAACAAACATCAGGGCTACAATTACTTTTTTCATAATGATTTAATTTTAGTCAAAGATAAGAATTTCAAGCGTTCAATGAAATTATTTAACTTTTTTAAAAGATAAATAATTCCCCAGCGTACCAAGAATGAAACAAGGACCAGCAGAAATAAAACGGTACAGTAAAAATCACTGCATCAAATCTGTCGAGTATACCACCGTGGCCTGGCAAGAATTTTCCACTGTCCTTAATGTTCAAATTTCGTTTGAATAAACTTTCCAATAAATCGCCCAAAACTGCACATGGAACAACAATTAATGCAGCGCCCACCCAGAAAATTAAATCTTGAATATCGTTGTAGAAAAATGCCAAAAGAATTGCCACGAGCATGGTTAGTAATCCACCGCCGATGGTACCTTCCCACGTTTTGTTTGGAGAAATGCGCTCAAATAACTTTGTCTTTCCGAAGAATCTACCCGTAAGATAAGCGAAAGTATCATTGGTCCAAATCAACAAAAACATACCGATAGCTCTAGGCATATCGTGCGAGCTTTGTTGGTTCAATTCAATCATTAAGTAGAAAGGAATAACGACATAGATAATGCCCAACATTTGAATGGCAATATTATAAATGGGCTCTTTTTCTTTCTTCCACAGCTCTATGAGCATATTTAAGAAAAGCACAGGAACAAGGAAAAACACGTAAATCATGTTGATCCATCCTAAGAAAGTACTCGAAAGAATGATAAAGACGAGCAGCCCAATGAAGGTGGCAATTTTCCAATTCACACGAACCGAATCGTGTTGATTAAAAAGTTGATAAAACTCATAAAGCGCTATCACGGCAAAAATTCCAAAGAGAGTTACTGTAGCATATGTACCTGACCACAAAGCGGCGAGAACAAGGAAAACAAAAATGGCACCAGCCAAAGCTCTTTGAACGATATTACTCATGATATTCTTTCAATTATCATTTTGGCTTTTTCTTGATCGTCAATTTTGACTTGCAAATGTACATATCCAAAAGCATTGTAAGAGGAATCTCGTTCGTCCCAAATCATAACAGGAATACCTTCGTCCTCCAATTTCAATTTGAAAATTTCAATAGAAAAAGAGTCCATACTTTGATAGATACTAATCCATTTTCTTTCCTTCGCTAGTTTCACCTTGCTCAGGTGTCGACTCTTCAGGAACTGATTCCACAATTGTTTGAATGTCTTCAACTTTTGGCGTACCGTTTAATTCTTCTTTCTCCCAAAGTCTTTTTCCGAAAATCGTTTCCAAATCTTCTTTAAAAATAACTTCGTCGGTCAGTAATTTTTCCGCCAAGGTAGTTAATTTGTCTTTGTTTTCTCCCAAAATTTTGAGAGCACGTTGATATTGCTCTTCAATCATTTTAGAAACTTCCTCATCAATTGTTTTGGCTGTATCTTCAGAATATGGTTTCGTGAACCCTTGTTGACCTTGGCTATCGTAAAAGGAAACGTTACCAACTTTTTCATTCAATCCATACATGGAAACCATTGCATAGGCTTGTTTGGTTACTTTTTCCAAATCACTCAAAGCTCCAGTCGAAATCTTACCAAAGATTAATTTCTCAGCAGCACGTCCACCTAAAGCGGAACACATTTCATCTAAAATCTGTTCAGTTGTGGTAATACTTCTTTCTTCAGGTAAATACCACGCTGCACCTAAAGATTGACCTCTCGGTACAATGGTGACCTTCACTAAAGGATGAGCATGTTCTAACAACCAAGAAGTTGTTGCATGTCCTGCTTCGTGAAAAGCAATCGCTCGTTTTTCATCTTTAGTAATAATCTTGTTTTTCTTTTCTAATCCACCAACGATTCTGTCAACGGCATCCAAGAAATCTTGTTTTTGAACGGCTTTCTTATCATGACGAGCGGCAATCAAAGCAGCTTCGTTACAAATGTTTGCAATATCAGCTCCAGAAAAACCAGGTGTTTGTTTCGCTAAAAATTCAACGTCCAAACCTGCTTCAAGTTTTAACGGCTTTAAATGAACGGCAAAAATTGCTTTTCTTTCATTCACATCTGGCATATCCACATAAATCTGTCTATCAAAACGTCCCGCACGCATTAAGGCACCGTCTAGAACATCTGCACGGTTCGTTGCGGCCAAAATGATAACTCCAGAATTTGTTCCGAAACCATCCATTTCTGTCAACAACTGATTCAAAGTATTTTCTCTTTCATCATTCGATCCAAAAGAATTGTTCTTTCCTCTCGCACGACCAATGGCATCAATCTCATCAATAAAGATGATAGCAGGTGCTTTTTCTTTCGCTTGTTTGAATAAATCTCGAACTCGTGATGCTCCAACACCGACGAACATTTCAACGAAATCAGAACCAGAAAGGGAGAAGAATGGCACTTGCGCTTCACCGGCAACGGCTTTAGCTAATAAGGTTTTCCCAGTTCCCGGAGGGCCTACCAACAATGCTCCTTTCGGAATTTTAGCGCCCAATTCCGTGTATTTCTTTGGGTTCTTTAAGAATTCAACGATCTCAACAATCTCTTCTTTTGCACCTTCAAGTCCCGCAACATCTTTAAATGTAGTGTTTGTAGATTTTCCTTTGTCATAGATTTGAGCTTTGGATTTTCCAATGTTGAAAATTTGACTTCCGCCACCGCCTCCTGCACCTCCAGACATTCTTCTCATGATGAACACCCAAAGAAGAATCAAAATAATGATGGGTAAAAGGAATCCTAAAATCGATGAGAAATAGTCGACTTCTTTTTTTGGTTCGTACGGAATATTGCCTTTGCCCTGTGACTTTAAACCCTCGCTCGTCTTTTCCAACTTATTCTCGAAATTCCCTACATCGACAATCTCCATTTGAAACATAGGATCTTTCTCTGGAATTCGTTCGCTTAATTTGAAGGCTTCTTTCATTTTTTCTTTTTCGCCTTTCGTTGCCTTTTTAATTTCTTCTTTTCCAACTTCGGTTAGTTTGAAGTCAATGCGTTCGTTATTTACGATGTACACTTTTTCGATCATGCCTTTTTCAGCCATTTCGAAGAATGTAGCTTGTGATTTTATTTGAACTGGTGAAGAACTTCCCCAATAAAATTGAAAAGCGATAAGCGCCACTACCGCAACGCCGTATATCCAGTAAACCGAAAAAGGATTCTTTTTCTTTTTCTTACTTTCTTTGTTGTAATTGTTATTTGATTTTGCCATTTTTATTTAATTCAAATTAGGTATATCTGTGCGAATAGCGTCTGACCAAAGGTCTTCAATGTCGAAGTGGTGACGCGCGTCTTTGTAGAAAACATGAGCGACTACGCTCACAAAATCTAAAAGCACCCATTCACTGGTTCCTTTGCCTTCAACATGCCAAGGACGTTCTTGAATTTCGCTTCGAGTGTGTCTCAAAACGGAAGAAGTAATTCCATCAATTTGTGTTGAAGATTCACTACTGCACATAACAAAGAAATCTGTCACAGTGTTCGGAATTTTTCTCAAATCAAGTACGACGATGTCGTTTGCCTTGTTTTCCTGCATTCCCTCAACGATTGTATCGCAAAGGATTTTAGAGGTTACTTTTTTTGTTTTTGCCATTCGTCGTTTTAAGCCCTACAAATCTAAGTTAATATTTTATTTTTGTCCCAAATTTAACGCATGTTGGCTTCCCGAAATATACAGGACCAAATAGGTCAAACTAAAGTGCATTTGTCTCTTGTGGATTCAACGAACAATTATGCTGCCAATTTACTAAAGTTAGGTAAAGCGAAGACAGGGACTGTAATTTTGGCAGACGAACAGACAAATGGTCGCGGACAGAGGGGTGAAGTGTGGCAGTCTGAGCCTGGAATGAATTTGCAGTTTTCCATCATTTGGGTACCTGAAAACTTGTCTATTTCGAATCAGAAATATTTGAATATTGCCGTCAGCCTAGGTTTAGTTCTTTTTCTAGAGAAAAAAGGAATCAAAGCAAAAATCAAATGGCCAAATGATATATTGGTGAAGAACAAAAAGATTTGCGGTGTTTTAATCGAGAATCAAATTCAAGGTTTTCGAATTTCATCGAGTATAATTGGAATAGGTTTGAATGTGAACCAACAAGAGTTTGAGAATTTTCCGGCTACCAGTGTGCGAAATGAATTGGGGCAATTTCTGCCAACTGAGCAAGTGTTAGATGGGCTATTACATACTCTGAACAATGAGTTTCAGAAGTTAAATAGCACAAATATCGATTTGGTTGAAAAATGCTACTACTCGTTTTTATTGGGCTATGAATGTGCGCAAAAGTTCAAGGACGACCAAGGGGAATTCACGGGTGAAATCTTAGGTGTGGGGGCAAACGGGAACTTACAAGTGGTTAAAAACGGAATGATTCGTTCGTATGGAATAAAAGAATTACGTTTTATACTTTAAGCGTTTTTATCCGCATACCAATTTTGCAACTGTTTTGTCATGTGATCGAAAAGCGCTGTCAACGGTTTTTCAACCATCTTTTTCAAGAACATGTTTACTTTCCCCTCAAATTCAATATACCCTTCTGTTGCCCCATTTACCGGAGAAATGTGAACTGTTAAATCGAAAGGGAAAGGTGATTTTTCACCCGCTTTTAAAAATAACTTATTCGGTGATTCCATTCCGTTTTGAATCAATGTAATTACAATTCCACTTTGCACTTTAAAAGAACATTGTTCTGTTGTCGCTTCCCAATCCGAAATTTTATCTTGAGGAAGAAGGTGAATCAGGTTTTCAGCATTACTTAAAAATTCAAGAATTTCAGTTTGACTGGCTTGAACGGTTGCTTTTTGGCTTTCTATTTCCATATTAATTTACTTTTTCCACGTGCGTGGACTAGCTTTCCATTCCAATAATTGTTCCACGTCGCCTGCATCGATGTAGTTTTGTTTTTTTGCCTCTTCAATTAGATGATCATAATTACTCAAGGTAACAAAAGGACAATCGATTTTTGCAAAGTTGTCAACAGATTCTTTAAAACCATAGGTAAAAATGGCTACCAAACCCAAAATATTCAATTCCGCTTCTTTCATAGCTTGAATGGCTTGTATACTGCTTTTTCCAGTTGAAATCAAATCTTCAATAACAACAATTTTCTGTCCTTTTTCGTAATATCCTTCTATCTGATTTCCCATTCCGTGGGCTTTCGCTTCAGAACGAATATAAATAAATGGCAATCCCATTTCTTGGGCAATTAAAGCTCCTTGAGCAATTCCTCCAGTTGCTACACCTGCTATTGCATCTGGTTTCCCGAAGTTTTCTATGATTGCATCACAATAAGCTTGACGCAAATAGGTGCGCACCGATGGGTAGGACAAGGTAATACGATTATCGCAATAAATGGGTGATTTAATCCCCGAAGCCCATGTAAAAGGATCGTTAGGTTGTAGTTTAATAGCTTTTATTTGTAGTAAAAATTCAGCTACCTTTAGCGCTCTATCATTGTCTAAAATCATTCGGCAAATGTACAAAGTTTTTATAGATAACACGCCCTTATACATCATAGATGAAGTCAAAGAAGTGTTACCTAATGCGGTTTACATTCATTCTGAGAACATAACATCGATTCAAGACGCAATTTTCGCTTTTTCCAAAAAGGTTGAATTATCACATTCAATATATATAGTAAGTGAAGACCAAGAAGCGACCTTCAAGAAACTTTTTGCAGGTTTTGATTACATTGAGGCATCTGGTGGTATAGTCCAAAGAGGAAATAAATATTTGTTCATCAAAAGAAATGGCTGTTGGGATATTCCGAAAGGAAAACTTGAGAAAAATGAAGATCCAGCATTAGGTGCAGTTCGAGAGATCGGAGAGGAATGTGGTATCAATAATCCTAAAATCGAAAAATTAATCACTACAACCTATCATACGTATAAGTTAAAGAACAAACCCAAAATAAAGAAAACGTTTTGGTATGCTTTGAGTTATGAAGGTAGCGCCAAAACCAAACCCCAGAAAGAGGAGGGAATTACAAAAGTAAAATGGTTTAAAAAGGCTGAGTTCGACACAATACGGGCAAACACCTTCGAATCTATACTCGATGTATTAGATGTTTATTAACCGACTGAACCAAAACTAATTTAGTTTTGGTTAAATTTTAGATTTGGTAGGTAATTTGTTTTAATATTGAAAAGAATAAAATAATTGTCATGAAAAAATATAATTTAATAGCACTTTTATTGGTTGGTGGAACCTTTGTATCCTACGGTCAAACTAAGAAAGAATTGAAAAAACAAGCACGTATAGAAGCGAAGGCCGAACGCGCAGCCAACAAAATTGAACGTAAGTTGAACAAACTTGCAGCAAAAGAAGAATTAAAGCCAGAAGTGGCAGTTGCTATAGAAGCACCTTTTATTGGGGACTCTTTGAAACCTATAACATTTGATAACATTGAATTGTATCGAAAAGATATCGAACGAGGAAAAGATGATTTATTTAGTTTTAAATTCCAAAATACAGGTACGAAGACTTTGATAATAACCGATGTGAAAACAAGTTGTGGATGCACAACAGCAGAGCGTCCAAACGAACCAATCGAACCGGGCGCTTATTCGGAGATTTCTGTAAAATATGATACACAACGAATTGGAAATTTTTCGAAGACAATTACAATTATAACAAATGTTGCTGAACCAATCTTTCTGGAGATAAAAGGGAATGTTTTGGATACAAAAATTGAAGGAAATCAACCTGAGGTTCATTAAAAAGTTAACCCATAAAAAAAGCCTCTCTTGAATTTCAAGAGAGGCTTTTTCTTTATGTGTCTTTTCCTACCGAACAATTTGAAAGAATCCATGAGCAATGAACTCCGTTTCTTTTTGATCGTCATAAATGTATTTCTTATCGTTGATTACTTCGGCGGTATAAAAATAGGTTCCATCTGCTAAATCCTCGCCACCATATGTTTTCAAATCCCAATTGTTTGTGTAGTCCGAATCCAAATAAATGATATTCCCCCATCGATTGAAAATAGTCAGTTTTACAGCGGGATAATCATCGATATTTGGTATCAAGAATATATCATTAATTCCGTCTCCGTTTGGTGAATATACGTTGGCGAAACTCAGCGGGCATTGATTGTGAACCCAAATCGTATCAGATATAATTGATTTAAAACAAGCATCTGTAACCGTCACATAATAGGCGTTTTCTAACTCAGTAAGATCACTTGGCGGAATTTGAACGTTTATCGCATTAGTAATAAATTCAAATTGACCACTAAACCAATCGCAATTGTACGGCCCTTGTCCTCCTGCTAAATTGGCACCGATGTTGGCAACTTCGCCCAAGTCTGGACAAACATTAACGCTGTCAATTGGTGTTGAAATACTCATATCGGTATAATCCCTAATGATAAATGTTGCAACTAAACTATCATTCTCTCCTGAACATATATCAAAGTAAGATAAAGTCAATGTTACTGTTTCGTTCGGCTCGGCAAGACTATCGTAAAATGCAGTAATCGCCAGGGTGTCATTGAATTCTCCTGGCATCATATAAAAGGTGTCAGGGATATTGGACATATCTACGTTCGGAGTTGCTGTGCCTTGAATTGTAATAGAAATTGGTAAAACACCGCTTGAATCTAATCTTGAGAAATAAAAGTATTGCGTTCCACAATCTTCAATTAACTGTGTTGCGCTTGCACCAGTTGTTAATTGCGCGATACTGAATGGAATCACTTGGTCACAATTGACAACCGTAAAATTAAAAGTTCTATTTTTTTTGTTTATTAAAACACCATCACGAAATTCCTCGAGGCAAACTCCTGTTAAAAAATTTCCAAGAGTTATAGGTGTAAAAGTAAGCTGTCCAGTTAGTGAATCCAAAAGCACTGGACTTGCAACTCCAAATGGTAAAGGTGCACTATAACCTGCTTCCCAGACGGTTGGAAGGTATGGACCAGGCAAATCAGGATCAGGGTTTGCACCACTACCCGAGGATAATGCATATTGGTCTACTTCACATAAGAAAATTCGAACAGAATCGCCGTCGGCATCAACTGCGCTATGGTCAAAATCCAACTCGTTTTGCGAGCAAAGAACCAAAGGCGGCAGATTCAAAAATCTAGCTGCACTATTATATCCTGTTGGTAATTGATTTGTACCTGGCAAAAAACAACTTAAAGTTAAACCAAAATCATCTGGATTTACAACATTGATAATGTTGGCTGCCCAACAACAACGTTGGAAACTAAAAGAATATCCTGATGTGTTAGTTGGTAAATTTACGGTATCAATGTAAACGGCCTGATCCACACAAAGGCCGGGTGGCGGAACTACACATGGGTTACTATAATCAACAGGCAAGTTTGTTACTACTCTTGATGCACTCAGAAAAACATTGTAATTTGGTGCCATTTGGTCCTCGTCAAATATGGTGTAGTGCAATTGGTTGTCAAATTGCGAAGCTGAATTACAGTCTCTAAAAAGGATGATGGTTACCTTGTAATTATTCGAACCTAAATAGTCATAATACATTTCTCCACCCAATAAATGCGAAGCATTGGCTTGCGAAGCAAAAATGATGAACAAGAAAAACGAGAGCAAAAATTTCATTGTTGTTGATTTATGATTGTTTATACAAATTTTGACTACTTCCCTGCGCAGTCGGCATTATAATTAAGTCATTTATAGTAACATGCGCAGGTCTAGACGTTGCAAAGTAAATACTTTCTGCAATATCTTTCGCCATTAAAGGTGAAAACCCTTCGTAAACTTTGGAAGCCTGAGTTTTATCTCCTTTAAAACGTACTTCAGAGAATTCTGTATCAGCTGCTCCAGGTGCAATGTTGGTGACTTTTATATGGTATGGCAATAGATCAATTCTCATTGCTCTAGATAACGCATCAACTGCATGTTTAGTTGCACAGTAAACATTACCCCCCGGATAAACTTCTTTTCCTGCGATAGAACCAATGTTAACAATATGTCCCGATTTATTTGATTTTAAGATTGGGATAAGACATTGACTGACATGTAAAACCCCTTTAATATTCGTGTCGATCATCCTATTCCAATCGTCAAGAATTCCTTTATCTATAGGGCCTTTGCCTACAGCCAATCCGGCATTATTGATAACGATTGTTATGTTTTTTTGAATGTTTGTACTTATGGATTCAATAGATTTTTTTGTTTCAATTGCGTCTCGAACATCAAAGCATAGAATAAGAACCTTAATTTTGAATTCACTTTGCAAATTTTGTTTTAGTAGGTTTAATCTTTCTTCACGTCGACCTGAAAGAATTAAATTAAAACCTTCAGAAGCATAAAGATCGGCGCAGGCCTCTCCAAAACCAGACGTGGCTCCAGTTATAAAAACGAAAGAATTATTTTGATGATTCATATTTTTTAAGCAATAAAATAAATGAAATGAGAATAAACGGAATTTAAAATCTTAGCTTCTTGAATAAAAGCACTCCGATTTTTAGCCAATTTACCTTTGCTGTATACTTCAGCTGCATCCAAATACTTAACAATCCAACCAGATAACATTGCAAGGGTCGTTTTCCATATGTATTCTTCTGTCCCCAAAAGAGCAATAAAAGTATCATTCCCAAGAAAATAATTACTGCTGTTACCATGATTTAATTATAACCAAAGGTAGTAAAACATTCATTTTAAGCGACAGATTGTCTAAAGAAATGGACAAGATGTCAGTTTTAATCCAATGGCATGTAGTTTGACTAAAAGTTGAAAAAACAATTAATGATGAAAACAGGTCAAATTAACGTTCAAACGGAAAACATCTTCCCCATAATCAAACGATTCTTGTATTCGGACCACGAAATTTTTCTTCGTGAGTTAGTTTCAAATGCAGTTGATGCTTCACAAAAAGTAAAAGTTTTATCCATCAATGGCGAGTTTAAAGGTGAAATCGGTGAGTTGAAAGTTGAAATTCTTATTGATAAAGAGGCAAAAACACTCACGATTCGAGATAGAGGTATTGGTATGACGGATGAGGAAATTGATAAATATATCAATCAAATCGCATTTTCGGGTGCTGAAGAATTTGTTGAGAAATATAAAGGAAAAGAAGGTGCAGAGCAAATCATTGGTCACTTCGGATTAGGATTCTATTCGGCGTTCATGGTTTCTTCGAAAGTGCAAATTCAGACATTGTCGCACGCAAATGGAGCGAAGGCAATTCAGTGGGAAAGTGATGGTACACCAGAATTTACCTTGACTGAAATTGAAAAAGCAGATAGAGGAACCGATATCATTTTACATATTGCTGAAGATTCAATGGAGTTTTTGGAAAAAGAAAGAATCAGTGGTATACTTAATAAATATTGTAAATTCTTACCAATTCCTGTTGTTTTCGGAACAAAAACAGAATACGAAGATGATCCTAGCGGTGAAAAAGGAGAAGACGGTAAAGTAAAACGTACGTCGAAAGAGGTGGAAAATCAAGTGAATAATCCATCACCTGCGTGGACAAAATCTCCTGCAGACCTAACAGCTGATGATTACGACGGTTTCTATCGTGAATTGTATCCAATGAATTTTGACAGTCCATTGTTTCACATTCACTTGAATGTAGATTATCCTTTCAACTTGACGGGTATTTTGTACTTCCCAAAAATCAAGGAGAATGTTGAAGTGCAAAGAAATAAAATCAACTTATACAGTAATCAAGTATTTATTACAGACAGCGTAGAGCAGATTGTTCCTGAGTATTTGACTTTGTTGCATGGGGTCATTGATTCACCAGATATTCCTTTGAATGTTTCTCGATCTTATTTACAGAGCGATAGCAATGTGAAGAAAATCTCATCGCACATCACGAAAAAGGTAGCTGACAAATTAGCTGAAATGTTTAAAAAAGACCGTCCAGATTTCGAATCGAAGTGGGAAGATTTAGATTTATTCGTTCAGTACGCAATGTTGTCGGATGAAAAATTTGGTGAAAAAGCTAAATCTTATTCCTTATTAAAGAATGAAGAAGGCAAATTCTTTACTAATGAAGAATACAAGGAGAAAATCGCAGCTCTTCAAACCGATAAAGATGGAAAAACAGTTGTTTTGTACACACCATCTATTGAAGAACAGTTTTCTTATGTAAAGAAAGCAAAAGAACGAGGGTACGATGTAATCGAATTAGGAGGTCCTTTAGCACCACACTATATAAGTAAGCTAGAATCCATGTTTGAAAACTTGACATTTACTCGTGTGGATGCAGATACTTTAGACAAGCTTATTAACAAGGACGAGCAAGTTCCTTCGAAATTAGACAAAGGGCAAGAAGAAGGTTTGAAAGAAATGATGGAATCGATTGTTAGTAAAGATAAATTTGCCGTTCAAGTTGAAAGCATGACCGAAACAGAAGGTCCTATTTTAGTGACTCAACCCGAATTTGTTCGAAGAATGATGGAGCAACAGAAAATGGGTGGAGCTGGCTTTTACGGAGCTTTCCCTGAAATTCACAACTTGGTGCTGAATGGTAATCACCCGAAAATTGGTGAATTGTTGTCTGAGAAGAAGAAAGACAAGCAAGTCGCTAAGTTGAAACAATTAACGGACCTTGCATTACTTTCGCAAGGAATGTTAAAAGGGGAGGAATTGAACTCGTTTATAGAAAGAAGTGTAGATTTGATATAATCATACATATAATAACAGAGAAGCGTCTCTATAATTTTATAGGGGCGCTTTCTATTTAAACAGACATATTTTGTATAGGTCGATTTTAGCAATTGGTGGTTACTTTTTATTTAAAGGAAATTTTTTTGGGGCAATAGCTGGTTTTATAATCGGTACGTTTATCGATAATTTCCAGGTGATGAAGGAGCGGATGAAATCGCAAGGTTTTGATCCACGCAATGGTCAGTCAGCTGAAGATATTTTCAATTACTACCGTCAACAAACAAACGTCAACGACTTCCCGACAATGCTTATGGCGCTTTCAGCCGCCGTTATGAAAGCGGACGGGAAAGTTTTGAAGTCTGAACTGGATTATGTCAAAGTCTTTTTTAGTCGCCAATTTGGCAATCAGTTTTCGACACAACACCTCCAAACGCTAAAAAAGTTTCTGGATGGTCAGGAGATTCCATTACAGCGAATATGCAGCGATATACGAATGCGCCTTCAACCTGAAGCGCGTCTTCAGTTAATACATTACCTATATGGTATAGCAAAGGCCGATGCAAACGTTAGCGAAAGCGAAGTCAATGTTATTAATACCATTGCCAATTACTTTGGCTTATCAAATGTCGATGTAGACAGTATTAAGAATATGTTTTATAGAAGTACGGAATCAGACTATAAAGTTCTTGGTGTAGATAGTTCCGCTTCGGATGACGAAATAAAGAAAGCCTATCGAAAAATGGCCATTAAATTTCATCCTGATAAAGTTTCTCAGTTGGGAGAGGAGTATCAAAAAGGTGCCCAGGAGAAATTTCAGGAGGTTCAGAATGCTTATGAGAATTTAAAAAAGCAAAGAGGCATTAAATAATTATTTTTTTATCTTTAACTCTCTTGAAATCAAGCACGTTGAACAAGTTGTTCATTTTTTTTCAAAAAAAACTTCAAAACCTCTTGTCATTGTAAAAAAGGAGTGTACCTTTGCCCCCCCTCAAACGAGC
>ERZ1048068.610-NODE-610-length-31367-cov-6.607052_pt1 | contig 31367 bp, 43 predicted proteins | sample MGYA00383098_ERZ1048068 | MGnify/ENA primary metagenome ERZ1048068 (study PRJEB29581, sample SAMEA5548368) | metagenome | biome: marine; feature: coastal; material: water | depth 1 m | study: Short-term variability in the microbial, nano- and picoplankton dynamics... | reverse complement strand
AAGGCATTTATGGAATGACTGGAAAAAACAGTACACTCCATCGTAAGCTTATTTTCATAAAAAAAGATTTAGATTAATGAGGTATAAAGATTGGAATATGCCTTGGCATCCCCAACCCTTTCTGTGATAAAACCATTCAAAACACTAATAAAAAGTTAAATTTTTAACAGTATTTGCAAATATTTAATGACTATATCATTTCGTGATGAAACATGACGTTTTTTACGTGGATTCGGACAAAAGCAAATCAGTTTTTTCTTACAAAGATTTAAGAAAACTTTAATAAAACTTTAAGAAGAAGCTGTTAAAAAAAGCTGCTAAAGCGCAAATGCACCTTGGCATCTTTGAACGAAAAGGGAAGTTGGGGTGTTTTTCCCAATACATATTGCAGTTGTAGCATCCCACCGCCAGTTCGAATACCCAGTCCTACTCCGACTCCTAAGAGCCATTGGTTGCCCAAAGTTTCATCGTGTACCAAAGCGTTGTCCACCAACCCCAACAAATAACTTTCGGGCGAAAGAAGGTAACGATACTCTTGATTGAGAAGAAGATAACGATCGGTTTGGAATTGATTGTCCGAAAAACCACGCAACGAAAGAATGCCTCCCAAGCGAAACAGTTCATGGATATAGAGTACATCGCCAACAAGAGCTTGTCCGCCCAGTCGAGCAATGTACTGCGAACGATCAGATAGCGAAAGGATGTATTGAGACGACAGTCCCAAGTGGTATTGCGATGCTTGCTGGGAATCTACTGTGCGTTTTCCCCATGCGGCCTGTCCTTTTATATACGAACGAGTAGCAAAGTACGCATCGTAAGCTGCAAATTCTTTTTCAATTTCAAGTCTAAAAGAGGTTTTTTGAAACGAAGGCAGGGTAGGAGTGATTTCTAACGAGCTACCACTAAAAAATTCGATTCCTGTCCACACTCGAAGGTCTTGTATCAAGGGAATAGATAGCTTCAAAAACTGCTTGGATGTGACAAAACTGCTGTCTCGGGTAAAAATCTCCAATCCTGTTTCTGTTCCAATAGGGGATCGAAACACATAAGGCCATTGTAGGCTTATCGAAAAATCACGTTGAAGATCTCCGTCATTTTTATACAACAAGTTCAATTGTTCTCCTTGGTGCAAATTATTGAGCAATCGAACTTCCAAATTTCCATTGAAACGAATGCCTCCCGAGTTCTTGGATTCAAAGCCCAAAAACCCTTCAACATAGTTGTTGGCTTTTCGTTTAAAATACAAATAAGCAATCGTACTGTCTTTGGCAAACAAGACTTCCGGATCACGAATGGCAGTTACAAAAGGTAGTTTTTTAAACGATTGATGTATTTTTTGTAGGGAACGTTCCTGAAAAGGTTTTTTTAGAAAAAAACGCCCCGTTTGTTTTAAGAACGCATCAGGAAATCGATCGTAACCTTCAATTTTAAGGGCATCGAGGGTGCGGAGTTCCCCCAAATCAATATCCAATCGTGCTTTTAGTTCTTCTCCATTCCGCTCGATAGGATGCAACTCAAAAGAAGCAAACGGATACCCGATTTGTGCGGAGACAGCTACAAGTTGGTTTAATAAACTTGCTGTGTCAGAAAAAGGAATTTTTTGAGCGGGAAGCAAAGATGCGAGCTTTTCAGGAATCGATTGTGAGGGTGTTAAGCGAACTGACGTTATTTTTTGACCTGCTACCAATTGAGTGCGGTACAAGGAATCATTTATTTGTTGAGGTGTAGCGAAAGCAGCCTCTAAAAACCCCATTGTTTGAAGTTGTTTTGACAACGAATCCAATGTGCTATTTACTGTTTTTGGAGAGCGCATTATTAGTGGATCGTTCCAAGCTTGCAAGGCGACAGGAATGGGCCTGTCAATTACCTCAATTTCGAGTCGCTGAGATTGCCCGGCAAGAGGAGTGCTTAGCAACCCGCAAATTCCGATAATCAACAAGCTTACAAAGGTGTTTTTCAACTTCAATAGTTTGACTGTAAAACGTAAAAATACAGGCATTTCGTTTGGAATCCAACATATTTTTTTTGAAGGCCAAGTATAGAAGGATCGAAAGGATGAATTTTGGTAATAAAAACGATTAAAAAAAAGCAAAGCACGCGGTCTGCAAAAATCAGTCACTGAAAAATTCAGAAATTGGTTTGATTCCTAACAAAAAAGGTTTACATTTGCAGCCCTTAAAATAGAGGAAAAACACATTTGTAAGAAACATTTATGCCAACTATTTCACAATTAGTACGCAAAGGAAGAGTCAAAATTACCAAGAAGAGTAAATCGGCTGCCTTGGATTCGTGTCCCCAGAGACGCGGTGTCTGCACGCGTGTGTACACTACAACACCCAAAAAACCAAATTCAGCAATGCGTAAAGTTGCTCGTGTTCGGTTAACCAATGGAAATGAAGTGAACGCATATATACCCGGCGAAGGACACAATCTCCAAGAACACTCGATAGTATTGGTACGAGGCGGTAGGGTTAAAGATTTACCAGGAGTTCGTTATCACATTGTTCGAGGCGCACTCGATACAGCAGGAGTTGAAGGTCGCCTTCAGCGCCGCTCAAAATACGGAGCCAAACGACCTAAAAAGTAAATCAAAACAGTAATGATGTTCAAGGCGTGAAACTTGAACCGCTCGAAAAAGTAAAGACATGAGAAAAAGAAAAGCAAAAAAAAGACCATTACTCCCCGATCCGAGGTTTAATGATCAATTAGTGACTCGCTTTGTCAATAACCTAATGTGGGACGGAAAAAAATCCGTTGCTTTCAAAATATTCTATGATGCAATGGATATCATAGAAGAAAAAAATCAAAACGAAGAAAAAACAGCATTGCAAATTTGGAAAGACGGTCTTTCCAACGTAATGCCACACGTTGAAGTTCGAAGCCGTCGCGTAGGAGGAGCTACTTTCCAAATCCCGCGTCAAATTCGTCCCGATCGTAAAATCTCAATGGCCATGAAATGGCTCATTAGCTACGCCCGAAAACGCAACGAGAAATCAATGGCACTCAAATTAGCCTCTGAAATTATCGCTGCTGAAAAAGAAGAAGGAGCTGCTGTCAAAAAACGAGTAGATACTCACAAAATGGCTGAAGCTAACAAAGCATTCTCTCATTTTAGATTTTAATAGTTAGGACGATGGCAAGAGATTTAAAATTTACTAGAAATATTGGAATTGCTGCGCATATCGATGCCGGTAAAACAACAACTACCGAACGTATCCTATATTATACAGGTGTTTCTCACAAAATAGGAGAAGTACACGACGGTGCTGCAACCATGGACTGGATGGAGCAAGAACAAGAGCGTGGGATTACGATTACTTCTGCAGCAACTACTTGTGAGTGGAAATTCCCACTTGAAAATGGACAGCCTGTAGCAGATACCGAAGGATACCACTTTAACATTATCGATACTCCTGGTCACGTAGATTTTACCGTAGAGGTAAACCGTTCCTTACGTGTTTTGGATGGATTGGTGTTTTTGTTCAGTGCGGTTGATGGCGTAGAGCCTCAATCAGAAACTAACTGGAGACTAGCTGATAATTACAAAGTGCCACGAATAGGATTTGTCAATAAAATGGACCGTCAAGGGTCTAACTTTATGGGTGTTTGTCAACAAGTAAAAGACATGTTGAAGTCCAATGCAGTTCCTATTGTATTGAATATTGGTGATGAAGACGATTTTAAAGGAATCGTTGATTTGGTAAAAAACAGAGCCATTATCTGGCACGATGATACTCAAGGAGCTACTTTTGACGTAGTAGATATTCCAGAAGATCTAAAAGAAGAAGCCAAAAAATACCGCGCACTTTTGATTGAAGAAGTAGCAGGTTATGATGAAAATCTTCTTGAAAAATTCATGGAAGATGAAGAATCAATTACAGAAGAAGAAATTCACGCTGCTTTGCGTGCTGCTGTAATGGATATGTCAATCATCCCTATGATTTGTGGTTCGGCATTTAAAAACAAAGGGGTTCAGTTTTTATTGGATGCAGTTTGTCGTTACTTGCCTTCACCTACCGATAAAGAAGGGATTACTGGAGTTAACCCAGATACCGAGCAAGAAGAAATTCGTAAGCCAGACGTCAAAGAACCTTTTGCGGCCTTGGCTTTTAAAATTGCTACCGATCCTTTTGTAGGTCGATTGGCATTCTTTAGAGCATACTCTGGACGTTTGAACGCAGGTTCTTACATTCTTAATAATCGTTCTGGTAAAAAAGAACGTATTTCACGTATTTACCAAATGCACTCCAACAAACAAAACGCGATCGATTTTATCGAAGCAGGAGATATTGGAGCCGCTGTTGGATTTAAAGACATCAAGACTGGAGATACCATGACTGATGAAAAGCATCCTATTGTTTTGGAATCTATGGATTTCCCTGATCCCGTAATCGGTATTGCTGTGGAACCAAAATCCAAAGCGGATGTGGATAAATTAGGAATGTCTTTGGCCAAATTGGCAGAAGAAGATCCTACTTTTCAAGTAAAAACAGACGAGGCATCGGGTCAAACCATTATTTCGGGTATGGGCGAGTTGCACTTGGATATTATTGTTGACCGTCTTCGAAGAGAATTCAAAGTCGAAGTCAATCAAGGACAACCTCAAGTAGAATACAAAGAAGCTATTACAGCTTCTACCGACCACAGAGAAGTTTATAAAAAACAATCGGGTGGACGTGGTAAGTTTGCGGATATCGTATTTACAATGGAGCCTGTTGAAGAAGGAAAAACAGGTCTTGAGTTTGTAAACGTTATTAAAGGAGGAAATATTCCAAAAGAATACATTCCTTCGGTAGAAAAAGGATTCAAAGAAGCTATGAAAAATGGGCCGTTGGCTGGTTTTGAAATGGATTCGATGAAAATTACATTGAAAGACGGTTCTTTCCACGCGGTGGATTCCGATTCACTTTCTTTTGAATTGGCTGCTAAACTAGGATACAAGTCCGCTGCTAAGGGAGCTCGTGCTGTTATCTTAGAGCCTATCATGAAATTGGAAGTACTTACTCCTGAAGAAAACATGGGAGACGTTGTAGGAGATTTAAACCGACGACGTGGTCAAGTAAACAACATGGACGATCGTGCCGGAGCTAAAGTTGTTAAAGCTGAGGTTCCACTTTCTGAAATGTTTGGTTATGTTACCGCCTTACGAACACTAACTTCTGGTCGAGCGACCTCTACCATGGAGTTTTCACACTATGCAGAAACACCTAAAAACATCTCAGAATCAGTGATTGCTGATGTAAAGGGAACTAATTAATCACCAAGAGATATGAGTCAAAAAATTAGAATCAAACTAAAATCATACGATCACAACTTGGTGGATAAGTCTGCTGAGAAAATCGTAAAGACCGTCAAAACAACAGGTGCTGTTGTAACCGGACCTATTCCGCTTCCAACACACAAAAAATTGTTTACAGTACTACGTTCTCCACACGTTAATAAAAAAGCGCGTGAGCAATTCCAACTAAGTTCTTACAAGCGATTGTTAGACATTTACAGTTCATCTTCAAAAACGATTGATGCGCTGATGAAGCTAGAATTGCCAAGCGGTGTTGAAGTTGAAATTAAAGTATAATAAAGTAATTAATAAAAAAGTTAAATCATAAATTATGTCTGGGTTAATTGGAAAAAAAATCGGCATGACCAGTCTTTACGACGAGCGAGGAAAGAATCTTCCTTGTACCGTTATTGAAGTAGGTCCTTGTGTCGTAACCCAAGTCAGAACCAAAGACGTTGATGGCTACGATGCCCTTCAACTCGGTTTCGATGACAAAGCAGACAAACACGCTACTGCAGCTGCCAAAGGGCACTACAAAAAAGCGGGTACTGCTCCTAAAAGGAAAGTTGTTGAATTTCAAGGTTTTGATGAGGAATTTAAATTAGGTGACACCATCACCGTAGATCACTTTGAAGAAGGAGAGTTTGTTGATGTTTCAGGAACTTCCAAAGGAAAAGGATTTCAAGGAGTTGTAAAACGTCATGGATTTGGCGGTGTAGGACAAGCTACTCACGGTCAGCACAACCGACTGCGAGCACCAGGTTCTATTGGTGCAGCCTCTTACCCTGCACGTGTATTCAAAGGAATGCGAATGGCAGGTCAAATGGGAAGCGAAAAAGTAAAAGTTCAAAACTTGCGTGTTTTGAAAGTAGTTCCAGAAAAAAACCTTTTGGTTGTTAAAGGGTGTGTTCCTGGACACAAAAACGCATACGTTGTAATTCAGAAGTAATGAAGGTAGCAGTTTTAGATATTCACGGAAAAGATACCGGACGGAAAGTAGAACTTTCTAAGGCGGTTTTCGAAGTTGCACCAAATGACCATGCGGTTTATTTAGATGTAAAACAATATTTGGCTCACCAACGACAAGGAACGCACCAATCAAAAGAGCGTGCCGACATTGTTGGAAGTACTCGAAAAATTAAGAAACAAAAAGGTACCGGTACGGCTCGAGCGGGTAGTATTAAAAACCCTTTGTTTCGAGGTGGAGGTCGTGTTTTTGGACCACGCTCTCGTTCATACGATCAAAAACTCAACAAAAACGTAAAGCGTATTGCGCGACGTTCTGCATTGAGTATTAAGGCAAAAGAAAAATCAGTATTGGTTGTGGAAGACTTTTCATTCGACACACCCAAAACTGCTTCTTTCAAAGCCGTTTTGAAAGCCTTGGGAATTGAAAACAAAAAATCTTTGTTTGTCTTGGGAGCTTCAAATAATAATGTATATTTGTCGTCGCGCAATTTGGATCGCTCTAAGGTTATAACTAACTCAGAGCTAAACACTTACGGTATCATGAATACCCAGCAATTGGTTTTGCTCGAAAGTGCAGTGTCGGCTATTGAATCGAATTTAAGTTAATAAGAAACACAATGAGTATTTTACTTAAACCCATCATTACGGAAAAAGCGACAGCAGATAGTGAGTTGAGAAATCGCTATTCTTTCGTGGTACAATCCAAGGCGAATAAAGTAGAAATCAAAAAAGCGGTGGAAGCCACTTATGGTGTTTCTGTTGAAAAAGTTCGTACCCTCAACTACGGTCCAGAACGTAAAGTACGTTTTACCAAAACTGGGGTTCAAAAAGGAAAAACAAATGCTATCAAAAAGGCAGTCGTTCAGATTGCTGAAGGTGATAGTATTGATTTTTATAGTAATTTATAAGTTAATTAGGGATAATGTCAGTTAGAAAACTAAAACCCATAACGCCCGGACAGCGCGGTAGAGTTGTAAATGGATACGACGCCATTACAACTGATAAGCCGGAGAAAAGTTTACTTGCTCCGAAAAAACGTTCAGGTGGTCGTAACAATGCTGGAAAAATGACGATGCGCTACAAAGGCGGTGGTCATAAAAAGCGCTATCGTGTTATAGACTTCAAACGCAATCGTTTTAACGATGTCGCTGAAGTAAAATCCATTGAGTACGATCCGAATCGATCGGCCTTTATTGCCCTTACGGAATTTAAAGATGGAGAAAAACGATATATCATTGCTCAAAACGGAATCCAAGTTGGACAGAAAGTTCAGTCTGGAGAAGCGGCATCTCCTGAAATAGGAAATGCACTTCCTTTGAGCGCTATACCATTAGGTACCATTATTTCTTGTATTGAATTGCACCCTGGACAGGGAGCTGTGATTGCACGAAGTGCAGGTTCTTTTGCTCAGCTAATGGCTCGTGATGGAAAATTTGCTACCATCAAAATGCCTTCTGGCGAAACACGATTGATCCTTACAGCCTGTTTGGCAACTATAGGAGCCGTATCCAATTCCGATCACCAATTATTGGTTTCTGGAAAAGCGGGACGCACCCGATGGTTGGGTCGTCGCCCACGAACACGTCCTGTAGCGATGAACCCTGTCGATCACCCAATGGGTGGTGGTGAAGGGCGAGCTTCTGGAGGTCACCCTCGTTCTCGAAACGGTATTCCTGCAAAAGGATTCAGAACCCGTTCGAAGAACAAAGCGAGTAACAAGTATATTGTAGAACGTAGAAAGAAATAAAAAGATAACAAATGGCACGTTCATTAAAAAAAGGACCCTACGTACACTATAGCCTTCTTAAGAAGGTTGCACAAAACTTGGAATCAGGCAAGAAGACTGTTGTTAAGACATGGTCTCGTGCATCAATGATTATTCCAGATTTTGTAGGTCAAACTATTGCCGTTCATAACGGAAGACAATTTGTTCCTGTGTATATTACCGAAAACATGGTAGGTCACAAATTAGGAGAATTTTCACCCACACGTTCTTTCCGAGGACATGCAGGTGCAAAAAATAAAGGTAAAAAGTAACAAGCTATGGGAGTTCGAAAACGAGAAAGAGCAGTACAGCTCAAGGAAGCCAAGAAAGACATAGCTTTTGCAAAGCTTAACAATTGCCCAACTTCACCCCGAAAAATGCGTTTGGTCGCTGATTTGGTTCGTGGATTGGAAGTTGAAAAAGCCCTAGCTATCTTAAAGTTTAGTTCCAAAGAGGCATCACGTCGCTTAGAAAAACTAGTACTTTCAGCGATTGCTAATTGGCAAGCAAAAAACGAAGAGGCAGATGTTGAAAACGCTGCATTGTATATCCGCGAAATTCGTGTTGATGGAGGAAGTATGTTAAAACGTCTTCGTCCAGCACCACAAGGTCGTGCTCACAGAATCAGAAAAAGATCCAATCACGTAACAGTCGTGCTTGGAGCTCAAAATAATACACAAAGTTAAGAAAACCTATGGGACAAAAAACAAATCCAATCGGAAATCGTCTAGGAATCATTAGAGGCTGGGAATCCAACTGGTACGGCGGAAATGATTACGGAGATAAATTGGCTGAAGACGACAAAGTCAGACAGTATATTTTCGCACGACTGTCCAAAGCTAGTGTAGCACGTGTGATTATTGAGCGTACTTTGAAACTTGTAACCGTTACGATTACTACTGCTCGACCTGGTATCATTATTGGGAAAGGCGGTCAGGAAGTCGACAAGCTAAAAGAAGAGCTCAAAAAAATCACCAATAAAGAGGTACAACTCAATATTTTTGAGATCAAGCGACCTGAATTAGAAGCTCAATTAGTTGGAGCAAGTATTGCTCGACAAATTGAAGGAAGAATTTCTTACCGACGCGCCATTAAAATGGCTATTGCAGCCTCCATGCGAATGAATGCGGAAGGTATTAAGATTCAAATTTCAGGACGATTGAATGGGGCAGAAATGGCACGTTCAGAATCTTACAAAGAGGGTCGTATCCCATTATCAACGTTTCGAGCCGATATTGACTATGCATTGGTAGAAGCCCACACCACTTACGGTCGTTTGGGTATTAAAGTATGGATCATGAAAGGTGAAGTTTATGGTAAAAGAGAATTATCTCCATTGGTTGGAATGAGCTTAGGTTCAAAATCAGGAGGAGACAAATCTCGCCGTGGACCGCGACGTAACAATAGAAAAAAGTAGTTTAAGAATTAAAGGAATCGTACAATGTTACAACCTAAAAGAACCAAGTTTCGTAAAATGCAGAAAGGTCGTATGAAAGGATTTTCACAACGTGGAAATCAACTTTCAAACGGTATGTTCGGTATCAAGTCCTTGGATTCAAAATTTATTACCTCTCGTCAAATCGAGGCTGCTCGTATTGCAGCTACTCGATACATGAAAAGAGAAGGGCAATTGTGGATTAAAATTTTTCCAGACAAACCCATCACCAAAAAACCTCTTGAGGTTCGTATGGGTAAAGGTAAAGGGGCTCCAGAATATTTTGTAGCCGTAGTAAAACCAGGACGTATCATGTTCGAATTGTCTGGTGTGCCAATAGAAGTGGCTAAAGAAGCACTTCGTTTAGCTGCGCAAAAATTGCCAGTAAAAACTAAATTTGTTGTGGCTCGAGATTACGAAGCCTAAATTTAAAAAAATGAAACAGTCAGAAGTAAAAGAATTATCTGTTGAAGAGCTTTCCGAAAAATTAGGAAGTTTACAAAAGAGTTTGTCCGACCTAAAAATGACACACGCCATTTCTCCGTTGGAAAACCCTATTCAGCTTCGTTTTATTAAAAAAACGATTGCGCGTATTAAAATGGAACTCACCAATAGATCTTTACAAGAATCGTAAACGAGCGAATGGAAACAAGAAATCTAAGAAAAGAACGAATCGGTATAGTGACCAGTAACAAAATGGAAAAATCCATAGTTGTTGCTGAAGTCAACCGAGTGAAACATCCCATGTACGGAAAATTTGTTTTGAAAACAAAAAAGTATGTGGCACACGATGAAACCAACGATTGTAACATAGGCGATACCGTTAAAATTATGGAAACACGCCCAATGAGCAAATCGAAATGTTGGAGATTAGTTGAAATTATTGAAAGAGCAAAATAATGGTACAACAAGAATCAAGACTAAAAGTAGCCGATAATACAGGCGCCAAAGAAGTTCTCACCATCCGTGTGTTGGGAGGAACCAAACGTCGTTATGCCTCTATTGGAGACAAAATTGTTGTGACTGTTAAAGAATCAACTCCCAATGGAACTGTAAAAAAAGGACAGGTTTCTACTGCTGTAGTAGTGAGAACCAAAAAAGAAGTTCGTCGTCCTGATGGTTCTTATATCCGATTTGATGATAACGCATGCGTTTTGTTGAATCCAACAGGAGAAATGCGCGGAACACGAGTATTTGGACCCGTTGCCAGAGAACTTCGTGACAAACAATTTATGAAAATCGTATCCTTGGCCCCAGAGGTCCTTTAATGGAAAAGTGATGACAAAGTTAAAAATAAAAACAGGAGATAATGTTCGTGTGATAGCCGGAGACCACAAAGGTTCTGAAGGTAAAGTCGCTCGATTGTTTATCGATAAAAACAAAGCCATTGTGGAAGGTGTGAATTTGGTAAAAAAACACAATAAACCCAGTGCACAAAATCCACAAGGTGGAATTACAGAAAAAGAAGCACCGATCCATATTTCCAATTTGTCTCTTTTGACAGCTGACGGGAAATCAACACGCGTTGGTTATGAAGTCCAAGACGGAAAGAAAGTGAGAATTGCTAAAAAAACGAATGAAGTATTGTAATTATGAGCTACGTTCCTAGATTAAAACAAGAATATAAAGACCGAGTTATTGCTTCATTAACTGAAGAATTTGGTTATAAAAATGTAATGCAGGTACCAAAACTTCAAAAAATTGTTTTGAGTAGAGGTGTGGGTGCCGCAGTTGCAGACAAAAAACTTATTGACCACGCTGTTGATGAGTTAACAATGATTACAGGTCAAAAAGCGGTATCAACGATTTCCAAAAAGGATGTTGCCACTTTTAAACTTCGAAAAGGAATGCCCATCGGCGCCAAAGTTACGCTAAGAGGAGAACGTATGTTTGAGTTTTTAGATCGTTTGGTTACTTCGGCATTGCCTCGAGTACGTGATTTTCAAGGAATCAAACCCAATGGTTTTGATGGACGTGGAAATTATAACTTAGGAGTTACAGAACAAATTATCTTTCCAGAAATCGATATTGACAAAGTGAATAAGATTTCGGGGATGGATATAACTTTTGTGACTAGCGCACAAACAGATAAGGAAGCAAAATCATTACTAACGGAAATGGGATTACCCTTTAAAAAGAATTAATAATGGCAAAAGAATCAATGAAGGCCCGAGAGGTCAAAAGAGCAAAAACAGTAGCCAAATACGCTGAGAAAAGAAAAGCACTCAAAGAGGCTGGTGATTATGATGCACTTCAAAAGTTGCCTAAAAACGCATCACCTATCCGTATGCACAATCGTTGCAAATTGACAGGTCGTCCTAAAGGATATATGCGTCAGTTTGGACTTTCTCGTGTAATGTTTAGAGAAATGGCAAACAAAGGATTAATTCCCGGAGTAAGAAAAGCAAGTTGGTAAAATAAAGAATCAAAAATGAATACAGATCCTATAGCAGATTATTTAACTCGTATCCGCAACGCAAATAGCGCAGGACATCGTGTTGTTGATATTCCTTCTTCCAAGTTGAAGAGAGAAATCACCAAAATCCTTTTTGATCAAGGATATATTTTAAGCTACAAATTTGATGATGCAACCGCCCAAGGTTCTATCAAAATAGCCTTGAAATATGACCAAATGACCAAAGAGCCTGTAATTAAAAAATTACAACGTATTAGTACTCCTGGACTTCGTCAGTACACAAGTTCAACCGACATCCCTCGTGTTTTGAACGGCTTGGGTGTCGCGATTGTATCAACCTCTCACGGAGTAATGACAGGAAAACAAGCAACAAAAGAAAACGTAGGAGGAGAAGTCCTTTGTTACGTTCATTAATAGTATATAAGACAAATAATTATGTCAAGAATAGGAAATAATCCGATTGCAATTCCAGAAGGCGTCACTATCGACATCCAGCCTGATGTAATCACCGTTAAAGGAAAGTTGGGCGAATTGTCGCAACCTTACGACAGTGTTGCTATCAAAGAAGAAGAAGGAAACCTTGTTGTTTCACGTCCTTCTGAAAGCAAAGACCACAAAGCAAAGCACGGTTTGTACCGCGCATTGGTTTCCAATATGGTGGAAGGAGTATCGAAAGGATTTACCAAAGAATTGGAATTGGTAGGCGTTGGATATAGAGCCTCTACTCAGGGTCAAAAATTGGATTTGGCGTTAGGATTTTCCCACAACATTGTTTTGGAAATTGCCTCTGAGGTCAAAGTGGAAGCAATATCAGAAAAAGGAAAAAATCCAATTGTAAAATTAACCTCATACGACAAACAATTGGTTGGCGCTGTAGCAGCAAAAATCCGTGGTTTTAGAAAACCAGAACCTTACAAAGGAAAAGGAGTAAGATTCGTAGGAGAACAAGTTCGTAGAAAAGCTGGTAAATCAGCATAAATAATAGCGATATGGCATTATCAAAAACCGATAGAAGACAACGCATCAAAAACAGAATACGCAAAATTGCACATGGAACTGCAACTACGCCTCGATTGTCTGTTTTTAGAAGTAATAAAGAAATTTACGCTCAAATTGTGAACGACGAAACAGGTGTTACTCTTGTAGCTGCCTCTTCCCGAGACAAAGACATTCAATCAGCTCAAGGCACCAAAATTGAAATTGCTGCCCTTGTTGGAAAGTCAATAGCAGAAAAAGCCTTACAATCTGGAATCGATACTATCAGATTTGATCGCGGAGGATATTTGTATCACGGTAGAGTTAAATCTTTGGCAGCAGGTGCTAGAGAAGCAGGATTAAAATTTTAAATAATACTATGTACCAAAATTATAAAAACGTAGAATTAGTAAAGCCCGGAGGTCTTGATTTGAAAGATCGTTTGGTAGGTGTTCAACGGGTAACAAAAGTTACCAAAGGTGGACGTGCTTTTGGATTTTCGGCTATTGTTGTAGTAGGAGATGAAAACGGTGTTGTCGGTCAAGGTTTGGGGAAGTCAAAAGATGTAGCTAGCGCAATTGCGAAAGCCATTGAAGATGCCAAAAAGAACTTGGTTCGTATTCCAATTATCAAAGGAACTTTACCTCACGAACAAAAAGGAAAATTTGGTGGAGCCAGAGTATTCATTAAACCTGCCTCACAGGGTACCGGAGTTATTGCTGGTGGTGCTGTTCGATCGGTTTTGGAAGCTGTTGGTGTACACGATGTACTTTCAAAGTCTCAAGGTTCTTCGAACCCACACAACGTGGTAAAAGCTACTTTTGATGCATTGCTTCAATTGCGTGACGCACGAACAGTTGCTCGTCAAAGAGGAATTTCACTGGAAAAAGTATTTAACGGATAAAGGAATTACCCATGGCAAAAATTAAAGTAACACAATTAAAAAGTAATATCAAGCGCCCTCAAAACCAAAAACGCACATTGGAAGCGCTTGGATTGCATAAAATTGGTCAGGTAGTAGAACACAACGATACCCCTGCCGTTTTAGGAATGATCAAAAAAGTAAAACATTTAGTTTCAGTTTCTGAAGCTTAATAGATAATATTATGGATTTAAGTACATTAAAACCTGCTGAAGGTTCTGTTAAAGGACAAGGAAAACGTTTAGGAAGAGGACAAGGCTCTGGAAAAGGCGGTACTGCAGCACGAGGACATAAAGGAGCAAAGTCACGTTCTGGTTATTCTAGAAAATTAGGTTTTGAAGGTGGGCAAATGCCACTTCAACGCCGTGTTCCAAAATTTGGATTTACCAACATTAACCGTAAAGAGTATGCAGGAATCAATCTTGACACTCTACAAGAATTGGTAGATGCAAAGAAAATTAAAAAAGATGTGGATCTTGATTTTTTAATTGCCAACCGTTTGGTAGGTAAAAACGATCTCGTTAAAATATTAGGCCGAGGAACGTTATCTGCATCATTAAAAGTTACTGCCCATAAATTTACAGCATCTGCAAAAGCAGCTATAGAAGCTGCAGGTGGAGAAGCCATTAGCCTATAAATCGTATGAATAAGTTTATTGAAACATTACGGAATATCTGGAAAATCGAAGAGCTTCGAACTCGTATAGCAATTACACTTGGTTTGTTGTTGGTTTACCGTTTTGGTGCTCAAGTAGTGCTTCCTGGTATAGATTCTGTTCAATTGTCTGAACTAGCAAATCGTACAGACGGTGGAGGATTATTAGGAATTCTAAATGCATTTACAGGAGGAGCATTTGCCAATGCGTCTGTTTTTGCTTTGGGAATCATGCCTTACATTTCTGCATCTATTGTTGTTCAGTTGATGGGAATCGCTATTCCGTATCTCCAAAAATTGCAAAAAGAAGGAGAAAGTGGACGTAAACAAATCAATCAAATAACGCGTTGGTTAACCATCCTTATTTGTGTAGTTCAAGCACCTGCTTACCTATACGGACTGGGTGCGCTGGGAGTTCCTGATAGTGCTTTTTTATTAGGAAAAGGACCTGTATTTATTGGATCTTCAATCGTGATATTGGTTACAGGAACTATTTTTGCGATGTGGTTGGGTGAAAAAATTACAGACAAAGGAATTGGAAACGGTATATCTTTGTTAATTACTGTAGGTATTATTGCAACTATGCCGTTGTCTTTTGCACAAGAATTTGTATCTCGTGTTACCGAAAACAATGGAGGTCCCATGATGATTCTTATAGAATTAATTATATGGATTGTCGTGATTGCATTGTGTGTATTGTTGGTGATGGCTGTGCGTCAAATTCCTGTTCAATACGCTCGTAGATCTTCATCGGGTGGTGTCGAAAAAAATGTATTTGGATCACGTCAGTACATTCCTCTAAAATTAAATGCATCGGGTGTAATGCCCATTATCTTTGCACAAGCAATTATGTTTGCTCCTGCATATCTTGGAAGCCTTCTGGGAGATTCCAATGTAGGTCAATGGATGCAAGCATCATTCTCTGATATATTTGGTTTGTGGTACAACATATTGTTTGCGGTATTGATTATTATTTTCACATACTTTTATACAGCAATCACTGTTCCGACAAACAAAATGTCAGATGATTTGAAACGAAGTGGTGGTTTTGTTCCTGGTATTCGTCCCGGAACAGAAACAGCCGATTTTTTAGATAAAGTAATGTCACAAATAACCTTCCCTGGATCGTTATTCCTAGCGTTTGTTTCTGTGCTTCCAGCTGTAGTTTATCAGCTGTTGGACATGCAACAAGGTTGGGCTTTATTTTATGGAGGAACCTCGTTATTGATTATGGTAGGTGTTGCAATAGACACCATTCAACAAGTAAATGCGTATTTGTTAAATCGTCATTACGATGGTTTAATGAAGACCGGTAAAAACAGAAAAGGTACAGCTTAATGGCAAAACAAGCAGCAATAGAACAAGATGGATCCATCATCGAAGCCCTTTCCAATGCAATGTTTCGCGTTGAATTGGAAAATGGTCATGTGGTTACTGCGCATATCTCAGGAAAAATGAGAATGCACTACATTAAATTGTTACCTGGAGATAAAGTAAAATTAGAAATGAGTCCGTACGACCTTACAAAAGCACGGATTACTTATCGATACTAAAGAAAATGAAAGTAAGAGCATCAATTAAAAAAAGAAGTCCCGAGTGCAAAATTGTACGTCGAAAAGGACGTTTGTACGTTATTAACAAAAAGAATCCTCGATTCAAACAAAGACAAGGATAATTAATATGGCAAGAATTTCAGGGGTTGATATCCCAAAACAAAAGAGAGGCGTTATCGCATTGACCTATATCTTTGGAATAGGAAGAAGCCGTGCGCAAAAGATTTTAGAAGTCGCTAAAGTAGCAGAAAACACCAAAGTGTCTGACTGGACTGATGAGGAAACGGGTCGCATTCGTGATGCTGTTGGAACGTTTAAAATTGAAGGTGAACTTCGTTCTGAAAATCAATTGAACATCAAACGATTGATGGATATTGGATGTTACAGAGGAATTCGTCACCGTGTAGGTTTACCCCTAAGAGGTCAACGAACCAAAAACAACTCCAGAACTCGAAAAGGAAAAAGAAAAACAGTTGCTAACAAGAAAAAAGTAACTAAATAAACGATAACGATGGCGAAAGCAAGTTCAAAAAAACGCAAAGTACTCGTAGAGTCAACAGGTGAAGCCCATATCACAGCTTCATTCAACAACATTATCATCTCTTTGACTAATAAAAAAGGAGAAGTTATTTCTTGGTCATCTGCCGGAAAAATGGGCTTTAGAGGTTCCAAAAAGAACACTCCCTATGCAGCACAACTAGCTGCAGAAGATGCTGTTAAAGTTGCTCATGAAGCAGGCCTTAGAAAAGTAAAAGTTTTTGTGAAAGGTCCAGGAAACGGACGTGAGTCTGCAATCAGAACCATTCACAACAATGGAGTTGAAGTTAATGAAATCGTTGATGTTACCCCAATGCCACACAACGGTTGTCGTCCACCTAAGAGAAGAAGAGTATAAATTATTATAAACCATACAAAAGGAATCTGATTGTCGAAGGAACGACCTTAATTCACAATCCCTTTTTACTAAACAAAAACAAATGGCAAGATACACCGGTCCAAAATCCAAAATCGCTAGAAAATTTGGCGAAGCCATCTTCGGAGAAGATAAGGCATTTGAAAAAAGGAATTACCCTCCAGGACAACACGGAAACAACCGTCGTCGCGGAAAAAAATCAGAATATGCTATCCAGTTAATGGAAAAGCAAAAAGCTAAGTACACTTACGGTATCTTAGAGCGTCAATTTAGAAACCTTTTTGAAAGAGCCAATCGAAGCAAAGGTGTAACAGGTGAAGTTTTACTTCAATTATGTGAATCTCGCTTAGACAATGTTGTTTACAGAATGGGAATTGCTCCAACTCGAAGTGCTGCCCGCCAGTTGGTTGGTCACAGACACATCACCCTTAATGGTAAAATCATGAATATCCCTTCGCATATCCTCAAAGCAGGAGACGTTGTTGGTGTTCGTGAAAAATCAAAATCCTTAGAATCTATTGAAGTTTCTTTGAGTGCTCACGCAGCTGTGTACGAATGGATTACTTGGAATTCCGAAACGAAAGAAGGAACGCTTGTTTCTATCCCAGAACGTTTACAGATTCCAGAAAATATTAAAGAGCAATTAATCGTCGAATTGTATTCGAAATAATAATAAGAAGAATATTATGGCAGTATTTAGTTTTCAAAAACCCGATAAAGTAATCATGATCGACTCCAATGAGTTCGAAGGAAAATTCGAATTCAGACCGCTTGAGCCCGGATATGGTTTAACTGTTGGAAATGCGCTTCGTCGTGTTTTGCTTTCTTCTTTGGAAGGATTTGCGATTACATCGGTTCGAATTGATAAAGTAGATCACGAATTTTCAACCATTCCTGGTGTTGAAGAAGATGTGACAGAAATTGTATTGAATCTCAAACAAGTTCGTTTCAAGCGTCAAATTGACACGGTTGAAAACGAAACTGTTTCGGTTTCTGTTGCGGGTCAAAACCAACTTACCGCGGGTGATTTCCAGAAATTTATTTCCGGATTTCAGGTATTGAATCCTGACTTGGTAATTTGTACAATGGATAAAAGTGTTACACTTAACATCGAATTTACCATTGAAAAAGGACGTGGATATGTTCCTGCAGAAGAAAATAAAAAAGTAAACGCAGCCTTAGGTACTATTGCTGTTGATTCTGTATATACTCCGGTAAAAAATGTAAAATACAGCATCGAAAACTTTCGTGTTGAGCAAAAAACAGATTACGAAAAACTAGTTTTCGAAATTATTACCGATGGATCAATTCATCCTAAAGATGCTTTGACAGAAGCAGCCAAAACATTGATTCACCATTTCATGTTGTTTTCAGATGAGCGTATCACACTAGAAGCTGATGAAATTGCGCAAACAGAAACTTACGATGAAGAATCGCTGCATATGCGTCAGTTGCTTAAAACCAAATTGATTGACATGGATCTTTCTGTTCGTGCGTTGAATTGTTTGAAAGCAGCCGAAGTAGATACCCTCGGAGATTTGGTTTCATTTAACAAAAGCGATTTGATGAAGTTTAGAAACTTTGGTAAAAAATCATTGACTGAACTCGAAGAATTGGTTGTTGTTAAAGGACTCAACTTCGGAATGGACTTAACTAAGTATAAATTAGATAAAGACTAACACGTCTTTTTATAGTATAGAATTATGAGACACGGAAAAAAAGTATCCCATCTTGGTAGAAAAACTGCCCATCGTAAGTCGATGTTGGCCAACATGGCATCTTCCCTTATAGAGCACAAAAGAATCCACACCACAGTTGCTAAGGCCAAAGCCTTGAAGCAATTTGTAGAGCCTTTGATTACGAAATCAAAAAATGACAGTACTCACAATCGTCGAATTGTATTCAGTTCGTTAAGAGACAAGTATGCTGTGACCGAATTATTTCGCGAGATTTCCCAAAAAGTTGGAGATCGCCCTGGTGGATATACACGAATTATCAAACTCGGAAATCGTTTAGGAGATAATGCCGATATGGCAATGATTGAATTGGTGGATTACAATGACGTTTATAATAAGGAAGCTTCTAAAGGAAGAAAAAGAAGACGTCGTTCCAAAAAAGCGACCGATGAAGCTGAAGTCGTTGAAAATACAGAAGAGGTAACAGAGCCAGTAGAAGCAGTTGTTGAGGAAACCAAAGCTGTTGAAGATGCCCCTTTAGAAGAAGCAGCTTCTGAAGAGGAGGTAAAAAAGCCTGATTCAGATAAATCAACAGAATCTTAACAGATTCTTAATAAGTTCAAAGGATAATCATTTAAGATTATCCTTTTTTTTATGTTATTTTGTGTCGAAATAAAAATTAGTTGCGAATGAGTACATATCAAGTCCGAAAAAAAGCCCTTATTTTATTAGAAGATGGAACTATTTTTCATGGAAAATCTGTAGGTGTCGAAGGAAATGCTTTTGGAGAAGTTTGTTTTAACACAGGAATGACAGGTTATCAAGAAATTTTTTCAGATCCATCCTATTACGGTCAATTAATGGTGGCCACCAATGCGCATATCGGAAACTACGGAGTTTCTGACGATGACATGGAATCTGATAACATCAAAATTTCTGGACTTATTTGTAAGAACTTTAGCTACGACTACTCACGTCCAGCTGCAACAAGCTCGTTAGAGGAGTTGTTTAAAAAAGAGAATTTAATCGCAATTTCCGATGTCGATACTCGTGCATTGGTTAGTTATATTAGAGACAACGGCGCTATGAACGCAGTGATTTCCACTGACGTTGATAATGTTGACACTCTCAAAAAAGAACTTTCAAAAATCCCTCCCATGAAAGGGTTGGAATTGGCCTCTAAGGTATCCACAAAAGAACCGTACTACTTTGGTAATGAAAATGCTACCTATAAAATTGCAGCCTTGGATATTGGGATAAAGAAAAATATTTTACGCAACCTATCGAGTCGCGATGCATACATAAAAGTGTTTCCCTACAATACATCATTTGAAGAAATGAGCGCGTGGAATCCAGACGGATATTTCTTGTCCAACGGCCCTGGTGATCCACAGCCTCTAAAGGAAGCGCAAGAAGTTGCCAAAGAAATTATAAATCAAAACTTACCCTTGTTTGGCATTTGTTTAGGACACCAAGTCATCGCTCTTGCCAACGGTATTTCGACATACAAAATGCACAACGGACATCGTGGAATCAACCACCCTGTCAAAAACTTGGAAACGGGTAAAGGAGAAATCACTTCCCAAAATCATGGCTTTGCAATAAACAGAGAAGATACCGAATCTCATTCTGAGGTTGAAATTACGCATGTTCATTTAAATGACCATACGGTAGCAGGAATTAAACTGAAAAACAAAAATTGTTTTTCAGTTCAGTATCACCCAGAGGCAAGTCCCGGACCTCACGATTCGTCTTATTTATTCGATCAATTTATACATTTAATCAAAACACATAAAAAATAATCACATTATGAGCATTATCATTAACGTTCACGCACGACAAATTTTAGATTCACGAGGAAATCCTACCGTTGAAGTTGACGTAGTCACTGAAAACGGTGTTTTAGGCCGTGCTGCCTTGCCGTCAGGCGCCTCTACAGGAGAACATGAAGCCGTTGAGCTTAGAGACGGTGGAAGTGCTTATATGGGAAAAGGTGTTTTAAATGCCGTTAAAAATGTTAATGACATCATTGCTCCTGAGGTTGTTGGTAGCTCTGTGTTTGAGCAAAAAGGGTTGGATCAAATGATGATTGACTTGGATGGAACTCCCAACAAATCAAAATTAGGTGCAAATGCTATTCTAGGAGTTTCTTTAGCAATAGCCAAAGCCGCTGCCAATGAATTGGGAATGCCGCTCTATCGTTATGTTGGTGGAACCAGCGCTCACACGCTTCCTGTTCCTATGATGAATATCATCAACGGAGGCTCTCACTCCGATGCACCCATTGCTTTTCAAGAGTTTATGGTAATGCCTGTCAAAGCGACTTCGTTTACGCACGCTATGCAAATGGGAACTGAAATTTTCCACCACCTTAAAAAAGTGTTGCACGACCGTGGATTGAGTACTGCTGTTGGTGACGAAGGAGGATTTGCTCCTACACTCGATGGAACAGAAGACGCTTTGGATACCATCATCCTAGCAGTTTCAAACGCAGGATACAAAGCTGGCGATGATGTGATGATTGCTCTTGATTGTGCCTCTGCCGAGTTTTATGAAAACGGAGTGTATGACTACACAAAATTCGAAGGTGATAAAGGCAAAGTTAGAACTTCAGAAGAACAAGTAGCTTACTTAGCTGAATTAACGCGTTCTTACCCTATAATTTCAATTGAAGACGGAATGGACGAAAACGATTGGGACGGATGGAAATCATTGACTGAAAAAGTAGGTGAAAATGTTCAGCTAGTTGGAGATGATTTGTTCGTTACCAATGTCGAGCGTCTTTCCAAAGGAGTCGATGAAAACATAGCCAATTCAATTTTGATTAAAGTAAATCAAATTGGAACATTGTCAGAAACTATAGATGCAGTCACTATGGCGCATAACGCCGGATTTACCTCTGTGATGTCACACCGATCGGGAGAAACAGAAGACAATACAATAGCTGATTTGGCTGTTGCATTGAACACGGGACAAATTAAAACAGGTTCTGCTTCACGAAGCGATCGTATGGCAAAGTACAATCAATTATTAAGAATTGAGGAAGAATTAGGAAATTCAGCTTATTACCCGCAAGAGAAAGCATTTAAAATCAATCGATAAGTCACTTTTTGTTTCGGTTTTAAGCCCATTAAATGAGGGATTTTTTGTAAATTTGCAAAACTCAAAAAGCGCATTCATTTAAAGAATATTCATATCTATCTATGTCAGATAAAGCATCCCTTACTGTTAACAATCAAAATATTGACTTACCCGTTCTTGTTGGAACTGAAGACGAAGTCGCCATAGATATCAAATCTTTGCGCGGACAATCCAATGTTATTACCTTGGATTCTGGTTACAAAAACACGGGTTCTTGTAAGAGTTCTATTACTTTTTTGGACGGTGAAAAAGGAATTTTAAGGTATAGAGGCTATGATATCGAAGAACTAGCCAATAATGCCGATTTTACAGATGTAGCTTTCTTGCTGATATTTGGTGATTTACCAAAAAAAGATCAAAAAGAAAAATTTCTGAATGATATCAAAGACCATTCTATTGTGGATGAGGATTTGAAAAAGATTTTGGAAAGTTTTCCTAAATCTGCGCATCCAATGGGCGTACTATCCTCTTTGACAAGTGCGCTAACCTCCTTCAATCCTTCCTCTGTTAATGTCAATTCTGAAAGTGAGATGTACGAAGCTATTGTCAAATTATTGGCAAAGTTACCGGTTATTGTTTCATGGGTGTTCAGAAAAAGAGAAGGATTGCCATTGAATTATGGCGATTATTCTTTGGGTTATGTAGAAAACATAACTAAAATGATGTTTAGTAAGCCCAATAAACCCTATGAGCAGAATGATATTATTGTCCGTGCTATCAACAAGCTGTTGATTTTACACGCTGACCACGAACAAAATTGTTCTACATCTACGGTTCGAATTGTAGGTTCATCTCATGCTGGTTTGTTCGCATCCATTTCCGCAGGTATTTCTGCCCTTTGGGGTCCGCTTCATGGCGGTGCCAATCAAGCCGTTGTAGAAATGCTTTATGCAATCGAGGCAGATGGTGGGGACACCAAAAAATACATGGCTAAAGCCAAAGACAAAAGCGATCCCTTCCGATTGATGGGATTTGGGCATCGTGTATATAAAAACTTTGATCCTAGAGCACGAATTATTAAAGCTACCGCAGATGAAGTTTTGGGTGATTTGGGAGTGGTTGATCCTATTTTAGATATCGCAAAGGGACTTGAAAAAGAAGCGCTAGAGGATCCTTATTTTGTAGATCGCAAGTTGTACCCCAACGTAGATTTTTACTCAGGAATCATTTACAGAGCTCTTGGAATCCCTACTGAGATGTTTACGGTTATGTTTGCGCTCGGACGACTGCCAGGTTGGATTGCGCAATGGCGTGAAATGCGTTTGCAAAAAGAACCCATTGGAAGACCCCGTCAATTGTATGTTGGGCCCAAAGTTCGAAATTTTGTTGACGTAGACTTGCGCTAATTTCTTCGATAATTTATAACTTTAAACCAAATACTATTTGGTTTGATTTCAATTTCAGTTTGTAACGAAACAGCAACCCTAGAATCTGTTATTTTAGGGACTGCACAAAGCATGGGTGGTGTACCTTCTCTTGAGGATGTTTACGATCCAAAATCGCGAAGCCATATTCTCAATGGAACCTATCCGAAAGAATCTGATATGGTGCAAGAAATGACCGCTTTTGAAAGTGTCCTTAAAAAGTACGGTGTGCGAGTATATCGTCCTGATATTTTAGAGCAGTGTAATCAGATTTTTGCGAGAGATATTGGATTTGTTATCGAAAACTGTTTTTTCAAATCCAACATTCTTCCGCTAAGAGCTCCCGAATTGAAGGCTATTGATTCCATTATTCAACAAATGGATCCCGATCGGGTGATTGAATTTCAGCCAAACGTTCACATAGAAGGAGGAGATGTAATACTTCACAATGATTATATTTTTGTAGGTATTTATCAAGGCGAGGACTATCCTGAAATAATTACCGCTCGAACCAACGTAGAAGCTGTCCAAAGTCTGCAAAATTTTTTTCCTAACAAAAAGGTCGTTCCTTTTGACTTGAATAAATCTGTATTAGAAGCTCATAACAATGCTTTGCACTTGGATTGTTGTTTTCAACCTGTAGGAAGTCATTATGCGATCATGCATTCGGAAGGATTCACCAAGGTCGATCAATTGCTATGGCTAATTGATTTTTTTGGAAAAGAAAACATCCATTTCATTACAAAGGACGAAATGTATCACATGAACAGCAATGTATTTTCAATTTCACCAACGGTGGTGGTTTCTGACCCTTCTTTTGTAAGACTCAACGGGTGGCTACGAAGTAAAAATCTGACTGTAGAAGAAGTTTCCTATGCTGAAATTTCCAAACAAGAGGGATTGTTTCGATGCAGCACTTTGCCTTTAAAAAGAAAGACCAAATGAAACAGTTAACGCAACATATTTTAATGGTTCGTCCTTTTCGGTTTCGAAAGAATGAACAAACATCAGTCAATAATTATTATCAGAAAAACATAGCAACGCTTTCCGACGACCAAATTGCGACATTGGCGCATGCCGAGTTTGATGAGATGGTCTTAATACTCAATTCGCATGGAATTCGCGTCACTGTAATCCAAGATACCGAAGAGCCAGAAACTCCGGATGCTCTTTTCCCAAACAATTGGATTTCTTTTCATGAAAATCACAAAATTGCGGTTTACCCGATGTTTGCTCCCAATCGAAGAATGGAACGAAGCGATCGCGTTTTGGAAGCAATAGAGAATCAAGGAGTGACTTTTAATGATGTAATCGACTATACTTCCGCTGAAGAAGACCAGGTGTATTTAGAGGGCACAGGATCGATGGTGTTGGATCGTGAAAATTGTATTGCCTATTGTGCTCTATCCCCTCGATCTCACGAGGAACTATTTATAGAGTTTTGCGAAGATTTTGAATACACGCCCGTTATATTTACCGCCTTTCAATCTTTGAATGGTGAGCGATTGGCCATTTACCATACCAACGTAATGATGAGTGTAGGGAAAGATTTTGCCGTGGTTTGTTTGGAGGCTATTGATGACAAAAAAGAGCGAAAGCACTTGGTATCTATTTTAAAAAATAGCGGTAAAGAAATTATTGCGATTACAGAATCTCAAACCCAGCTTTTTGCCGGAAATATGTTGCAGCTTTTAGGAAGTTCGGGCCCAATTCTGGTAATGAGTCAATCGGCTTTTGACTCCTTGCAGCCAAAACAAATTCAAACACTATCCAAACGCACCCAATTGATTTCTATTCCAATACCCACTATTGAGCTTTGTGGGGGAGGCAGTGTTCGTTGTATGATGGCTGAAATATTTTAAGGGTTTTTTTTGCACACAACTCTTGTGTTGCTCATTTTATCCCACAAAGTTTGACGTTTTTTATTTATAAAAATAATTAAAATTGGAATTAGAAGAGGAACTAAACAAACTTTTAAAAACCCTCGTAAGGCTCCATGAGATGGGGAATGAATAGATAGTCCTGTATCAGCATCAACAACTTTTAGATTGAATAATTTATGTCCAATATTGCCCTGGTATACAGGATATAAAATAACACCCAACCCTGAAGAACACACTCCTATGAAAATGAGCCCAAGCGCAAACAAAGCAATATTTTCTATAAAATCTGAGAAGTTATACCCTAACAAGTAAGCAATTAAAAATATAGGAATTAAGGAGAGTAGTAGCTGAAACAAAAAAGCTCCAAGCCTTTTGTAGTAGGGAGCAACAGATAAGATAATCTTAGAGTTTTGATTGTTTGAGGTCATGTTTGGGGCATTATTCCTACAAATTTACATTTAATTAATTGAATTTAAATCATTTTTAAGTCGAAAAAGCGTGTTTTTGTTTCATTATCTTCTTAAAAAACAAAATAATAGTAGGTTTGTCAGCCTTTATTTTAATGACAAAATGATCCTTATAAATTGAATATTCATTTGATTTGCCCTTAAACAAAACCAATTTGTAATAAGGAACAACTAACGCATAGGTTTCCAATAACGATCGAAATCGAACAATGATACCTTTGGGTCGGAGTTCAATATTACATATGTTGGTGTTGTGATCCAAAAGCAAGAGGTTATTGATTTCTTTGCTGCAAGCCACAATTTCAAGTTTTGGAGACCCGATACCTCCTAATTCAATTCTTTTAAGTAGTGTGAAAGGTTTTCCAACTTGATTGCTAATCTGCTCTTCAACTTTTGAGTCATTATAAGATACATTTTTCAGCATTTTTTTTATTTTAAATATAGCAGAAATCAAGCATTTCACCCCATATTTTTACTTTTTTATTGAGTATCTTTGGCGCAAATAAAACGAATGAACTTGCAACAGCTTCTTTCTGAGTCAGTAATTGACTTTTTAGAATCAACTTTTAAGGCTTCTGTGCCTGAAATTGAAATACAACCCACTCGTAAAGATTTTGAGGGAGACGCTACGATCGTCGTTTTTTCTTTGCTTCGTTATGTAAAAACGAATCCTGTTGCTTTGGCTACTCAAATCGGTGAATATTTGGTCGAAACACATGATGAAATCGAGCGATTCAATGTGGTTAAAGGTTTTTTAAACCTTGTCATTGCGGATTCATACTACATTGATTTTTTCAATTCAATACAACAGCAAGCAAATTTTGGATGCTCTCCGGTTACAGCGGAAAGTCCTTATACCATGGTTGAGTTTTCTTCCCCAAACACCAACAAACCCCTCCATTTGGGGCATGTTCGAAATATTTTGCTAGGTTCTTCTATGACACACATTTTAGAGGCAAGTGGTCAACGTGTACTTTCTACTCAAATCATCAATGATCGCGGGATTCATATCTGTAAGTCCATGTTGGCTTGGAAGCTTTTTGGAAATGGAGAAACTCCCGAGTCCACGGGCATGAAAGGAGACGCACTGGTTGGAAAATACTACGTAGCTTTTGATAAAGAATACAAAAAGCAGGTCAATGCCCTTGTTGAAAAAGGGATTGAAGAGGTTATAGCCAAAAAAGAAGCTCCGATTCTTTTGCAAGCACAACAAATGTTGCTTCAATGGGAACAAGACGACCAAGAAGTGCGTTCACTTTGGAGTATGATGAATCAGTGGGTATATGATGGTTTTTCCAAAACCTATGATCGTATGGGAGTTGATTTCGATTCGTATTATTATGAAAGTGACACCTATATTTTAGGAAAGGACGTGGTTCAATCTGGGCTCGACTCTGGGGTCTTTTTTAAAAAAGAAGATGGCTCGGTTTGGATTGATTTGAGTGACGATGGCTTGGATGAAAAAATTGTCCTTCGCGCTGATGGTACTTCGGTATATATTACCCAAGACATTGGAACAGCATTACAGCGTGTAAATGACAACCCTGAAATTACGGGTATGGTTTATACAGTTGGTAATGAACAAGATTATCACTTTAAAGTATTGTTTTTAATACTTAAAAAACTGGGTTATTCATGGGCCGATCATTTGTACCATCTTAGTTATGGGATGGTTGATTTGCCTTCAGGAAAAATGAAAAGTCGAGAAGGAACCGTTGTTGATGCAGATGCTTTGATGACTGAAATGGTTGAAACTGCACAGTCCATATCTGTCGAGCTGGGTAAATTGGAAGGGTTTAGCGACGCTCAAAAACAATCGCTTTACGAAACCATTGGTTTGGGAGCACTCAAATATTTTATATTAAAAGTAGATCCTAAAAAACGGATTCTTTTTGATCCCAAAGAATCGGTTGACTTTAACGGAAATACAGGCCCTTTTATTCAGTACACTTACGCACGAATTCAGTCGATTTTACGTAAAAGTACGTTTGATATTCACGAGAAAATTGCTGTTAAAACCTTGCATTCTAAGGAGAAAGAGTTGATTAAAATTTTGGAATCTTATCCAGAAATTATTCAAACATCAGCGCAACAGTTTAGTCCAGCTATCGTAGCTAATTACACCTACGAATTGGTTAAAAACTTCAACTCATTCTATCAGAACATCACTATTTTGGGAGAAGAAGATGTAGCTACTAAACAATTCCGTATTCAATTGTCTCACAAGGTAGCTGCGGTAATTAAAAGTGCAATGGGACTTCTAGGAATTGAAGTTCCCATACGAATGTAAAAAAAAAGACTGTCCATGAAGACAGCCTTTTTTTGAATAGTTTAATTGGTTGTAATTCTTATTTCGAAGAAGCAGCTAAATTATACACTACCAATCCAAAACCAATTTTGTTAATGGCATCTCCAATGTTGTAAACAACGTCCATATCTAGGTTAATTACGTGAAGGAAATCATACCATCCGTCTGTTCCGAGCATATAACCCAACGGATAAATAGACCATCCAACTAGAACGAACCAACATAAAGTTTTGTGAGCGCTTTCAACGGCTCCACCAGCAGATTTTGCCAGCTTAGAAGCACCGCCAAACCATATTTCATAAACAATTACAAAATAAGCGATTCCTGAAAGTAGTCCCCAAAATGCGGCTTGATCTCTTGCAACAGCTTCACCCCAGTAACCAGTTACTAGCATAATTACTGATAAAACGATCAATTTCCACAACAAGCTTTTTGTAGCTCCCGCTGCTTTTAAGATAAGATAAAACTCAACGCACATTAGTGGAACAGTTAAAATCCAATCTACATAGCGGAAAAATGTTGGAGATTCTCCCACATCTGCCCAATAATCTCTCATGTAGTAATAGTGAACAGCTGCAATGAATGTAATAAGTCCAGAGACTAATACTGAAGTTCTCCATTTTCCGTCAAACGAGCTTAACGAAAGGAAAAAGAAGGCAGAAGCTGCCATCATTGCCATACAGCCTACAAAAAATGTAAACCCTACGTAATCATCAGTTGCCATCTTTGGAACCAATGCAATCATGTTAAATAATTTTTCCATAATATTATAGTATATTTTTAATATTGTTTACAGTAAATATATAAAAAATTATATTTATTCACTATATTATTAATAAATTTTTAGCTTTAATTTTATAGTGTTCATACTTTTTTATGAAAAAAAATAAGAATATATCAATAGCGGTAACCTTCCTTTTTTTGGCGCTGTCTTTATTATTACCTTCTAAAATACAGCAAGTTATATCATTTGCTATGATTTTGACAGCCGGGGTAGTTCACGGCGCAAACGACTTATATTTATTACAAGACCCAAAATTGATGCGTATCCATTTTTCTTACATAAAATCCTTGATTTTGTACTTACTTTTTGTTTTGGTAGTATTCAGTGGGTTTTATTTTTTTCCTATCCTCGCATTGATTTTTTTCGTGCTTCTCAGTGCCTATCATTTCGGTGAGCAACATTGGTCGTATTGTTTTCGCAAATCAACAGCCAAAGTCCGCTACTTTTATTTTAGCTACGGTGCATTGCTTTTTGCCTTGTTGTTTTATTTCAATCAGACTGAGGTGCAGACCGTTGTAAGTGACCTTTCAGGCTATTCAGTAGGTCTTTTCTGGTATCAGTTCGTACTGGTTATCACCCTTCTATTAGTTCTTGTCGGCGTAATTTTAGTTAAGAATCAAATTCGCTCGCAGGCGCTTTATCAACTGTTTGTTCTGGTTCTGTTGAGCGCGGTATTTTATTTTTGTTCACTAGTTGTTGCATTTGCGGTTTATTTTGTTTTTTGGCATAGCATTCCCTCTATTAAAGAACAATCCCAATTTCTTTTTGGAGACTCCAATAACAGTCAACTCTTTGAGTATGTCAAAAAGGCTTTTTTGTATTGGCTTTTTGCGATGATACTTCTTGGAGTTTTGTTCGTACTGCTTAAAGATACTGGTCAAGAGTTACTGTCTATATTCTTTTGCTTTTTAGCAGCCATTACCTTTCCTCATGCTTTTGTTATTTTAAAAATGAAAGATAAAAGCCTTTAAAATCTAACCCTATAATTATGGAGGAATCTCCTTTGAAATTCTTAAATTTGTAGCTTATTTTTAAATAAAAAAACATGTTCAATAGTTTAAGCAATCAACTTGATAAAGCCTTTCATGTACTGAAAGGGCATGGGAAAATTACTGAAATCAACGTTGCGGAAACTACCAAAGAAATTCGTCGTGCCTTATTGAATGCCGACGTAAATTTTAAAATTGCCAAAGAATTTACCAAAAGAGTCAAAGACAAAGCGCTGGGTCAGGAGGTATTAACTTCCCTAAAACCGGGCCAATTGCTCACCAAAATTGTAAAGGATGAATTGACCGAACTTATGGGCGGTTCGTCGGATCCGATCAATATTTCCAAAACACCCTCTGTTATTCTAATGGTGGGATTGCAAGGATCGGGAAAAACCACTTTTTCAGGAAAATTGGCAAATTACTTACTTACCAAAAAATCCAAAAAACCCTTATTGGTTGCTTGTGATGTATATCGTCCCGCAGCGATTGATCAATTGCACGTAGTAGGCGAGGCAATTGGTGTTGAGGTTTTTTCGGAACCCGAAAACAAAAACCCAGTTTCCATAGCTTCCAATGCCATCAAACACGCCAAACAAAACGGTCACAACATCATTATTGTAGATACCGCCGGACGATTGGCCGTAGATACCGAAATGATGGATGAAATTGCTAATATCCATCAAACCATTCAGCCGCAGGAAACCCTGTTTGTTGTCGATTCCATGACGGGTCAAGATGCCGTGAATACCGCCAAAGCATTCAATGATATTCTTAATTTTGATGGGGTAGTGCTTACCAAACTCGATGGCGATACACGAGGAGGAGCGGCTTTGTCCATTAAATCTGTGGTTGACAAACCTATTAAATTTATTGGAACCGGCGAAAAAATGGAAGCCATTGATGTCTTCCATCCTGATCGAATGGCAGACCGTATTTTGGGAATGGGAGATGTGATTTCGTTGGTGGAACGTGCTCAAGATTTGTACGATGAGGAAGAAGCGAAAAAACTGAGCCGAAAAATTGCCAAAAGTCAATTTGGTTTTGACGATTTTTTGACTCAAATCCAACAAATCAAAAAAATGGGGAACATGAAAGATTTGGTCGGAATGATTCCCGGCGTTGGAAAGGCCATGAAAGATGTGGATATCGATGACGATGCTTTTAAGCATATCGAGGCATTGATTCAATCCATGACTCCCGCAGAACGCTCCAAACCCAAACTGATCAATCCTAGCCGTAAAAAACGAATTGCCAATGGGTCGGGTCAGACTATCCAGGATGTTAATAAACTCATCAAACAGTTTGAGCAAATGAGTAAAATGATGAAAATGATGCAGGGTGGTGGTTCCAACAAGCTCATGCAGATGATGCAAGGAATGCGATAAAAAAACAAGTATGATACTTTTAGACGGAAAGAAAACCTCCAATCAAATCAAAGAAGAAATTGCGGCTACTGTAAGTCAAATGAAATCGCGCGGCGAACGCACTCCGCATTTGGCGGCTGTTTTGGTAGGACAAGATGGCGCCAGTCTCACCTATGTAGGCAGTAAGGTGCGCTCCTGTGAACGTATCGGGTTTGAATCCACGCTCATTCATCTTGATGAAGCTACCTCTGAAGAGACTTTGTTGGATCAAATTGACCAACTCAACAACGATCCCAATATCGATGGATTTATCGTTCAGTTGCCTTTGCCCAAACATATCAACGAAGAAAAGGTACTTATGGCTGTTGACCCCGACAAAGATGTTGACGGTTTTCATCCCACCAATTTTGGAAAAATGGCACTGGATATGGAAACCTTTATTCCCGCTACGCCCTATGGGATTATGGAGTTGCTCAAGCGCTACGAAGTCGATACGCAAGGAAAGCATACC